>Ga0307980_1001265_pt1 | contig 10226 bp, 12 predicted proteins | sample OrgLakmetage1060_FD_201817 | JGI IMG/M metagenome (GOLD analysis project Ga0307980, IMG submission 201817) | Saline water microbial communities from Organic Lake, Antarctica - #1060 | ecosystem: Environmental > Aquatic > Non-marine Saline and Alkaline > Saline | place: Antarctica: Organic Lake... | reverse complement strand
GTGTCGAGGTGAACGAGGCCGACAAGGATGCGTTCATCGAGGCCTCCAAGCCGATCTATGACGCCTTCGCCAAAGATGTCGAGGGCGGGCAGGAGATGATCGACGCGGTGCTTTCCCTGGGCAACGCGAGCTGAACGCGGCTTCGGCGGTCCCCCTTGCGGGGCCGCCGGATCTTTCCCTGACACACATGGCGCAGTGATCCCGGCACCCGGCAGCCGGGCCGCGCCGATGCACCGCAAGACAGGCCCGCATGAACGCTCTTCTTCACCGCACGAATTGCATCGCAAGCACGCTTCTGGAATGGATCACCGTTCTTCTGATGGTCGGTCTCACGGTCGTCGTGATCCTCGCCGTGAGCGCCCGTCTCATGGGGCAAAGCTTTTTCTGGTATGACGAGGTGGCGGCGATCATGCTCGCCTGGATCACCTATTACGGCTCCGCGCTTGCGGCGCTGCACCGGCGGCATATCGGGTTCGATTCGGTGCTGCTGGCCATCCCGCCGCGTGCCCGCATGCTGGCGGTGCTGGTGGGCGAGGGGCTGGTGCTGCTGTTCTTCGTGCTGATGGCGCGGGCGGGCTTTCAGGTGCTGGAGGTGCTGCAGGGCGATACGCTCACCTCGCTGCCATGGGTGCCGGTGCAGTTCACCCAGTCGGTGATCCCCATCGGCGCGATCCTGTTCATCATCTGCCAGTTGCTGAGCCTGCCGGATTACTGGTCGAAGACCGCGCGCGGCATTTCTCTGGAACATGCCGAGATCGAGGAAGAGGTCGAAACCGAGATGGACAAGAACAAGGAGCGCGGCTGATGCTCATGCTGGCGATTTTTGCGGCTCTCGTGGCGATGATCTGCATCAACGTGCCGATCGCGATCGCTCTGGCCCTGGCCGGGGTGCTGGGCCTTCTGGCGACCGAAGGCGCGGGCAGCCTCGTGACCATCGCGCTCGACATGTATGACGGCTCGACCAAGTTCTCGCTGATCGCGATCCCGATGTTCGTGCTCGCGGGCGCGATCATGAACGCGGGCGGCATCACCGACCGGCTGATCAATTTCGTCTCGGCGATCATCGGCTTCATCCGCGGTGGCCTCGCGATGGTCAATATCGGCGTCTCGCTGTTCTTCGCGGAAATTTCCGGGTCCGCGGTGGCGGATGTGGCCGCCATGGGCTCGATCCTGATCCCGCAGATGAAAAAGCGCGGCTACTCCAAGGAACTTGCGGCGTCGGTCACCTAGTCCTCGGCGTCGCTCGCGATCATCATTCCACCCTCGATCCCGATGATCCTCTATGCGGCCTCGGCGGGCACCTCGGTTGAGCAGTTGTTCGTGGCGGGTGTCGTGCCGGGCCTTCTGGGCGCGATCGGGCTGATGTTCGTGGCCTATGTCTTTGCCCGCCGCTACGACCTGCCGACCGAAGAGGCGTTCAACATGCCGCGCTTGCGCGAGACCTTCATGGACGCGCTGCCGGCCTTTTCGCTGCCGGTGATCATCCTCGGCGGCATCTTCGGCGGTTTCGTCACCGCGACAGAGGCGGCGGGGCTGGCGGTCATCGCGGCCATCGCGGTGTCGGTCTGGTACCGGCAGATCGACCTCGCGCATCTGCGCCGCGCCATGCTGGATGGCGGCATGCAGACCGCCGTCGTGATGCTGCTGGTGGCGGCCTCGGTGCTGATGGGCGGCTTCCTGACCCGCGCACAGATCCCGCAGCAACTGGCGACGGGCATCCTCAACTTCACCGATCAGCAATGGGCGATCCTGCTGATCCTGAACTTCTTCTTTCTGGTGATCGGGTTCTTCCTGCATTCGGCGGCGGCGATCATCCTTGTCGTGCCGATCGTGATTCCGCTGATCACGGCGGCGGGCATCGACCCGGTGCATTTCGGGCTGGTGGTGACGCTGAACCTCGCCATCGGTCAACAGACACCGCCCGTGGCCTCGGTGCTGATCACCGCATGCGCGGTGGCGCGGGCCAATATCTGGGAAGTGTCCAAGGTCAATGTGTGGTTCGTGATGGTCCTCGTGCTGGTGCTATTGCTGTGTACCTATGTGCCGTCGGTGCCGCTGTTCCTCGTCGAATATTTCTACCGCTAGAGCAGTTTCAGAAAAGGTTGGCAGACCTTTTCGGTTCGAAATTGCGACAAAACAGAAGGATACAGCAGGGGGATGACATGAGCGAGATCTTATCGCAGGTCCGGGGCCAGACGCTCTGGATCACCTTCAACCGCCCGCAGGCGCGCAACGCGCTGACATTTGAAATGTACGAGGGGCTTGCGCAGCTTTGCCGCGAGGTCCCCGAAGACGGCAGCATCCGCGCCGTCGTGATCCACGGCGCGGGCGGCAAGGCGTTTGCCGCCGGCACCGACATGACGCAGTTTCGCGCCTTCGAGCACGCGCAGGACGCCGCCGATTACGAGGCGCGGATCGAGGGCGTGCTGGACGCGGTCGAGCGGTGCCCGCTGCCCACGGTGGCGGCGATCAACGGGGCCTGCACCGGCGGGGGTGCCGCGATTGCCGGGGTCTGCGATATCCGCATCGCGGCGGCCAACCTCAAGTTCGGATTTCCGATCGCGCGCACGCTCGGTAATTGTCTGGCTGCGGCCAATCTGGCGCGGTTGTCGGCGCTGATGGGGGCGGGCCGCGTGCGCGAGATGATCTTCACCGCGCGTCTGATCGGGGCCGAGGAGGCGTTGACCTGCGGCCTGATCTCAGAGGTGCTGCCGGATGAGGATGCCCTGATGACGCGCGCCGGGGAACTGGCAGGGACGCTGGCGGAAATGGCCCCGCTGACGCTGCGCGCCACCAAGGAGGCGATGCGCCGGATCAGCGCCGCCACGAGGGTCGATGACGCCGACCTCATAGAGATGTGCTACATGAGCCGCGATTTCCGCCGCGGGCTGGAAGCGTTTCTGAGCAAACAGAAACCGGACTGGAGCGGGACATGACCAAGGCAGGCCCGCTTGCCGGCATGAAGGTGATCGAGCTGGCGCATATCATGGCCGGGCCGGTCTGTGGCCTCATGCTGGCCGATATGGGCGCGGACGTGATCAAGGTCGAAAAGCCCGACGGCGATGACAGCCGCCGCTTCGTGCCGCCCGCGATGATGGGCGAATCCGCCGCCTACATGATGATGAACCGCAACAAGCGCGGCGTTGCGCTGAACCTCAAGGACCCGGGGGCTGTCGAGGCCCTGACCCGCCTGCTGAAAGAGGCCGATGTGGTGATCGAGAATTACCGCATGGGCACGATGGAACGGCTGGGGCTGGGATACGAGGATCTGCGCGCCATCAATCCGCGCCTCATCTATTGCGAGATTTCCGGCTTTGGCCGCACCGGGCCCTATGCGATGCGCGGCGGGTTCGATCTCATCGCGCAGGGCATGTCGGGGCTGATGTCGATCACCGGCGAGGGGCCGGGACGCCCCCCGGTGAAGACCGGCGCGCCGGTCTCGGACATCACCGCCGGGATCGTCGCCGCGATGGGTGTCTCTGCCGCCTATGCGCATATGTTGCAGACCGGCGAGGGGCAGAAGGTCGACACCTCGCTCTTCGAGGCGGCGATCACCCAGACGTATTGGCAATCGGCGATCGCCTTTGCCACCGGTGTCGCGCCCGGCCCGATGGGGTCGGCGCATCCCCTGAACGGCCCCTATCAGGCGTTCGAGACGGCCGATGGCTGGATCAATGTGGGCGCCGCCAATCAGCGCAACTGGCTGCGGTTTCTCGACGTGATCGGCGCACCGGAGTTGAACGACGATCCGCGCTTTGCCTCCAACCACGACCGGATGCAGCATCTGGCGGAGCTTGAAGAGATCCTGAACGGCTATCTGCGGCACGAGCCCTCGGCGGTCTGGCTGCAACGGATGGAGGAGGCGGGTCTGCCCGCCGGCCCGGTGCTCGATATTCTGGAGATGCAGGCCGACCCGCAGGCGCAGGCGCGCGACATGATCCTCGAGGTCGATCACCCGGTGGCCGGGCGCGTCAAGACATTGGGGCACCCCGTCAAGTTCAGCGAGACCCCGGCAAGCGTACGACGCGCGGCTCCGGTGTTGGGCCAGCACAGCCGCGAGATCCTGCAAGAGGCGGGCTACGGGACGGCGCAGATCGAGTCGATGATCGCCGCCGGCGCGGTGATCGCAGCGTGAAAGCCCCACTGGTCGAGGCGCTGTTGAAGGCGCGGCGGGGCGGCGCGCGCCTGTCGGACACGTTCGGCGAGGGGGTGACGCGTGACCGGGTGCTCGCCGTGCAGCATGCGGTGGCAGCACGGCCCGGACTGCCGGCAGAACACTCGTCCGGATCAGGGACGCCAGATCATGCACGACATCTTCCTGACGCCGCGGATCGCGCAACTGCAGCATCATCCACCCCACGATGCCGCTGCGCGCGAGGATCTCACGAAGAACCACCGCACCAGGATCCCTAGGGCATGTTGCTCAAAAGTGGGAACCGGTTTTGAGCTACTAGAACATGCGAAATCAACTATTTAGGGCGCGGAGCGTGAATGCGAATGAACGCGACGCGCCCTAGTCAGGCGATCGAACCGATGCTCTAAGCTCAGAGAGCGGTTGAAGCTGGTCGTGACTGGCTGCAGCGTTTCACTTATGGCGTGCTCCGATGGCCACTGTCAGATTTTGTCTGGAATCATCGGCGATCAAGCTGACGCATACCCTGCGTGCCGGAGATATCGCGCGCATTCTTGTGGGGTGAAGGCGGTCAGGGCGGATGCGATGGCGGTGCAGAGGCTATCGGCGCATCTCGCAGCAGCGCTGCGCACGCGTGCCTTGATCCTGGCGAATACCATCTCGATGGGGGTGAAGGGCGTCCTGGAATTGATCCTGAGGATCACTTCAGCCCTGAACGGGCGGAGCCCCGGTTGAGGTCTGGGCAATAGGCGGGCAGAAAACGCCACTCGGCGCCGCGCGCCTCGATGGCAGCTCGCGCCCTGGCGTTCTTATGGACGCTGAGGTTGTCGCAGATCACCACATCACCCGCTGAAAGGGTCGGCACAAGCATCTGTTCCACCCAGGCGGTGAATGCGTCCCCGCCCATGGCGCATTCGATCAGCATGGGGGCATCAATGCGGTCAAAGCCATCGGTGGCCAGCCGCGCAACGATCTCGCTCAGGAACAGGTCGGGTGTCCGCTCCAGCCAGCCAAGGATCCTGGACGCATGGGGCTCAAGCGCGCCCGAGCGCCGGTCCCCACCCATCGGCAGCGCGTCGGCCCGACCCACACGCTGCCCCGTCGCCGCCCAACGGACCGCTGTCGACCGGAGCGACGCGCATCCGGCGGTCTGCCGCACTGGCCGACATGCCCTCATCCAGAGCGGCTACAAACCGCTGACGCAAATCCGAAGAATACGGTTTCCCCATCCATGCCGACCCCCTTCACGGCAGTCAGCATGAATCAGAAATCAGGCCGGGTGTGAATTCCAAAGATTCAACTTGATCGTAGTCGACTCTAGCCAGTTCGTCACCGGTCAGCCGGGTATAGACCTCGATCAGCGTGCCGTCGGGATCGGACAGCCACATCTCGTGCAGCGGCGGGCCCTTCCAGATCGTGCGTGGGGCGTGTCGTCATGCGTGCCGAAGGCCACCGCGTGGTGATCGGCGTCGATGATGGCGGCCTTGCCCGGCAGCGCCATTCACGAGGTGGTAGAGCGTGTCACGGTGCAAACTATTGCCGCCGGCGAGCACCAGCACAAGGTTCAGGCCGAGATCCGGGCGCAGATACCTCGCGTAACGATGTGTCCAATCCAGATGCATCTCGGCCTTGCCACCGGTGGCGAGAAATCCGTGGCCAGCAGACGTCGCCGCACCCCCGCAGGACAGGCCCGCACGCACGCGGCGCCGCGGCCATGTCTTGCAGATCGGTCAGACAGTCGATCAGCGGGCCCCGGGCCGCCGAATGGTCAAGGCCGATCAATGCCGTCGGATAGATCAGGTCTGTTCGTTTGTTCTGGTGGCGCGGATCGCGGTTTCCTCTTCGGGGAACCAATGGCGCGTGCGGTTGGCGAACCACACGAGGCTCAGCATCACCGGCACCTCGACCAGCACGCCCACCACCGTCACCAGCGCAGCGATCGAGTTGAGGCCGAAAAGACCGATGGCCACCGCGACTGCCAACTCGAAGAAGTTCGACGTGCCGATCATCGCGCAGGGGGCCGCGACCTTGTGCGGCACGCGCCACGCCTTGGCCGCCCAATAGGCCACCGCGAAGATACCGTAGGACTGGATCAGCAGCGGGATCGCGATCATCACGATCACCAGTGGCTGGTTCAGGATCACCTCGCCCTGGAACCCGAACAAGAGCACCACGGTCGCCAGCAGCCCCAGCACCGAGAGCGGCTTGACCCGCCCGGTGAAGGCGTGCACCGCCGCCTCGGCCTCGGCTTTCGTGGCCGCGCGGCGCGTCATCACGACCCGGGTGAGGATGCCGGCGATGAGCGGGATTACCACGTAAAGCCCCACGGACAGCACCAGTGTCGCCCAGGGCACGGTGATATCCGTGACCCCCAGCAGCAGCGCCACGATCGGCGCATAGGCGAAGATCATGATCGCGTCGTTCAGCGAGACCTGCGCGAGGGTATAGTTCGGATCGCCCTTGGTCAGCGTCGACCACACGAACACCATCGCCGTGCAGGGGGCCGCCCCCAGCAGGATCATGCCGGCGATATACTGCCCGGCGGTACCCGGTTCGATGAACGGCGCGAAGACCCATTCGAAGAACAGCACCCCGAGCGCGGCCATGGTGAACGGCTTGATCAGCCAGTTCACCGTCAGCGTGATGACCAGCCCCTTGGGCCGTTCATGGATCCGCGCGAGGCTGGTGAAATCCACCGCCACCATCATCGGGTAGACCATGAACCAGATCAGCACCGCGACCACGAAATTGACGGAACCGTATTCGAGGCTCGCGAGAAAATTCACCAGACCCGGCGCTGCCTGGCCGAGGCCGAGACCGACAAGGATCGCCAATGCGACCCAGACCGAGAGATATCGTTCGAATGCGGGCATGAGTGTTACGTTCCTCTCTATTCAGGCAAGTGCGGGTGTGCGGCCGACCAGCGCGCGCAGGCGGTCTGCGCCGACCGGGTCTTCGGCCAGCATCGGCACCACGGTATGGCGCGTCACCAGGCCCCCTTGGTTGCGAGGATGCGGTCGCGATAGATTTGCATCTCTGCCTCGGGGTCGATGCGGATCCCATGAGCGTCGATGCGTTCAGGTCCGCGCGCACGATGTGCAGCTCGTCCGCGCCGCGCAGCACATCGCCGGGTCATGGACGGTGACTGTGCTCATTGGTTCGCCTCCTTGGGGGTGCAGCCTTGGGGGGTATGGCACCAGGCCTCGTCGCCACCCGGAGGGCGCGCGGCGATGGCCGCGATCAGACCCTGCATCGGTGCAAGCGCCGAGGGGTCGAGCGAATAGCAGACCCGGGGATATTCGATGGTGCCCGTCACGATCCCTGCACCCTTGAGGATCCGCAGGTGTTCAGAGACGGTCGATTGGGCCAGCCCGACCTGATCCACGATGTCCCCGCCGATGCAGCCCGGACGCGACAGAAGGAATGCGATGATCCTGACCCGCGCCGGATGCGCGAGCGCCTTGGCGATGGCGGCGATCCGATCCGCCTCGATCGAAGGTGGCGGTGCCACGGTATTCTGGTCAAGCATCTTGCGTTTCCCTTTATCGTCTATCCCCGATACATATGGATCGGAGATTGACGATACAAGGGGAGATCAAGGCCATGTCCCCTCCACACGGTGCAAACGGATGGAACCTGCCCCATGCCACGCCCGCAGCGGAGGGCGCGATTACCGTTCCGGTGATCATCGCGCTTCGAACGAGCACGAAGCGCATCGATTTCATCAACTCAAAAACGACAGAAATCGAAAAGGTAAAAGTTTTCGACGCAACACTGAAACAACGCATTTTCTGGTTGCGCATGAACCTCGGCCGGTTTCAGCAGGCGGTAGGTCAGGGGCGGCGTTCGAACGCTGGCGCAGGTCACCCTTCGCGCCAAGTTCGAGCAATGGTATCCAGCACCGCAACCATTGTCCGAAACTGCGATGGCCGCATGTTTGCCCCACACTTTACGGTACTCTCTCAGGTGCGCGATCGGAGGATCAGGGCAGGCGCAGCCCGGCCAGATCATCCAGATAGCTGAAGGCGTCGCGCGCGGCGCTCAGTCCGGCGGCTTCCAGCGTGGCCAGCAGCAGTTCGGGCGCTGTGCCCGCCTCGGCCAGCATCTCGCCCTCGGGGCCGCGGATCGACGACAGGCCGACGAAGTCGAGCGCGCCGTCGCGCCCGAATTCACGCCCGGTGCGGTTGCAGTAGGCCAGAAAGATCTGGTTCTCCATCGCCCGCACCGGCACGAGCTGCTGCGCGACGCGATGATGCGGCGCCATCAGGGCCGTGGGCACCAGCACCAGATCGACCCCGGCCAGTGCCTCGGCCCGGATCAGTTCGGGAAACTCCACATCGTAGCAGATTGCGACACCGACCGTCAGGTCGCCGCAGGCAAAGCGCAGCGGGCTGTCGCCCGGCCGGAACGTCGCCTTTTCCCAGGCCCCATAAAGGGCGCGCTTGTGATAGCGGCCGATCTCGGCGCCGGTACCCGAGAACACGACGGCGGCATTGCGCAGCCCCTCGGGCATGTCAATATGCGTGCCGACGACGATGCTCAGCCCGGTCTCGGCGGCGATGCGGCCGATCTCGGTGAGCGCGTCCTCGACACCCGCCAGATCGCCGACCGCAAGGCCGGGGATGTGATACCCCGTCAGGTAGCCTTCGGGAAAGACCAGCAGCGCGGCACCCTTTTCTGTGGCCTCGCGCGCGATGCCCGACAACGCCGCCACCGTGGCCGGCAGATCGCCCGCCACGCCTTCGCCTTGCCACAGGGCCAGTGTCAGTCCCATCAGTCCCCGATCCTATCCGCGCCAAGCAGCCTTGGCAGATTGCCGAATTTTCCGATCAGCCCGAAGACCAGCACGGCGAGGGCGATGAACATCACCGAGACCACGCCCATGATCGGTGTATAGCCATAACGCAGGCTGTTGAAGATCTTGATCGGCAGTGTCTCGACGGTAAAGCCCGCAACCATGTAGGCGATGATGTATTCGTTCAGCGACAGCACGAAGGCGAAGGCATAGCCCGAGATCATGTAAGGCACGATCAGCGGCAGGATCACCGTGCGCAGGATCTGGCCCTGTGTTGCGCCCATGGTGCGCGCCGCCTCGACCAGCGTCCTGTCGATGCCCGCAAGGCCGAGGCTGATGGTCACCAGCGGCAGCGTCACCAGGAAAACGCCATGCGAGATGATGGTGGCCCAGATCTGACCGTACAACCCCGTCGACACCCAGAACACCAGAAACCCGAGCGCCGAGATCACCGGCGGCAGCATGAAAGGGGCCACGCCAAGCGTATAAAGCGCGCGCGAGACCCAACTGTCGCGTGACCAGACATGCAGCGCCAGCGGCAGCGCCACCGTGACGGCGAGCAGGGCGGATGTCGCGGCGATCACCAGCGAGTTGCGCAGCGGCCCCATCCAGTCGGCCGCGCCGAACAGCGCGCCGTACCAGCGCAGCGACAGCTCTTGCGGCGGAAAGCGCAGCGATTGCTGCCCGTTGAGCGAGACCCCCGCGATCACCACGATCGGCGCGGCCAGCAGCGCGAGGATCGCGAGCACGTACGCAATCTGCACGCCCCGCGTCATGCCCGTGCCCCCCGTCCCAGAAGCAGCGTCAGCCCGACCATGGCCAGCGACACCAGCAAGAGCAGCACCGCCATCGCCGCCGCGAACGGCAGGTTCGACTGGAATATAGCCTGATCCGTTATGTGCACCGACAGCGTCCAGTGCTGCGGCCGGCCCAGCACCTGTGGCAGAAGGTAGACCCCCAGTGTGAACACGAAGACCAGGATCAGCGCCCCGAAGATCGGTGCGCGCAGCAGCGGAACCGTGACCGTGCGGAAGGCCGTGAAGGGCGCCGCCCCCATCATCCGCGCAGCCTCGCCCAGTTCGGGATCGAGCCGCGACACCGGCGGATAAAGCACCAGCACCGCGTAAGGCAGCCCCAGATAGCACATCCCCACGAGAAGCGCGAAAAAGCTGGGCGTGAAGGCGCGCGACTGCTCGATCAGGCCCAGCCATGCCAGCAGATTGCCCACCCCGGCGGTCTGCGACAGCAGCGTCGACAGGGCAAAGCCGATGATCACCTCCGACAGCGACAGCACCGCCA
>Ga0307980_1001262_pt1 | contig 10231 bp, 10 predicted proteins | sample OrgLakmetage1060_FD_201817 | JGI IMG/M metagenome (GOLD analysis project Ga0307980, IMG submission 201817) | Saline water microbial communities from Organic Lake, Antarctica - #1060 | ecosystem: Environmental > Aquatic > Non-marine Saline and Alkaline > Saline | place: Antarctica: Organic Lake... | reverse complement strand
ACGTCTATAACGATGTTTGGCCAAGATAGGGCAGTCTGGTCTGCTGTGTTGCCTGTGCTTGTAGTTGTCCTAGTTAGAGTTGAATCGTGCATAATCCCTAAACTGCCGTCTGATAGTTTATAACAGTCCATCTCTAGGCACTTAGCACCAGCTGCTACGATGTTAGCATAAGCTTGCATCGTACCCTCTGGACCGACATTCAAGCCACCACGATGTGCTATGTACATAACCCCCCCAGTGTACGCATCAACAATCTTCCCAGTTATATTTGCTGGGCCAGAGGGACCCGTGACTCCAGTAGCACCAGAGGGACCAGTAGCCCCTGTTGAGCCAGCGGTTCCAGCTGAACCTGAAGGCCCCGTTGCACCTGTAGGACCATTAGCACCAGCTACCCCAGTAGGGCCTGTGGCTCCTGTTGGACCTGGCACAGTTGAAGCAGCACCAGTTGGGCCACTAGGGCCAGTTGGGCCAGTATTGCCTGTTGCACCTGCAGGACCAGTTGCTCCTGTCGGTCCTGGGACAGTAGAATCTGCTCCATCTGGACCAGTCGCACCTGTGGGTCCCGTACTACCAACAGAACCAGTGACACCCGTTGCTCCAACCGCACCGCCTGGGCCAGTCGCGCCAACATTACCAGTGGAACCCGTTGGACCCGTTGGACCCGTCGCACCCGTTGGTCCCTGAACAGTAGAGTCTGCTCCTGTCGCACCAGTCGGGCCAATTGCTCCTGCAACCCCTGTCGGTCCAGTAGCTCCAATATTTCCAGTTGTTCCAGTTGGTCCAGTAGCACCCGTCGCACCTTGAACACCAGTAACTCCCGTAGGGCCAGCTACGGTTGAATCAGCACCAGTTGGACCCGTAGCTCCTGCTGGGCCTGTCGCACCAATTGAACCAGTTGGACCTGGAACCGTAGAATCAGCACCCGTAGGGCCTGTCGCACCTGGGTCACCAGTCGGACCAGTTGGACCGCTAGGCCCTGTAGCTCCTGCTGCACCTGGGTCACCTTTTTTACCTACATTAGAGCGAATAGTCACTACTTTCTCAGCAGGCGACTCTACGATCACCGTCTTGGGCGGAAGCGTTTGGATTATTGCTGTGATTCCTGTGTCTGAGGTAACTTGGAACGTGCTCATAATGACGCTCCTATGATATTCCGCGCTTTATGTCCGCATAGATTATGACTTCAATAAAATTATCGTCTGACGGAAACGTGCTGACCGCGCCAGTGGCGCTGACAAACTGAAATTCACCAAGGTAAGTAAGCTTTCTCTCGCCGTTACTGAAGTTGACTCCAGTGATGTCACCTGGGACGAAAGCTAGGGTCCACGTTGCATAGGTCGCATCAGTAGTAACGACCGCGTCAGTAAAAGCTTTGTCAATAATTGCAGTAGCGTCAGTCGCGTCATTGTCAACTGCTGGCTTTGCTGTGAAGTACAGAGTACCACCAGTGGTGTAGTCTGCTATTGCCATTTTGAAGGCGTGGTTTACGTTGTCGCCTTTTTTGAATTCCATTGTAATTTTAGTGGCCATGTTTTTTTTAATTCTCCTGTCTCCATTATAGCAGAAAGTGAAAAGAAAACCTCCTCATTTCTGAGGAGGCCTCTGCCTTTAGTAAGTCTCTCAACTTAGGCTTCGCGAGCCCAGACACCCTTGAGTGCTACTACGCTTGGACCTTCAGTTCGACCATTGTTTAGGATGGTAACTTCATCACCAACACGAGCAGTTGCTGCTGTGTTAATGAGGTCCTTATTGTCTACTGCTGTTCCTGTGACACCACCTTCGATGGCGTCAGCTGCTACTGGAGATACGGAGATTGCGTTTCCGTTATCGCCTGTTCCTGCTGGAGCACCAGTTTTTGGTACGCCACCATTACGAACAGTCCACTGGCCAGCGGTTGCTGTGGCTGGAACTGAGACTACACCGTTGGCGTAGATTACGTTCTGCACATAACCTTGGTCAGCGACTGTTAGTGTCTTTGCTTCTGTTACGTTTACTGCGATACGACCATCTGTTAGTCGGTATGCTGTTGAATTTGCTGGGTTTGCCATGATTTTTTCTCTTTTCTAATCCCCCAGGATCACTGGGGCGACTTAGTTAAATTGTTTTGTTACTTGGTGCTCGGCTTAGCTGTTTGCGTAACCTGAGCTTCTTTTAACGCTGTATTCTCTGCACGAAGCGCTTTTGATTCCTCTTCGAATGCTGTCATTCGGGCTTGGATGCCCTTGAGCTCTTCACCAGATCCAGTGTCAGTCTTGCTTAAGTCCATAGTAATCTCTTTGATGTCATCCTTCGTTGCGGCGCGGACGTATCGGAAACCGACACGTTCTGCTGCTGAAGCCTGACCATCGCCAAACAATGGGTGAGTTCTCACGATGATCGTGCTCACGACCTCTCCTGCTTCGTTCTTGAGCTGATATAGCCCAGACTGGCGAAGAGGCTTCTCCTGCCCACCAAGACCATTAGTCTCAGTGGTGCTTCCTGCTTTTGAATCTTGTAATTGTGCTGCTGTTTTTACCATGATATGTTGCTCCTTTTAGAACTTACTTTACTTTATGCTGCTAGGCAATACGTCGTAGACGGATAGCTTCACCCTTGTTAGCTGGGATGAATGCATCGTAGTAACGACGACCTTCCGCAACTTTACCATCGATACCTTGAACTTCGTCAAGAATACGAACCATGTTGAACTTTGTAGGAGCAACAAGTACGTTCTTAGCTAGGATCATGAAACCGAAGTTTGAAACGTAGTAGCTTGCAGGACAAACCACGATGTCCATACCGAGGATTCGGCCGATAACACCAGTTTTGTTGTCTGCATAAGCTTTGTCACATGCGTACCTAAATTCTGCGTCGCGCCATAGGTAAGTCTCAGCTGTTGCTGTGATGTATACCGCAAGGTTTTCGACTGGTACTTCAGCGTCAATCAATGTCGCACGTTCTGCAAGGATACCTTGGAACATGTTAGATGCTGAAAGAGCGCTATCTGTGTTTTGGCTGTTAGCAATTGCGTAAGCAGCTAGGACACTTAATCGGTAGATGTCAGTAGTAGGAATGGATACTTCACGAACTTGGCGTTTAACGGCTTTGTCAGCTTCTTGAACCATCTTACTATCTTCCAAGTTACCTCGGTCAACTGTGAACGTAAAGGCTTTGTCTTGTGAAAGAACGAAACTCTGAACGCCTGTACCAAGCTCAACTAGTGGACCGAATCGGTTTTCGCCGTTACGGATGTAGTCAACTTCTGATACAACACCTACGTTGTAGATTGTTACTGTGTTGACACCTTCAAAGGTCATTGTCAACCCGTTGTTTACGATCATGCTAGTTTTTGATTCGGTGTAAAAACGTTCGTCAATAACTGCTAGATCTTCTGATGCATAATTCTGTGCCATGATTTTTATTTCCTTTTTGAAATGTTACGAATTTTAGTAATCGTCAGATTTCAAGTAAGCATTACGGTCATAACCCTTCGGTTGTCCCGTCTCGGTGCTTTGGGCATTCCGAGCGCCACCATTCGCCTGCGACTCTTTCGCAATCCGCTCACGCTCTTTACGAGCAGCCTCTTCTTCAATTACGGTCGTGTCCTTGTTGGTCGACAAACGCGCTTTCGCGAGCATGTGCCAGTCATCAAGGTTGGCTGGGTCAGTCCAGTGGTCGTAGGCTTCTTGACCACCTTTGTCTACTTTCTCTTTTAGGATTTCTCCCATGACACCAGCTTCTTTTTCAGTCACTGACTCTTGTGAAAAATATTCAGATCGTAATCGGATAGATTCAGACTCAGCAAGCTTTGCTTCAAGCTCATTTTGTCGTCGTTCTAGGGGATCACTATCGTCATCTTCTTCATCATCTTGCTTATTATCAGCAGGCTTGGCGTTTTTAATTGCCGTGTCGACTTCCTTTTGGGAATCTTTAGCTTGCTTGGAACGTGAAAACTCACGTTGACCGTCACGAATTTCCTGCAGAAGAGTACGCTCTTCGTCAGTCGTCGGTTTAGGACGTTTCGTTGTTTCGGCCCATTCGTCAATGTCAGTGTCGAATTTAGAGGTAGGAGCACTATCTTCGCTCTCGGTTTCTGATTTTTTATCTTCATCAGCCGATTGCTCGGTAGATTTTGATGTATCGTCCAGGTTATCGACTTGTGAGTCGGTCTGCTGGTCTGTTACCTGAGAGTCAGTATCCTGGTTGTTCTCATCGGTAGTTGTAGACTTTTCTTCGTCCATCATTTCTCCTTCTTTGTGTTTGAAATTGCTTGGTTAGCAAGTAACCATAAACAAATCATACCACTAACTTAATTTGTTTTCAATATAAGCAATCAGCTGTTTAAGGGCTGACGAGCCACCAAGTTCGCGAGCGACCTGCGAATCCGTCAAATAATAATCTTCAATTATTGGCGCACCAGAATCATCGAGTCCCATGTTTCTAGCACCGACGCCGTCTTCAGCCAGTTTGTTGTGGTAGGCCGCGAACTGCTTCGCTTTCTCCAGAATGTCAAGGATGGCAGGCTCATCTTTAGCAGACAAATAATCAGCTTTGAGCTGCTCTGCACTTGTCTTGCGCTGCTTTGCCTTGGTCTTGTGAAGTTCTTTGCGGATCTGTCCGCGCGTACGAGGGTCTAGCTCTTCCTCTTTAATAGGTGTTTTATCTTCTGTGTCAGCCATAAAGTTGCTCCTTTTTAAGCTTGTTAATTACTATGCCATTGTAGCACGAGCAGGCTGGTTCATGCCACTCGGAGCGCCCGCAGGCTGTGGAGCCATAAGAGCTTCCATGCCTGGGACCATCTGGCCGTCAACCTGAGTCGCTGGGTCCATAAGGTCAGCACCAAGGTTAGCTTGCTCAAGCATCTTGTTTTGAATTTCGCCCTGTAATTGAGGATCTTGTTCCCATCCAACATTCTTCTGCCACTGTAGCTTAGCCCAAGGCTCAAGATCTTTGTAGGCCACGTTGACGAAGTCTTTGGTGTCGTCTTTCGGAGGCATCGGAGGCGCCAAGAAGCTATTAAACTTTTCGTCAGTCATGTTAGGATCGAGACGCTTCGCAATCCAACGCTTGACTTCAACCTGGTTAAAGGCAGGATCGCCAGTAAATAGTGCATAGGCCTGTTGGTCAACTTGAGCTGCCAGTGCTTCTTTTTGCTTGATGGTGGTGTCGAGCTCAACCTGAGCCTCCCATTCACCGTTGAATTCCCACGGGTCGTAGTCTTTGAAGTAAACACCTGTTGGACCAACAATACGAACCGCTGTGCGCTTTGTGACGAAGATCTGAACATATTTGAATATAATGAGGCCAAGCTGTGCATAGCCTTCTGACTCAAGGTTGCTGATCTTAGTGCTAAAGCGTGTGTTCGCCTGGTTGATTTGAGTGGTAACTTCAGTAGCAGTTGCACGTCCCTTAGCCTGTGAGACGCCCTGAACAGCTTCATCGGCGGCCGTAGCACGTCGCATACGAGCCGTAATGCGCTCTTTCTTGTTATCTAGGTCAGCTGATAGCTGTGGACGCTCAAGAGCTCCCATGGCGTTTCGAGGGATAGGATAAACAGCACCCGAGATAGTCTCAATCTCAGGGATAAGGTCAGCGAATTGTGGATCAACCCAGTACATAGGTGTGTTCTGATACGCGTTGTTATCAATATCCATCGCTTCATAGTCATTCAATAGCTCATTGTCTTCGAGAATAACGGCCATTTCGCCATCACCATAGAATTGAGAGGTGTCGACATAATCGCGCAGAACCGCAAACGGCAAGAATGGCTTGATTTCATCAAGCTTACGAGTTGATGGAACGAGCTGGCCGTCAACTTCAACTTCGATTTCCTCAACAAGCTCTTCACGCTGACACCATGTTTTTTCATTGTAGATAAATGCTTTTCGGTTTCCTATCTCGTAGACACGGCCAGTGAAGAGGTCGTGTAGACATATAACCCAAATCTGGCGCTCGGTGGCCTGGTCCCCCAAAGTAGAGCCAGCAAAAGCGTCTTTGAATATCTTGTCCATACTGGCGTTGTCCCCATTGCCAGCGCCGCCCTTGTTCTCCTTGTCATATCCAATAATATCAAGATTCTTGTAGCGTGGAACCCAAGCACCCTTTTGTGGGCGCTCTGCATCTGATGACACTGGGTCTAGGTCTTCGGCCTTACCGTTAGGGGTTGCCTCTGCGTCAAAAATAGTCGCGCGCTCAAGAACAGTCTTGTCCGCCAAATACTGATAACCAGCATAACGTGCTGGGCTGATTGCCTGAACCATGCCAGTCGACGTAGGGTCAACAAAGAAGTTACGAAGAGGGATATTTTCAATCTTTGGTTTGCCGTCTTCCCATGCAACATAGAGAATACCAGTTCCGTAAAGCAGCATGTCGCGTACCCACTCTTGGTTTTTTAGGCCCATCTGGTTGTAAATCATGTAGAAGTCGAGTAGTCCATTCAGGACTTCGGTGTCGTCTGACTGCTCTTCGTTTGTTTTGACAAAATGGAATTTTGGAGCACCGCCAGCAATGTTGGCGACTAATGTTTCAATAATTGTGTGAGATTCGCGGATGACAGGATCTGCAACGCCTTCGTAGTTACGAATAACTCGTTTACCCTTGTAAACCTTAAAATAGTTATCCCACTTTGTGCGCAGGCCAGTATCTACATACTTCTTTGCGTCATCGAACATTTTCAAGGCTTCGTCCAGTGTTAGTTCACCGCGGGCGCCTTGTGATCCGATGAGCTTTTCGAGATTCTCTTCTTCTGGAGAGGGCATCTCTACTGGTTTTTGCGGAGCTTGTTGATTTTGAGGCATTTGTGTTTCTCTTTATTGGTTTATGAATATTCTCTTTTGCATATTCTGTGTTGTACGGAGCCCAGTCGGCCATTTGCAATGCAACTGCCATGGCCATGACGGTGTCGTCGTGCTGCCCTTCTTGGGCTGACATCGAACCATCATCTTTTTTAACGTAGCTCATACATTCACGAATGAATACTATGTCTAGGTCAATTATAGCACCTTCTCGTATTACGCGCTGTAATTCCGAAATCATAATCGGTTTCGTCTTCTTATTTGTTTGCCACCCGAATTTGGTGGTGCGAACCTGGAACTGCTCATCCTCTTGGGACTCGCGCATGTAGAGGTTGCGATAGAAATTGTTTTTCAAATATGCAGCTGTCGAGATACCATGGTTATTCACCTCAACGCCCACTAGGGCTTTGTTGTAGAACATGCCGATATTAAACACAACCTCGCCAAGCAAGTCAGGGTCGATGTAACCGCGCCAACGAGCAACCGTTTTCAGACTGCTTGAGCTAGTGTCAATGACGCTAACCACGGAGTAGTCAGGCTCCTTACCTTTGGAGCTCTCAATCTCAATACCCTCCGAGACGTCAACGCCAATGACATATTTGTGATTCTTCTCAGGTTGCCACCAGACACGGAACGGTGTCGGGTCGTGCTCACCCGAACGTCGGTACTCGCGGAATACGAACTTATTTAGGCTCATAGGATCATCATTTTTGTACACCTCACCACAGACATACGCACGAGTTTGAGCCGATGCAAGTGCGATTTTCTCCATCTCTTGGAGCGTTTTGGTTTCAAACACGGGTCGACCAGACGCGAGGAAGGCCTCTTCGGGGGTAGACGGGTATTCTTGGTAGAACTTTTTTGGCTCCGTTCGAAATTCTTTTTTCTTTCGTCGACGCCATGCAATTTTATTTGGCCAGCGCTCCTCTGGAACATTGTTCTCTTTGAATAGCACTATGAGGTCTTTTTCTTCGTCATCGAGATGACCGTTTTCTTCAGCAGTGGATGGAAGCTCGTAGCCGTCGTGCGCCCACCAAGCAAAGAAGAGTGGCTTGAATTGGCTCTCCCCGCGCTTAGCTAGTTGCCATTCGTCGTAGAAATATCCACCGATACCATTGGCTGTGCTCTCAAGGAACACGAAGCTCTCTGGTGCCATAGGAACGGCCTGGAGTGCAGACGAAACGATGTCCGCGCTATCATCCCAAAAAGCAACCTCGGAATTCGAGACAACACCCGATGGAGTTTCAAAGTTATGGTCAGGATGGTCTATCTCTAGGTCGTATGTCGTAGCAACTTCATAAGGAGCAACTGACCTAACTCGCACAAAACATTGCCCATTGATGAATTTATATTTTGAGCTTTTGCCATTGCAGAAGGAGTTTATCCAAATAGGCTTAGATGGGACGCCATACCGTTCACGCTCAGCATAATGCAGAGAACCATGGACGCCTTGCATGTCCCCAATACGATTGATATTGCGAGCAATTCGCTCGTGGACGCTAGGGGCTCGTTCACGTTGCTCGTCGGTCTTGCTTCCATCACCATCCATGTACCCGCGATAGATTCCCTTAAAAAAGTCGTTATTACCGAACAGGGGAACGTGCTTATTAGCCACCCTACCACACAATTCATTGAGTGCGTTCGCCATGAAAACGCTATTAAACACACTACGTTTGCGGTTGCCCTCGACAATATATTTTGGGGCGTTAGGAAAGAACTTGTTGATTCGCTCACAAAAAGTTTCAGCTGCTTCATAGGTGAATGTAACACGCCCCAACTTCTTACCTATGTGACCTTCTGCTAGATAATAGCCCACCAAATAACCAAATTCTTCATTAAGGTCAAAGCTTACTGAAGATTGACGGCTTGTTCCACCGTTTTGAGGACGATGGCTAAGAGGCAGTTCATACGACCACTCTGTTTGGTGGTTGAATTGATACTTTGGTTTAGCTATCCAGTCTGTAGATTTAATATCGGATAGTTTTTTATAACCACCCTCTGTCAGTATCTTGTGGTCTGCGCTAGCTATTATTGGCTGGTTACTCATCCAAGTATTTAATTTATAAGTCTGCTTGACTCCTGTCATTGTCTTGGCAGTCACAGGGGCTACCGCACCAGAAGAAGTAATGACTAAATCATCTAAATTAACGTCTTTAATCATTTTAGAAGAACCATCAGCTAAAACAACTAAAGATTTTTCGTGCAAACACCCGTGGAAGAAGTTAATATTGTCCGCGCGGCCTTTACCGTCGGCCGCGACCATTGTCTTGATTTCAGACTGTAAACCTGGAGGGGTTTGCCCCTCTTCGGCATACTGTTTTTTCACCTCATCGGACACGTCAAACACAAGCTCATTCTTTGTGTTGTACTTGCGATCTGGCTGGAAGTGCGGGTGTGAGTATTCGTAATAGCGACGGAACATCTTATAGAGGGCGTTCACAGCGTTTTTTTCGTGGGCGATAATGACGCTAGTGACATAGCGGTGAGTTGAAGTCCACCAATAACATAGGGCCTCAATCAGAGTTGACATGCCCATCTGGCGGGCTTTTAGGATGATATAGCGGATTGGGCGCTGATGTACGAGGTCATCAATTACCTCATCCATTAGTGCTTTTTGCTCCCAGTTCAAAACCTCGGCGAATGGTACAAGCCGTTTGGTCATTTTCTCTTTAATAACTAGGTTACGCTCAATAAATATGAAAAAGTCGTTCGCAATTACCTTAATGGCGGCACGCGCAGCCTGCTCGGGTTCGAGTTCGTCATAATCAACTATACGGCTGATTACCAGAGTTCGGGTTTCGGCGCTGAGTTCGGGGTGTTGCATTCTTTGTCTCGCTTTTGTGTTAATGGATTTTGTGGGTGGTCTTTATTCCAACGATCAATCTCTTCTTGTGTCGGCAGTTCCTGTTTGAGCCCCTTCTCTTGCTTGATTATATCAAGTGCCATGATTCCTGCCGCCTGTTCGAGCGATAATTGGAAGAAATTTGACAGATTCTCAAGGTCACGGGCTATCTTCAGGTGTTTTTCGGGCAACCAGACGTTGACACGCTTGCCTGGTCCGTAGTTCTTAAGCCGCGGCATTCGGTGGTTTCCGATCCTTGCCGACCCACTTAAATACTGCCGTTACTATCCAAAGGTCAAGCACTAAAACATACGAGTGGCGATTGATATAGGTTTTCATCGGGCTATTATCAAAACTAGGAAATACTGGGTAGGTGCGTTGCTCATACGGCGTTTTACCAAAAGTAACGATGGCATTATCGATTACGCCCATCTGATGGCGCTGATATAGTCGCCTAAAATGTAGTTTCACCATCTGTGACCTCGTCTTCCTCAAAGCTACGATCAATTGGCTGTGGATAATACAGCTTAAATTTAGCTGTACGCCACGGCGTATTGACCTTTGACTTAATTATTGTTGCCTCAACCTCTTGGCCAATAAACACTTTCTTCTTGGT
>Ga0307980_1001260_pt1 | contig 10240 bp, 15 predicted proteins | sample OrgLakmetage1060_FD_201817 | JGI IMG/M metagenome (GOLD analysis project Ga0307980, IMG submission 201817) | Saline water microbial communities from Organic Lake, Antarctica - #1060 | ecosystem: Environmental > Aquatic > Non-marine Saline and Alkaline > Saline | place: Antarctica: Organic Lake... | reverse complement strand
TCGAATAACTCTTCTACCTCTGCCTTACGTAGATTAAAGCTATCACCTAACGCCTTAGCTAGTTGCTTCTCAAAATCTATAAAGCGTACGTCTGTTCTACCGTCAGAAGCTTTGTAGGCGGGTTGATGCCCTCCCTCGCAGCATAAGCAATTATCTAGCAGACTAATCATTGCTTATACGCCTTTTAATACCTCTTAGCTTCTTAGCTACTTTTACATCAATACTATCTAGTTCCTCTTGGTTATCCTCCGCTAGCGCGTCATCCTCTTCTGCTGACTCATTACCTAAAGAAGGTAGGGCAATATCATCTTTACCTACTAACTTCTCTACTAGCTGGAAGGGGTAATTACCCCAGTCATCAGGCACTAATTCAATTTCTAAATCAAACAACTCATTAGCCATGCCTATAGCGATATTAGGCGTTACCGCACCCATCGTATTGAGGTCGCGTAAAGCCGCCATAATATCTTCCGCGCCCGTAATCTTAGGCGGCAAGCTCCTAAACTTCCAATACTTAGGCTCGTAAGAAGCTAACAATTTAAGGTTCATAATATCATCTACCTTTTTCCGCTCTGGACCAAAGACTTGTGACTCAGCCACGACTAAAGACGTATCAGCGGTTGCCCTAGTGTAGTCATCACTACGCCCTAGGAAAATAGGAGGTATACGGAAAGAGCTACGTATTTTGACCGCGTTATTCTCTTCGTATTGCTGGAATAAACCATCTTTCTGTCTTGCATCATTAAGGGGCTTCATATCAATACGAGGTACAGGTAATCTACCGTCCTCATCTGCATCAGACTCATCTGCCTGAGCTTCGATAAGCAGCACTCTATTCTGCGCTTCTCTACCGCGTACGGCCTCAAAATGCTGTGTTATCGAGTCTAGCGTCTCTTGCGTTAAATAACCGCCACTAACCATTACGGCCATGGCGGGGATAGCGTTGTCCTTAAAGTATTGTAGGTTGGTTAGCTCTGATTCTCTACTGCCCATTACACTAGGTATTTGATTAATCCACCTAGGCAACCCGTATATCTCGCCTGCATTGTGCAGTGATAAATGTATCACCTCGTTAGCGCTATCCTCTAATGCTACTTTCGATTCAATACCTGTCCGATAGTCAATAACACGCGGGTCTGAAAACTCTTTAAAATATATCTTTTTAGAGCCTACTACTTGCATAAACCTGCGGAAGTATTTTCTACGTTTTTGTTTTTTGGTTTCTTCCAAGCCATGACGCGGTAGGTCAATCTCTAACTCTACAGGCTCTTCATCTCTCTTAGTAAGCCTCACGGTATGGGCGGGTAAGTGATAGATAGTGTTTACGCGCCGCAGGCTATCTCTAGTCACCTCTAAAAAAGCGTAACCGAAAGTCTCTAAATCTCTGCGCAGTTTTTCTCTTATCTCAGTTAGAGAGGAATCCTCATTAGGGTAATCTAAGAAGTTTTCTAGGCGTAGCTTTTCAGCCTCCGCCTCTAAGCTATCCTCTTGCCCTCCATCCCCTATATACTCCAGCCTATAGCCAAAGCCTTCAACATTTGTAACCATGGCTTCAATACACTGCTTAAGCGTATTGTTTTGGTTAGGTAGGCGCATGAGGGAGTAGGGGTTGTATGGAGGGTCAATAGGTTTCTTACCGCCCCCTATATTATCGCTCCCTGTGTAATCCTCCCACTCATTAGGTATCTGATTACTATCAAAGGCTTTCATGGACTGCTCGTGGATACTCTCCTTGCTGTTCTCTGAGGAAAATAACTCTACCCCAGAAGCACGTAAATCCATATTGCGTTGTGGGCGTTTGCGTATGCGCGTTGCGTCTACCATTTTAATATCTCCTATGGGAGTAATGATAGCCTTCTAAACACCATATGTAAACTTATTAGGATAGCTCTAGCCTACGCCTGCCTTGTCGCTTATATAGGTCATCGCCTAAGTAGTTCTCTAATTCCTTATTTAATTTCTCCGTCCATAAGAATGATTTATTACGTTCATTCATAAGCACAATAGCGGAGTAAGCTATATCTTTAGCAGATGCTTCTTCGTTAGAGGCTAACCACTTAGCATCCCACCCTGAGGGTATCTCTACATACCTATGTAGGGGCGATAAATCAGGATTAAATGAGCAGAACAGATTTTTAATAGTCAAGGGCTCGTCTCTGCTGCTACTACTTAACTCATATAGCTCGACTCTAGCTACCCCGCCTAAGGTAAAGCAGCAGGCAATTAAGCAATCACTGACTATATACATATACTGTATGCGTAAGTCCTTTGGTTTTTTTAGGTGGTTATATAACTCCCTGGCAAAAGTAAAAACATCTTTCTCGGATAAGGAAGTAGTTACCATAAACTGACTCATAGCGATTTGCGCGCCGTTATTTGCAGAGGATAAAAACACAAAGCTAGTACCGTTAGTCTCATTAACTAAGCCAAGAATAAAATTACATCTGGTATCCTCCTGCACCGCGCTTACTTGCTGCAGATATAATCCCTTAATACGTGTCTCTAGTACGGAGCTGGCCTCAGTAATAACGCTATTTAATACCTCCGCCATATTACCTACGGAATTAAATAAAGTATGAGACTCTGTAGCTCTCCCTGCTATATCATAAAGGTGCATATTTTCTAGGTTTTCCAGTCCTGAGAAGGACTCCTCTATAAGGCTAGCACCTAGGAAGGCATCTGCAATAGGGGCGGCAGCAGTAAGTAACCGCACGCGCTCTGCTGCATCATCTAAGCTGTTATCTACGTTTAGGCGGGGGCGTAGTATCTTCCTTATCGCAGTCATACTCTCTTCGTGCTGCAATCTAAGAGGAGTAGTGCGTATGCTTTTTACTCTATTTAACGTATGCACACCAAAGGCTACTAAGCATATTATGTATATTACATTAGTAAATGCTGACGTATAAGTGAATGGATTTCCCGTACTCGAAAAAACACCTATAAAATAACTTAGTATCATAGGCGTGGCAAAGTGTTTTATGCAGGTATCTATACCTGATAATATGTAAACCGCCTTACCCCTATCACGCCTAAATGCGTATTCTAGTACGCTGCTATGCGTATGTCTGGTATTCACGCGGTTTAATGTTTGCTTGATTTTACGGAGCATTACTATCGTACCTCTATAGGGCGGTAGGGGCGGCAACGGAGTTAAGGGAGTGTAAACACATAACTAACACCGCCCCTACCTAAACGCCTAGGCGTTATCTGGTTTGCGCACTAACTCATAATCTGAGTTTGTGCATGGTACAACTTTTTCTGCTGTAGATAATGATACTAAAAATACCATACAGCACCCTGCGTGCCATATATGAGGAAATCCAGTCTCCTCGTCTAAAGCATCAGGGTCTTTCTTATATTCAATCCAATGCCTCATTAAGGCGCTTCTAATCCTAGCAATATCCTCAGGGCTGTTAACTTTACGCCAATTCTCAGGGGCGTATTTCTTAGCTCCAAAATCTAATACTATCCCGATTTTCTCTATAAACTCTACAGGGAATAAATCGTAAGCTATTTTGTCCACTTTATTATCGTCCTTAATGAAGCCACTCTCACTGTAGGTATCGTTACCTAGCAGCACTGCTACTTCTTCAGGTGTTACTATTCTTTCCATAAACAAACTATACCTTATAAAAATCTATTGTCAATAACTAATCTAGTCTAAACCTAGTTTTTTATTAAACTCACCATATTCACGTGTAGATAGCGACTCAGGCTTAAAGATAGCGGGTGCTTGGGCTAGCGCGTCTTTTATCATAGCCAGCTCTTGCGCGGAAAACTCTGCGCTGTTTAAGCGGTAATCCTCGAAAGCTTCGTAGGCTGCAGGACACCATGCTTTCACAACTTCCGCCATGGCCTCGGCAAATACGCGTATCTCATACTGCGCATGGCTATCTAATCTAAGGCATAGGAAATGCAGTAGATTATGCAGGTCAATTTTCCAGTACCATTCTGTGTACATATTCAGGCTTAATCCCATACGTGCTAACTCACGTGCAATACCGTCAAAATCACCATCAACTAAAAGCTTGCTTTGCTGTTCTCCGTCATACTCAGTATCCGCATAACGCCAATTATCTACATCCTTCTCACCATTTAGCAGGCGGTAGTTAGCGTATGTTCGGCTAGCTTCTTCCGTTAGTAGGCTCATTACTGCCTGCGCTTGGTCGGGTGTCAGTGCGCCATCCCTGCCTTGCTTATTGTTAGTGGATTGCGGCATAATGTTATCACTATGCGGGATATAAAACTCATTCACTAATATAGAGTACCGTGCAGATATTTCATTTACGTTAGCAGTACGATGACGAATCCACTGCCTAGCGATAAAGATAGGCATTTTACAGTGAAACTTAATCTCGCACATCTCTAAGGGTGTAGTGTGTCTATGCCTAAGTAAGTAGCGGATAAGTCCTCTATCCTCGCTCACTTTCTTAGTGCCTCCGCCGTACGATACACGTGCTGCCTGCACAATAGCTTCATCACCACCCATATAGTCTATAAGACGTACAAAACCTTTATCTAGGCACTGCATAGGCTCGTAAAGCATATCCTCTAGCGCTTCGTTCGTTAGTCGTTTTGTTATGCTGCTGTCATAAGGCTTTAAGGCAAAATCAAGGGTATTCTCAGTCATAAATATATCTTCCTTTGTTATCGTAAGTTACTGGCTCTGGTTGCCTGCCAGCTATGCAGACTATATCCATATGGGGTGCTACTTGCTTACAGGCCGTAGTTTTTTTGTCTGTAAGGTTTGGTTTGTTTTTTAATCTGTTTAATATAGGGGCTACAGGGTTTACTTTAATCATAATATATAAACCTGTAACCTCTCTTGGCCTGACTAGCCCTCGCCCATTTCCTAGTATTAATTACTAGCTGCCTGCCTAGCGAATCATGCTGCTGTAGAGCATACTTTATCCTAGAATTATTAACCGTGTGAGGTTGGTCAGCCGTCCGTATGTCAGAGCATAAAGCCGCCGTAATCGCTTTTAGTCTGTTTAGTTGGTTTAGTTTTTCGGAAGCTAAAGGGGCGGGGTTGTTCTTTACCTCCGCCCTTAATCTGTGCAATACTTCGTTTGCTTCAAACAGTAAATTACTCTCGGAGCAGCGTATATCCTTAGGTATATTATACTCCCTAACAATCAAAAACTTCTCAGGTCGGTCTAGGTAATAATTATAAGGGCTAAGCTTACTCTTATGCAGCTTATACAGGTAAACCATATCGAGGAAGGTTTGGTTATTCATCTTATAGTAGGTTACTTGTATTATATGCTGGTCATTCTTTGGCTGATATAAGCCATCGCAACAACGTAATTTATCTAAGGATATGCTCTCAACAGCAGGCGCTTCAGGAGTCTCACGACCTCCATAATTAACGAATAGCATTCTCTTAGGGTATATTACCTCAAGATTAGGTTTTTGTGAGCTTCTTAACATTCCTAGTACCTATGGCTTTTTTGGCTCATCAATACGCTTACCGCGATTAATATCCATACTTACTTGTGATTGCTCGATACGCTCAGCCGCGTAGTTTAGCATAGTACATAAGTCCGTAGCTGTGCAGTATCTAGTACATACGGCTACTCGTGAATAGGATTTAAGGCTTTTTTCCGCAATCATAAAACTCTTCTCAGCCGTTTTGATTACGATAAATCTAGTATCCTCCAGCATTAACTCTCCGTTTTTTAATTAGTAAAATGATACTACTTATTAAAAATCTATTGTCAACATAAAAAAGTTATGTATTAGACGCATAAGGGGGTTTCCTAATAAGCACTGGTTTTTGCTCCTCCAGAAGCGCCTACTTAGTAAGTAATCTAGGGATGGGTTTTGATATGGCTAAGGTCTTTGCTTTATTGTTTACTGCTACGGTACTAATGGGGTGCGCCCCTACTAAGTCATTTGATGACTGGTCAGCAATCGCACCCACAAAAGTAGCTAGCACTAAGAATATAAAGAGCCTGATATCGCCTAGTATCTACTAGGATTTTAAGGTGTTATCAGAGTCAGTAAAGCCGTACCCTAGCTTACCTGATTCTCGGCGCCCGTATAGAAAGCCACCACCGCCTGTTACGCGCTCTATGGTTTTACCGTTGTCATTACAGATATAGGCTTCATTATCAAATAATACACTTTTCCAGCGCGGATTGTCTCCCTGCTTAAAGCATATCAGATTAAAAAAGAAATCACCGCCGCCCTCTATGTGGTCAATAATATCCTTATCAAATAACTGCGCGTGAGTGCCTTCTGAATTAAGGTCTGCACCGTCTAAGTTAATTCGATGAGGTGGTATAGCTAGGTGCGTCTCGATTCCCTCAAGTATGCCGTTTTGGGAATAAAAGGCGATTTTTTCTAAAGCCTGAAGACCAAGTTGGCGTAGGGTTTTTACTGAGAACACGGATTTTTCGTAGTGAACGGAGTGTACGTTATCAAAAACGCGGAAAGAGTTATTAGTAGGGTGCGTCTGTACTTTAAGTAGCATGGGTAGTCTCCTAAATAAGTTTATATATGTATTAAATCATCAGGGTCTTATACCTGATTTATAGATGTTAGCATCAGGCAAAAAAATAGGGAAGTAATTTCTTACTCCCCTAAGTTTGGTTACGCTAACTAGTACGCCCTAGGCGGTATGATACACACCCATAGGGCATAAAAACGGTTCATCGGATAAGTCATTATCCAGCTTATCTATAATACGTACTTGTGTAGGTACGGTACAGCGCACTAACTCGATAGCGCTCGCCCCCGCCTTACATACAATCTCGGTCTTTATAAATGATTCTTTCATGGGTAGGTAAACCTCGCCGCCTGCATCCATAACTTCTTCGATAAAAATATCTAAGGTTGTGCCAGCAAACAGGCTAATCTCCTGCTCTTCCTTAGCTAGGCTGTAATTATAGAAAATTAGCCATGGTACAACTTTTTTATTTATGTCTCGCACACTGTAAGGGCTGTTACTATGGCCGTGGCAGGGCTGCATAAAATAGCTGCCTAGAGTAAACGCTACCTTCACTACCTCCCACGGCTCGTTATTCACTGAGTCAACTAAGGGTAGGTATTGGTAAGGCTCTCCCGCGTTATGCTCGTAAGGTATATCATCCCAATAATCACCCCATTGCTTTCCTAGACTTTGAGTGGTGAAATAGGCAAAGTGGCTATCGACGTAGCACAATTTATATCTAGTAAGATGCTTGAACTTCATAAGACTTCTTTCTGATTAATTATCGTATAGGTTGCTCTGTGTAATAGATTCGGGGCGTAAATAGGGATTTCTTATTATCACTACGCCTTCATGCGATAATAAGTAGGCTGTTCTTTTCTTTACTTCCGTAGTCTTAAAACGGTAGCTGGATTGCACACCATTAGGGTGCTGTATCCATACTGTAGTGTAGTAGCCTTTAACTACTGTACGGTTAAACTCATGCTTATGGGTTTCTTCTTTTATCTCTTTCTTCTTACGTCCTTTAGGCCTGCGCTCCACCCCCCTAGCATCCAAAAGCTTTATTAGGTTTACGTGGCTTACTTTATATTTTTTCGCTAACTTTACTAGGGATATACCGCACTTATATAAGGCTACTGCCTCCTCTACTTGCAGGGCAGTCAGCTTACTGAAGTGCCTGCCTAATCTATTATTTGTTTCATCCATTCCTAACCCCCTAGAGAGATAGTATAGTCTAAGCGCTAATAGTCAAACAATGCTTCGCCTAGCCCTCACTTTACTACCCTTAGGTTTAGGTATGCTCGTATTAATCATATAAAGCACCTCCCCCTCGTTATTAGTCTTATATACAAACGCTGTTATATTCTTGAGGTAGGGGGAGAAGCTCCCAGCATCCATAGGCGGTGCTATGGCGAGTACGTAGCATATCGCTGTACCGCTAGGAATAGTAGTGTTGCGCATAATGCCAGACATTATCCAGCGTATTTTTACTTCAAAGTATTCGCCTTCTAAGGTACGTAAATCGTTAGCCTCTACTATCTCGTCAAATACTTTGCCGCTTACTGATTTAAAGTCTGTCTGCTGCATGTACTCTGGCGCGTTTTCTCGGTTAAGGGGTATTTTAATTTGCTTCATCATATAAGAAACCATAATACCCTCTAAGTAACCGCTGAGTATTCTTTGAGTCATCAATAATCGGGTGCTATTATTCTCAGTCATGGCGTGTGTATCCTCTCATCTTATCTCTTAGATATATTTTCTCTCTTAGTGTCTTACTGCCTGCTTCCGCATTACATCTTTCGTGAGCCAATACGATATTGGCGTGTGAGTTAGTGCCTCCGTGCGCGAGCGATAGTAAATGCTCCACAGTAACCGTTAAGCCCTCTTCGCTAGTGCCGTTAAAATCCATTAAATGACCGCAGTAAAAGCAATAACCGCCATGCTCCCGCCTTAGCCGCTCTTTATGCTTTTTAGAGAATTGCTGCCTCTTAGACTCGTAGGCCTTCCATGTTTTGCCTTTCTTAAAAAGTGCGTAAGCCGTTGCCATCTCTCCAGTAGGGGAGAACAAGCCTTTAGAGTTACGGTAAAGAACACCCATACCTGCTTGGCATTCAAACCGCATAACTTCAAACTCATTAGTGCAGGGAATAAAGCCCGCACCGCACTGCTCTAAATAATCTCTAAACTTATTTAGTTGTGTCTCGGATAGTGTTATTCTGTTAGCGATTTTACTCATATACCCCTCTGGCAAGAAAAGTATATTAACAAAAACATATTGTCAACTATTTTATCTCACGCTCAAAAGCTCTTAGGATAATAGTCATCGGGTCATCATCTATTTCCATCATATATAAATCCCTAGCTTCCCTAGTATCGAAGGTATGTGTTGCCTGCTCCCGTATATTATAGCGCATAGCCGTTATCAGTACGTAACTAAAACTCATCTTGATTTTCCTCACCTAAATACGTGGTAGACGTATATTCTTCTGATTGTGTCAGGGTTGCTCTATTTAGCGATTGTCTTACGGACTCCTCTATCATCTCTAACTTAGAAGTAGGTAGCTTCATCCAATCCTTGTAGGGTATAGCCGCTAGCTTATTGGCACTAAGCATATGAGTGCCTGCGCTCCTATACCGTAAATAATCTGCCTCGTTATAAGGGGTTATATCCCCCCATATAAAGCCTGCAGGGAAGCCATATAGTGTTTTGGATTTTAGCATGAACTGCATAACAGGGTATACTGCATCAAGTACCCTCACTGTAACCCTAGTCTGTGTTTTTTTGATTATCTCGGCTTTGTGTGTGGCTACGTCTTCGCCGCCCGTCTCTAAGTCAATTAAAACTGCTTCACCTATTTCTGCTGCCTCTAACCAATCAGTCATGCGTATTCTCCTTATGGGTTATACTTTTATTAGTTTACAATATAAAAGCCCTACGGCAAAGAGAACTCTACGTATCAGGCTTTTCGGTACTCCCGATGTAGTAACCAACCTACGCCAGTTCTTTAGCAGTCCTTGCGCTGTTATAGCTTGAAAAGCCCCGCCATCTAAGAACTCTAATACTATGGCGTGGCTGTGCTTCTCATTATGTATGGCAGGAATAATAGCTATCACTTCCGCCCTAACAAGCCACTTCCCTACCCATACACTGCCTACCTTTATCTGGTCTGCGTCTTTTATGGTTTCTACGACGGCCTCTTTATAAACAATATTAGATATTAAATCTTGCATATTTTCTATCCTCCCTAGGAGTGTAAATGCGTTTCTTATTAGGCACTACCTTAGGCCGCAGAAATAAAGATTCCCTTACTTCCTTGGCGATAGGGTTCTTTAACGTCAGTGTTTTATTCGGTTTCTTCATCGTCTTCTGCAATCATCTCATCAGGTAGGTATTGATTGCCCTCCAGAGTATTATAAAGTTGATTCATGTTTTCTAACGCATCTTCCGCTAATTGCTTCTCAATCTTAGTCAGATGCTCTCCCCCGCTGTCTAATAAGTGCGTGCTTATAATATCCATAGCGATGTAGGCTGCAGTTATTAATTTATTTCTCTCATCTATATCTTTGATAGGCATATTGGCTTCTCCTAGTAAAGTTTGTGCGTGGTACAATTAATAAAAAACAACTTACACTCAAAAAATCTATTGTCAATTTATTTTTATAGTTGACTATGGGTTTTTTATAGTAATACTAAGAACACTGAGTAAGAAATCACAAGCAGAAACAAGGTACAGTAGGTTAAGTTATGGGTTTAATGTCAAATACTGCGCTGATTAATAAGATGTATGGCGTAGATAATAGGATAGA
>Ga0307980_1001259_pt1 | contig 10245 bp, 6 predicted proteins | sample OrgLakmetage1060_FD_201817 | JGI IMG/M metagenome (GOLD analysis project Ga0307980, IMG submission 201817) | Saline water microbial communities from Organic Lake, Antarctica - #1060 | ecosystem: Environmental > Aquatic > Non-marine Saline and Alkaline > Saline | place: Antarctica: Organic Lake... | reverse complement strand
TTGCTTCCTCCAAGGGGCGAGCGGGCGTTCTTGTTTACAGGAGACGACAGCATGGCCCCTCGTGGATTTGTGGACATCGAAGGCTGGATCATTCGGGAGACGGATGCGGCTATCCTTCTGGAAGTGGGCATCACCCCCACGGAGTTTTCGCGTCAGATTGACGTGCCCCCAAACCGTGTTTCGCAGATCATCGCGGGTAAACGCTCGATCACCGGCGACACAGCTTTGCGCTTTGGCCATTGGTTCGGCACCGATCCGCAATTCTGGCTAAACCTGCAAACGCAGTTTGAGCTTGTCCTTGCCAGCACCGAAACGGGCACGGCCATTTGTAGTCTGCCTACCAAGGACAGCCTACCGCAGCAAACCGAACAAACACGTCTGTTCTAGCGCGTGTGGATACTATCGCAATTCCAGTGATTCAGAGATGTTCTATCCCCGTCAGGCTGTTACCCTTGCCGGAATAAATAAACGAGGCAGACCGTGACCGAGCTAAATTTCAAGGGCAAAGAATTTGTCTATAATCACCATTTGGCAGTGCCCTTCCGTCCACTTGTGCCGGACGAATCCAAGGGCATTGGCCCCGTGGCTCTTGACGGGAACCTGATCGTTCACGGCGATAACCTTCACGCCCTCAAAGCCCTTTTGCCGCTTTATGCGGGCAAGGTGGACTGTATCTTCATCGACCCGCCCTACAACACCGGCAACGAAGGATGGGCGTATAACGATAACGTCAACGCGCCGATGATCCGCGAATGGCTGGAATCCAACCCTATCGGGATCGAGGACGGGCTACGCCATGACAAATGGTGCGCGATGATGTGGCCACGGCTGCGACTTTTGCATGAATTGTTGAGCGAAAGTGGTTCAATTTGGATAACTTTGGACGACCATGAAATCCATCGCGCCCGCCAAATTATGGATGAAATTTTTGGTGTGGAGAACTTTATTGGCCTCCTAATTCGAAGAACAAAAGCTGGTGGTGGCAGTGCGGCTGATTATTTCGCAATCGAGCATGATTACATTCTAGCATATTGTAAGCGCGGTGATGACTTCCCTAAGCTATTCATCGAGCACGATGAGGAATACCTTACACGATATGCGCATGAAGATGATGATGGTCGTTATTTTTGGGATACATTTGTTCGAAATGGAACAAAGACCACCCCATATACAATTCACGCACCCGATGGAACGCCATTGAATAGAAGTTGGTTCAAAAGTGAAGATGTTTTCAAAGAAGACCTTAAAAAAGGCGACATAAAAATATTTATGAAGCAAGATGGGGAATGGAGTGTTCAATTTAAGCAAAGGCTGTCTAAAGGCCGTAAGATGCGATCAGTCTTATATGGAACGCAATACATTAGCGACAAAGACGAAATTGAACGAATGGGGCTAGCATTCGATCACCCACCTAAGCCAGTGGAGCTGATTACGACCATCTTAGAGGCAATCCAAAATAAGAGTGCATTAGTATTAGATTCCTTTTCGGGCACTGCAACTACCGCGCACTCCGTTCTGGAATCCAACAAGCGGGACGGCGGCAATCGACGCTTCATCCTTGTTGAGATGGAAGACTATGCCGACAAGCTGACCGCAGAGCGTGTGCGGCGCGTGATCAACGGCTATGCGTTCAAAGGCACGCAACGTACTGAGCTTTTGCGCGACAAGATCACTTGGACCAAGCTCAAGAACGCGGACAAGCTGACAGAAGCCGTTGTGGCTATCGAGAACCTGCACGGCCATGAGTACGACGCGATCAAGAAGACCGTTAAAAACGGGGAGCTGATCGTTACCGGCGAAAAGAACGTTGAGGACAAAACCGAAGGGCTAGGGGGCAGCTTCACCTATTGCACCCTTGGCGATCCGGTTGAGCTGGACAAGATTTTGAGCGGCGAAACCCTGCCATCCTTTGACGGTCTAGGGTCTGTCCTGTTTCACATGGCCACCGCCCATGCCTTCGATCCCGCCACCATGCGTGAGGATGATTTTTACCTTGGAACGGTCGAAGGCCAGCACCTTTGGTTGATCTACAAGCCTGATCTGGACTGGCTCAAATCCCCCGAAGCGGCTTTGACACTCAAACGCGCCAAGGACTTCGCTGCGACCGACAAGGACGCGCGCCATCTTGTGTTCGCGCCTGCCCGCTATGTCAGTCAAAAGATGCTTGCCGAGCAAAACATCCCCGTAGAATTTGTGCCCTTGCCGTTCGCGCTTTACCGCATTGACCGGAGCTAGGGCATGAGTGCGAATTTCAGGCAGCTCGACTATCAAGACCGCGTGCTTTCAACCCTTGAAGGTTATCTCGACACGCTCAAGGACAAGAAGGGCAGGGCGGATAAAATCGCCGCCCTTGCCGCTGCTGATCCTGATCTTGGATTGACCCCGCCAGACTTTGCCAAGCAGGCATGGGAAGCCCTTGCCGCCGCCGGAAAACTACCCCCCTCCCGCGCAGCCATTCCATTTTCCCCGCGCTTTGACGGGTGCGGCAGGCCGGTTCCGAACGCCGTTCTGAAAGTGCCGACCGCAGGCGGCAAGACATGGCTTGCGATATCATCCGTCTCACGGATCATGGGACGCTATCTTGACCGCAACACCGGCTTTGTCCTGTGGATCGTGCCGAACGAGGCGATCTATACCCAGACCTTGAAGCGGCTCAAAGACCGTCAGCACCCCTATCGGCAGGCTCTTGATCGTGCCGCCGCAGGGCGCGTGAAGGTGATGGAAAAGACCGATCGACTGGACGCGCGCGACGTTGAGACGAACCTTTGTATCATGCTCTTGATGCTGCAATCGGCCAACCGCGAGACCCAAGACTCCCTGAAAATGTTTCAGGATCGTGGCGATGTGCATGGATTCTTCCCACCCGAAGGCGAGCAGCAGGCGCACAAGGCAGCACTGGATTCCACCCCGAACCTTGCCGCCTATAGCGACATGTTCCCGATGGTGAAGGATTCCCTTGGCAATGCCTTGCGGATCATCCGCCCCGTTGTCGTGCTGGACGAGGGGCATCGCGCCATTGCCGATCTAGCGTTTAAAACGCTCTACGGCTTCAATCCGTGCTTTGTGCTGGAATTGACCGCTACCCCGCAGGACGTGCAACCACGCGGTGGCAGAAACCCCCGCGAGGGGCGTTATGCCAATGTGCTGGTCGAGGTGACAGGGCGCGAGCTTGACCGTGAAGGCATGATAAAAATGCCGCTCAATCTTGACCCAAAGCAGGGCAACGACTGGAAAGCCACCCTGAACGCCGCACTTGCAACACTGCGATCACTGGACGACTCCGCAAAAGCGTTTCAAGCCGACACAGGCCGCTATATCCGCCCGATCATGCTGGTGCAGGTCGAGCGCACCGGAGCGGATCAGCGCGAAAGCAATTACATTCACGCCGAGGACGTGAAGGATTGGCTCAAGACGGCGGGCTTTGATGATGCAGAAATCGCCATTAAGACCGCCGAACAGAACGATCTTTCACAGCCCGAAAATCAAGACCTGCTATCGCCCACCAACCGTGTGCGCGTGATTATCACCAAGCAAGCCCTTCAAGAAGGATGGGATTGCCCCTTTGCCTATGTCCTGTGTGCCCTTGCCGCCAGCAGCAACGAAAACGCCATGACCCAGCTTATAGGCCGTATTCTGCGACAGCCGGGAGCCATAAAGACGGGCGTGGAGGCTTTGGACGAATGCCATGTCATCACCCACCGTTCCGACACCGCCAGTGTCGTGGAGGTCATCAAGAACGGCTTGGAAAAGGACGGGCTAGGCGATCTTGTCTTGCGTGTCAGTCAGGAAGACACGACCGGAAAAACCAAAGTTTCACGCCCGATCAGCCGCCGCCCTGCCTTCGCTTCCACTGAAATTTATTTGCCCAAGGTTATGATCATCGAGGACGGCGCGCCCCGCGAGCTGGACTATGAAACAGACATTCTGGCCAGCCTCGATTGGCGCGGCTTTGACCCCGGCCCGATTGCGGCCACCATTCCCGACAATGCACAGGCCGCAGAAAGCCAGCTACAGCGGATCAGGTTATCGGAGGAAGGGGACGAGCTGTTTATTGGCGAGACCATTGCCCAGAACACCGAGATTTTGACCTTCGATCCCGCCCATGCCGTGCGCATGGTATCGGATATTCTACCCAATCCTTTTGTCGCCCGTGAAATTGTGAGCGATCTTTTGGACGCATTGCGCGCGCGCGGCTTTGGTGAAGACAAGCTAGGCCGCTTTGCCAGCCTTATCGCCACGGAGCTGCGGCGCGGGCTGGATCATGCCCGTACCACGCGCGCAGAGGCTCTATTCAAGGCGGAAGTGGCCGCAGGGCGCGTCCAGTTCCGCTTGCGGCTGGATGGGCGCAACTGGCGTATGCCCGACACCACGGAAACCACGGAGGCCGAGGGCGCGCGGCAGATTTTGAGCAAGACCGGCGGGCCGCTTGAAAAGAGCTTGTTTGCGCCTGTCTATGAAGCCGAATTGAACAAGGACGAGCGTGACGTTGCCATTTATCTGGACGGCGAAGCAGCCCTCTCATGGTGGCACCGCAACGTGGCGCGCAGCCAATACGGCATTCAGGGATGGAAGAAGGCAAAAATCTATCCTGACTTCATTTTTGCCGTACAGACCGAAGGTGCGGCCAAGCGGATCACTGTCCTTGAGACCAAGGGCGACCAGCTCGACAATCTGGATACGGCCTACAAGCGCGATGTGCTTGGTTTCCTGTCCGATCACTTCGCATGGGACGATGTAACCCCCGCAGGCGAGCTTGAGCTTGTCCAGAACAATGGCGAGACCGTGCAGGGGACGCTTATCCTCATGAGCGAGTGGAAGGCGAAGCTGCCGGAATATCTGAAACCCAGCTAGCCCGTGCATAAATCAAGACCAACGAGCGCGCCGCCGTGCAGGAGGTCGAAAAGGCATTCAAGCCCGCCTTTGATACCTTGGCTGACCTTGAAAAGCGCGAGCGGCTGGACATGCAGCTCAAGCACAGTGCCGATAGCCAGAAACGCGCAATGGATATCGCCTCTGGCCGCGATGAAAAGCTCTATGAGGCTGCCAAGGAGCTGGAAGCCGCCAAAGACCCCTCCCTTGCCTTCAAGAAGGCCGCAGAGGCCGAAGAAACCTTGCAGGCGCACTTCACCGAAGCCGCGCAGGACGGCTATGACCCCCCTGCCCCCGATGAAGATACCGCCGAAGATGAAATCGGGGACGGCGAGGATATCCGCTCGCTGGCTGATGAGATCGAGGATCAGGGCGATCAGTCTGGCGGGGGCGGCAGCGGTAGCGGCGTGAGCCGCGATGAGGCCGAAGAAGCCTTGCGCGATCTTTACCGCGCCGCAGCCGAGGAAGAAGCCCGCCGCGAGGCCGAAAAGATCGAGGACGATGAGCGCGACCCTGATCTTGAGGATGATAACGAGTATGAAATCAAACCGCCGGGGTTTACAGGGCCGAAGCCCTGATCTGCCCTTAGCGGCGATATCCATGATATGGCGGCGGTTCACCTCCCGTCAGCATGGCGATATAGGGGTAGATTCCGGTAGGGGGCAGGATCGTATCATAAGGCCCTGACGCCCCCTACTTCCTTTCAATCTGAGCTCTGTGGTCGCCTTCGTTGTGGCCATGGGCATGTTGCGCCCGTTTGGTGGCCGTGAAGGTGGCAAGAAATAGGGATGATTACTTCACAACTTTGCCCCGCCTTGCCGCCGCCACCGGTATTCGCCGGTGAGCAGGATGTGGGCCCATCCAAGCGGCGAGATATGCGCGAGCAGAGCGGGGTCGCAATTCAGCCCGGCCCGCTGCCGCGCGGCGACGGCCTGGCCGATGTGCTTGGTGTTCCAGTAGATGATGATGGCGGCGAGCAGGTTCAGACCGGCCATGCGGTAGTGCTGACCCTCGGCAGTGCGATCCCGGATTTCACCCTGTCGCCCGATGCGCAGGGCGTTTTTCAGGGCGTGATGGGCCTCACCCTTGTTCAGGCCAATCTGGGCCCGCCGCTGCATGTCGGCGTCGAGGAGCCATTCGATGACGAAGAGAGTGCGCTCGACGCGGCCGATTTCACGGAGCGCCAGGGCCAGCTCATGCTGGCGCGGATAGGCGGCGAACTTCTTGAGCAGCTGACTGGGCGGCATGACGCCTGTCACCATGGTGGCTGCGGACCGCAGCACGCCGGGCCAGTTCTGGACGACAAGGCCCTCGCGGATCTTGCCGCCGATCAGGCTGCGCAATTCGTTTGGCGCTGACGCCGGGTCGAAGAGATAGAGCCGTCTGGATGGCAGGTCGCGGATGCGCGGGATGAACCGGAACCCGAGCAGCGACGTCACGGCAAAGACGTGATCGGTGAAGCCGCCAGTGTCGGCATACTGCTCTGTGATCTTCCGCCCGGCCTCGTTCATCAACAGCCCGTCCAGGATGTATGGTGCCTCGCTCACGGTGGCCGGAATGTTCTGGGTCGCGAAGGGGCCGAACTGGTCGGAGACATGGGTGTAGGCCTTGAGGCCCGGCTCGGAGCCGTATTTCGCGTTGATGAGGTTCATGGCTTCGCCCTGCCGGGCGGCGGGAAAGAATTGCCCGTCACTGGACGCAGTCATGCCGCCACCCCAAAACCTGGCCATGGGCAGCCGGGATTGCGCCTCGATCACCATGGCGAGGGCCTGGTTAATAGCGTCGCTCTCCACATGCCATCGCGACAGACGGGAGAGCTGGAAGTAATCATGGGTGTTGGTCGCCTCGGCCATCTTGCTGAGACCGAGGTTCAGGCCTTCGGCCAGCAACACCGTCAGCATTCCGATTTGGTCTTTGCAGGGCGCGCCGGTTTGCGAACTGATGAAGGTTTCCGTGAAGCCGATATCCGCATCGACGTCCTGCATCAGCTCGGTGATCCGTATGGCGGGCAGCCGGTCGTAGAGATCGAGCACCAGCTCGTCCGCCTCGTCGGGCACCGCGGCGGTCAGGCGGTCGAGTTTCAGGATGCCGTTCTCAATCGATCCGCCGGGGATGGCCCCGGCACGCGCCGCCTTGGCCAGCCGCGCCAGGCCGTCGGTCATGCGTGCCTTGCGGTCGGCAAGCCAGGCTTCCGGATCAAGCGGCACGGCCAGTCTTGGTATGTTCTTCACCGCCTCGGCGGGAACCAGAGCCTGCTTCAGATCGCTGTAGCGCCGGGAATGAGGCACCCAGATATCGCCCGAGCGGAACGCATCCCGCAAGTGGAACAACACCGCCACCTCCCAGAGCCGGTGGCCATCTTCCTCCTGGGCATTCAGATGGCGATGCCATTTCGAGCCGCGCCGCAGGAAGCCAACCGGTCGTTCCTCGGGTCTCTGATCGTCCGCGATCAGCGTGCTGGCCTGCAGCAAGGGCGCTGTGACACCCGCCGCCTGGATATCCAACGCGCGCAGCATGCGCGGGGCATAGCGCCGGAACCGGTGATAGCCTTGGCCAACATGCGCCAAGGGGTCAGCGGCCATCGTGTCCGTCAACTCGGCGGCGGTGGCAACCAACCCTTCAAGCCGTTCCCACCCGCAGGCCAGCTCCGTCGCCTGATCCAAGGGCGCGCCATCGCTTCTGGCGTCGAGCAAGGCGGCACCAAGGGATTTGAAGGCGCGCAGGGTGTCCTGCACCGCCGTCTTTGCGTCAGCGATCTTGGCATCGCAGAGCTTTCTGGCACCCTGCCATGTCTTGCCAACAATCCGGTCGTGGGTCTCGATCACTGCATCGGCAAGCACCGCACGCCATGCGACCGAGCAGACCGCGATGATGGCCAGACGGCGATCACTGCTGATGTCGCGCAAGCCATCGGCAAAATAGCGTTCCCCCTGACGCTGCAGGCGGCTCACCCGATGGGGTGGAATGCCCGAAAGGATGTCAGGCGACAGGTTCATCTCCTGCAGGAATTCCAGCCGGTTGAGCAGGCGGGTGGCATCGGCCGAGTTTTGCCCCACCTCGAATTGACGCAGCCAGACGAACCGGCTGACTTTGCCCTCGACCATCTCCGTCAGCAGCGCATCAAGGCGGGCTTTCAGGGGTTCATCCAATCGGGCTGCGATGGCGCTATCGATCCGGCGTTCCGCCGCGACAAGCGCATCCGCGCAAAGGCGCTCGATCACGGATACACCCGGCAGGATGGTCTTGGTCCGGCGGCACTCATCGACAAATCGGCGGGCCAGATCATGATTGGTGGTCGCGTTCTCCGCCTCGCCCGCCAGCCAGGCCTTCAGCTCGCGTGCGCGGTGACCGGAGAACATCTTGAAGCCGTAGACTTGGCGCAAATCGACCAGATGCCTTCGCCGCGTTACGTCGGTCTCGGCGTAATGGGAAAGCTCATCCATCTCTTCGCCAAGCTGTGCGGCGATGAAGCGACTGACGGCCTCTGGAATGACCTCACCCGACACCAACAATCGGCCAGGATACCGGAACGCACAAAGCTGAAGGGCAAAGCCGAGGCGATTGCGTGCATGGCGACGGGTCCGAATGATTTCGATGTCATGATCTGACAGCATGTAGTGGTGGAGGATGCTCGCCTCGCCTGTCGGAAGGTCGAACAGCGACGCGCGTTGGCGCGCGGTCAGAATAGAACGTCTTGGCATGTGGTTTTGTCCTTGTTAGTCATTAGTCTGTTCAGGACAATTCCCGCACCAGCAAAACCAACGACTTACAAGGCCAGATTCCAAGGGGGTTCAAATGGGACAGCGCGCCGCTATCTACGCCCGGGTTTCCACGTCCGACCAGTCCTGCGAACGCCAGGTCACGGAGCTCACCGCGTTCGCCGAGCGCGGCGGGTATGACCTAGTGGGAGTGTTCAAGGAAACAGCCTCTGGCGCGTCCGCCAATCGCGTTGCGCGCAACCGGGTACTCGACCTGGCGCAGGCACGACAGATCGACGCCATCCTGGTCAGCGAACTTTCTCGATGGGGGCGGTCCACTCAGGACCTGCTGGATACCATGAACAGGCTCGGCGGCTGGAAAGTCTCCGTCGTGGCCATGAGCGGCATGACATTCGAACTGGACACACCTCATGGCCGGATGATGGCCACTATGCTGGCCGGGATCGCTCAGTTTGAACGCGATCTGCTCAGCGAGAGGGTGAAATCCGGGCTCGCAGCTGCAAGGGCGCGAGGAAAGAAGCTCGGTCGCCAGCCAGGCCAACGCCCGAAATCCGACAAGCTCGCGCCAAGGGTCGTTCAAGCCGTGGAAGACGGTCGATCATACCGATGGATCGCCCGCGACCTTGGGATCAGCAAAAATACTGTGCTCGATATTATGAAACGGCGACGACAGAATTCCTTGTGATACGATCCTGCCCCCTACCGGAATCTACCCCTAATTGCCGCAAATTTAACGGATGCGAAAAGGGTGGACTAGGTGGACTTGGGCCATGGCTGCCACAGCTAGTCCACCCGGATAAAACCCTTTTAAATCAACGTCCCGGTGGACTAAGTGGACTAATTTCTATGGAGCAGTTGACAGAAAAAAAGAATAGTACCTGTTTTTGTCCCTGATCTTTTTTTCAAGCCTGTGCCTCCAAGCGATGAAATTAGTCCACTTAGTCCACCCGCCCGCACTGTGACCGTCACAGTGCGGGCGCTGTTTCCCAAGGGCGACAAAGGATTCGGGCAATGGATTGCGGATAACGGTGTCATCCAACTTGGATAAGACGCCACACCCCGGCGACCAGCAAGCCGCAATGTGGGCCGCTGCCAACCGTGAACAATTCGACGCCGCCCGCACCGCTGGCAATGCCCGCACGGTGCGGACCCCTACCCTCCCGAACCGAGCGCGCGGGCGTTGTGTCCGCCGGTGAGGGCTTGCGGTGGTGACTTCGAAAATGCGCGCCCGCGCTGCACGATATCGACTGGGATGCCGTGGCCGCCATGCGTGAGCGCGAGGCCGCCCGATGACCCTGCGCCGCGCCGTCAAAGGATTGTAGGGCGGCACGATCGAAGCCGCCGGACGCGGCTATCTTGTCGAAGTGAAAACCACAGGGGCCGACGGTCAATCGGCGACGGTGTTGCTGGATTTGTCCGGCATTTGGCAACTCCACGAATTGCTGATGCGACGGTCGATGTGGACGTGGCGCGAAGAAATGCACCGGGACGCCGCGACCTGGCCGGACGATGCGTTCTCACAGCGCACCACAGAGGCCACTGGAGAGCCTCACAGCCGTCGGGCGACCACGGGGGGCCCTAGCGCCACAGAGGCCACTGGGGAGCCTTACAGCGCTTCAGCGACGGCCAGATCAGCCCGCAACCGCTCATTTTTAGC
>Ga0307980_1001257_pt1 | contig 10250 bp, 19 predicted proteins | sample OrgLakmetage1060_FD_201817 | JGI IMG/M metagenome (GOLD analysis project Ga0307980, IMG submission 201817) | Saline water microbial communities from Organic Lake, Antarctica - #1060 | ecosystem: Environmental > Aquatic > Non-marine Saline and Alkaline > Saline | place: Antarctica: Organic Lake... | reverse complement strand
AAAACATCTAGGGCTAAAGCTTGGGCGTGAGGAAACTAAACTCCCACCAGTGGGCAAGAGTGAAAACCCAGCATACAAACAAGCTAAAAAATACGAGGGCAAGAGTGAATATGATTCTGCTTTTAACAAACACGTTTCAAAGTTCTGGCCGAAGGTTGGCTTGCCACACTATAAAACAATCATAGGCTCGTCTTTTGCTTGGTGTGCAATCTTTATAGGTCTTATGAACTCTGAGGTTGGACAAGACTATATATCAAAGTACGGAGCTGCGGCAAGATCTTATAGGGCTTATGGGCAGAACATAGATTTTAAAACTATGGGAATCCCACAAGGCGCTGTGATGCATATCAATTCTAAGTCGTGCTCAAGTGGTAGCGGCAATCACGTAACATTTGCAGACGGTAGTTGCACGCCTGAATACATTGCCACAAGGGGCGCATTGGTGCCGGGGTTCGGTGGCAACCAACTCAACAAAGTGAAGCGTTCTATGTACGCAGCTTGGAAGGTTTGCAAAGTGCGTTGGCCAAACGAGATACCGCTGCCAGCGAAGGTTACAAGAAACATTGATTGTGGTGGGGGAAAAGATAATGGGGAGTCTACAAAATGAAATTAGCGTTATATGTCTTGGGGTTGCAGCTCTTTGTATTTTCTGGTTGTACAACGACGGTTAAAAAGAAGCCATTTTATGCGCCAGCTTGCGAAAAAAAAGTATACAACAGGGGAGCGCCACCAAAGCAGTTTCTTCTAGATGTTTACGACTTTATTGTAGATCACAAAACGGACGCTTTACTTGTAGGCCAAAACAATGAGCCGCTAGATGTTTACAAATATCTAGGACTTGACGCTAGCAACCCTGCGGTTTTATTTGAGCTGCTTCGAGTATCTGCTGCAATGGAGAGTAGCTGGGACTGGACCGAGGGGCGTGATAAGGCGGCGTCAAACTATTCTTGGTACACACAAGAGGCTGGTATATTTCAAACCTCTCCTAACTCGCACGTTTATGCGCCTAATGGCAAGTGCTGCGCAAGATGGGGGTATCTTGATACTCTTATGGGAATAAAGCCCACTCAAAACAATCCTGAGAATCAAACTTGGAACAAGTTCATGAAGGACTACGCCAACAAAGAGACAATTATAAAGCATCACGCTTTCATGCTTCGGCATAACTATCGGCACTATGGACCGATGATAAATAAAAACTTGGTAGCAAGTAACCTAAGCAATGAGTGCATAGGTCAAATAGAAACATTACTAAAAGGAGAATAGGAATATGGAAAAGGGAATAAAAGAAACTAAAGAGCTTCTAAAAGGGGTTATCGTTTTAACTAAAGTCAGTGCTGAGCTTTTAAAAGATGGCGTACAAGTACAAGATTTAATCGACGGATACACAAAGCTAAACGGCGACCCAGTTAAAAAAGCAGCTCTAGAGGCAGCTCTAAAAGATATTCATGAAGTGCCAGAAGAGATTAAAGACATTGACTTGAGTGAGTCAGTGGAGCTTGTAGTTGAGCTTGCAAAAGAGCTACCAGAACTACTTAAAGCTTTTAAAAAGGCATAAGTGGGAGCGGCATTTTCAATGGTGTGGCAGGTGCTTAAAGCCCTGCCCGCCATTTTCACTATGATAAAACAGGCAATATCATTCTGGAATGACATGCGTGAGGACAGACAAGATAGCGACTTTAAAAAGGGTGTTAAGGATAAAGACAGCTCTAAGATTGAAGAAGCTTTTGGCTCTGACAAAGCAGGTGTGCCAGTTGATGGTGTTGGCAGAATAGAGTTTGACGATGAGAAAAAGTAGGCTTTTACTTGTAACATTTGTAGCTCTTGTATCTTGTGGATCTGGTTTAAATATATCAGTATGGCAGGGCGATCATAGAGCGCAGGAGATTACTCGTAGGGTTGTGGTAGATGGCAGAAAAGGAACTCAAAAGGTTTCGACATCCAACCCCTATTTTTCACAGCTTCAATGTATTGCCAATTCTGACATGTGGAAAATAAAAGAGTTGTATCAAAGAGCAAGACGCGCTGGCGTTCAAATGGATGATTTGTAAATAAATAGGGTACACTAATAGTATGGCTTTATTTAAGGCGTACAAATTAAATGTGGAGATTTTGGACGAAGACTTCTATACTGAGGAGGAGATGATAGCTGTTGTAAAAGAAGCTATCTATGCGCATTGCGAGGTTAGACACGTTTCAGTTGAGCTTGTGGAATTTGAAGAAGACGTAATATCTAGTCCTGACTGTGAATTTGCGGAGGCTTAGAGGCGAACCCGCCGTTTTTTAACCGTGCTTCTAACCCTTCTTGTCTTGTCCTGCTAAGTCCCTCGTCTTTTAGCAGTCGAAGCACTGGACCACCACTCACACAAAGAAGGCGTGCGATTGTTGACCCGCCATATCCTTGATGGAACATGTCTATGACGATTTGTTTTTCATTTTCTTCTAGTTTGTTTCTTAGTTTTGCCATAATGTTCTTCCTTTATCACGTTTATGATATTGCTGCGTAAGGTCTTTATCACGTTTATGATATTGCTGCGTAAGGTCTTTATCACATATGTGATATTGCTCATTCACAACTCGCCTATTTCTATTAATTCATCGTGTGTTCTTGGGAAGATAGTCCAGACAAAATTTTTATGTCTTCGTTTAAGTATTCAGTTATCATTCTTTTACCTCTATTTCATTAAATGGCTTAATATTCAAATAATCAGTAGCAATTCCGTCCGATTCATAATGCTGCTTTTCGTATTTAACGAATATATATTTATTGTTCAAAGAAGTAACTACGCCTATTTCACAATCCTTGTGACGAATATCGCCATGTGCGTGATTTGGAACATACCTAACTTTATCACCTACACTGTATCTCATTCTTCACCCAATTTTTTTTCATAACTTTTTAACCAATCGTCTGCTTCGCTGTTTGTTGTGTTGGGTGCCCATTTCCTTTTGGCCTCTTTAATTATTTTATAGGCTTCCTCATTCGCATCTTTAGCGCCTTGGGCGTAGGCTTGTTTAAGGTGTTTATCAAACTCGCATTGAAGCATGTCCATAAACTCAGGGTATTCAATAGGTGGAGTATCTTGACTATCAAAAAACGCATTTACTATCTCATTAGATTTCCCTTCAAAATTCATTCTTCACACTCCAAATCTATTGGTTCTAGTGTGGGGTGCGGTCCTATATATAAATAATAACAACACTGTTTTGCACATTCTTCGTCTTTGAAATAGTTAATCTCAACATAACGCTTTTCGGAACAACCCCATCTTAAATAAGGATACAGCTTCTTAGTAGGCTTGGGTTCTTTGTATGGAAGCCACTCTTCAGATGTACCAGCCCAAACACAGCCATGACAATTCGCTTTATACCAACCAACCCACTCGCCCTCTGGAGTTCTTGCAACAATACATATAACATCATCTCTAATGTAGTCGACCTGAATAATTTCAAAAGGAAACACACTCCCATTGTCTTTAAAAATTTGCTCTATAGTCTTCATCCCTTGTCTCCTTCTACCTGCGCTCGCATCCAAGCTGCGCCAACTATAAAACCCCTGTAACGTTCATGAACTATAAAACCCCTGTAATGTTCATAAGAATGAGCATCACTATTAACAGCAAGGTCTTTATTAGCAGCATTAATAACCTGCTCTTTTGTCGGCCACTTAATATTATCTTTGGCACCTGTTTGAAGCTTGTCGGCGCGATCTAGATCACTCATATACCAAACCACGCACCCAACAATACCAACAACAAAAACACAACTATACCTAAACACACCGTAGATAAAGCGCTTCGTTTATAATACATAGATTCCTCTCTTAGCTTCTCAGCTAAAACCCTCTTTGCTGTTTTCATACCCTACCTCTTCAATCTTCCTACGCTAAATGTCCCAGGGCCTGTTTAACAGCCTCCCATTTTGAAGGTGTTACTCGCTCATGAGCAACCAGGGAGCCAGCTTCCTTTATCTTCCCAATCACATGCTTTTGTAGGCTCTCCCGCGTCTTATCTTTTTTAGAGCCATCAAGCTTCAATTCTAACGCAACAAAATGCCCTCTCAAACAGATCAGCATATCGGGTATCCCTCTACGGCTGATAGCATAAGGGATAAGTACCCATATATCAGAGCCGAAAGTTTCTTCCAAGTCTTTTTTTGCAAACTTCTGGAAGTCTAGCTCTCTTTTAAACTCCTTCGATCCTGACTTGTTTTTCACTCTCTTCTCTCGCTTTCTGAGTTTGCGCCCATAATGCGGACGCTCTGGCAGGTTCAATACCCACTTGCAAGCCATCCTCCATTTGAACGTGAATGGGAATTCCTTTATATGTTTCAGTTAGCTTAGCTTTGCTTGGCTCTACACTATTTATACTCATACACAAAAGTGTATACTCTTTGGGCCCTAGGTGTATGGCATAGGGGTCTTTCCCCACGTTTGCTTTGTACGCATCCACGAATATATCCAAGGCTTTTAAAAAATTCACTTTTACTTTATCTAATTCATTACTCATATCGGTAACCCTTTCTTTTTATCAATACTTCCCCAACTCACAAACGAATGCTCAACATCTGCTGCAAGCTTCATCCCGTTCATCGGCTGATATACGTTTTCCATAATCTCTTTAACCTTTGGTATAAGATCAAATTCATCTTTGTGCATATTTAGGATTAATTCATCGTGCACTTGCAAGCACATGTAGGATTTCTTGCCCCTTAAAAAATCGTGGATCTTAACCATAGCAAACTTGATGATATCAGCCCCGCCCCCTTGAATCAGATGATTCGGCAAAATGTATGCCCAATCTCTGTTGGAAATATAGCAGCGACGACCAGCCCAATTTGTTATGTACCCGCGCACTCTACCTTTTTGGATTACAGCTTCTTTGAAGCGTTTCACCCTTGGGAGCCGTGAGTAATATTTGCCTAATAGTTCCTTGGCATCGGCTTCGGTGATCGATAGCATGCCTGCAAGTTTTGAGGGACCAGACCCGTATAGGCAAGCAAAATTTAGAGTTTTAGCTTGCTGCCGTGATATCCCCACAAGGTCGGCCATCGCTTGATGTACGTCCGCGCCTGCCATGACCTCCCTTATAAGGCCCGTTTCCCCTGCGTAATCTAGCATCAATCTGTACTCTTGTTGGGAGTAGTCGATCATTACAAACGCGTGATCAGGATCTGGGATGAAGCATTTTCGCACGCAGGACCGTACATCCTCCACAGTTTCTTCTTTAGGCACGTTTTGCAAATTGGGATCAGAGTAGGAGAATCTTCCAGTTTCCGTGCCCCCTTGCTTCATGTCAGGATGGATACGGTCAAAGGCATCAACAAAATGCAAAAAAGAGCTGTAGTATGTCCCGTCACGTTTTGCGTGGTGGCGGATCTTACGCACCCCTTCTGCCAGGGGACCCGATAGTGTCTCAAGGACAGCGTCAGTGAATGAGGGATTCCCTTTGTCTGTTTTCGGTAGCTCCTTGTATCCGGCTTTTGCAAAGATAGCAGCTAGGAATTTATTGGAGTCCCTGAATTCTTCCCCCGCTGCCATGTTTTTAAAATCGAGTAGAGCCCTATTAAGAGCGTTTTTTTCAAACGCGCTAGCAGATTTGATATATTCTAAGTCTACACGCACCCCGGAATACTCCATATCGTGGCATACCTTGGTGAGCCTGAGCTCATTGTCAGAAATGTGCGAAATATCGTGTTTAAACACACCTTTTTCGGTGTTATTTATCTGTTTTTGGAGGTGTTTTCCTACCTTTAAATGGAGTCTGGCGTCTTTCTCACCATACGGCTGCATGATGTCCAGGGGTACCTGCCAATATCTTTTATGGAGCCAAGTTCTTTTTTTGCCGGGAATTTTCTCTCTGGTATAGAGATTATTTGCCATTATAAACGTATCAACGGCATCGTCCTTTTCTTCTCCGAGCCTTCGGGCACTGGCAGCTAGAGAATACATTGAGGACCCTCCAAAATAGTTATTCTTTAGGACCCTGCCATGCGCATTGGTGCAAAAAAAGTCCCCATGCATCTTAAGCCTTTCTTTTCTAAGCATGCGCATATCAAACTTTGCATTAGAAATAAAGAAGGTCGCCCCCTTCCTGAAAAGGGGCTGTAGATTTTTGATAAAGGACCTATCAAGGCATGGGACTTCCTGTTTATTATTAAAATTAAAGTAATAACTATCCGCATTGGTGGCTAAGATGATAGAAAACAAGCTATCATGCCAGAACACTCCCGATGTTTCGGTGTCTAGGCCATAATCGCTTTCTTTTAAAAGCGCATGCACAGCTATTTCAAAGCTACTGCCACTATCTACAAGCATTATTAACCCATTAAAGACTTGATCAGCCCACGAATGATATCACTCTCTGAGCGAATACCATGCTTTTGCTTATACTCACCAAGAAAATCTTTCATCTCTTCTGAAACACGCAAGAACATAGGTACGTTATTATATGTAATCCCCGCTTTTGGCAGTGTTTCACTCAAACTCTGACTCAGAGTATTGCTTTTTCTTTGCACCTTTTTTCTTAGTGGTTTTTTTACTATTTTCCTCTTCATTTATTTTCTCTCCTATAATATATACAGGCCCGTTCCAAGTTTTATGGAAAGACCTTTCTTCGTATGATTTCAAATCCATAAAGCTAAGCTGCCTATGGTCTATTGCTAATCGTCTAGAATCCCTTTGGTTCTTTGCGACAATTAAGGGCATTTGGCCAGAAGACAAACTCTTTTGCAAAGCATTTGTAGCTCCTCTTAGCGCCTCAACCTCAGTTAAATTTCTCTTACGTATTAATGACATCTAAAACCTCCCTTTTAAAAGGCATCTTTTTTGCCTTCTCCTCTTCAAAAAGTGAACTCTTCACTCTTTTCACCCATTTTTTAGTGAACACGGGCTCCGCTGTGCCCCTACACGTTTGCCAAGAATACCCATCTTCTTTGGCGGCTTTCTGTAACTCTTTTGCAACAAGCTCTGTCTTGCCCCAGGGTTTAGGTAAAAGAGCTGTCATGTAAACCCAAGGCTCATCACGATATTCCTCTATCAAAAGCCTTGTTAGTCCCCTGTGTTCCATTAGTGTACGCACGGCCTCAACATCTGCCTTCGCACCGTGTGCATTTGGCACATAAATCCCGTGGTCTAGGCAAATATGAGAGAGCTGTCTGCACCTATAAAAATCCTCGTAGGCAACATCGCTAAGAGCGCAGGCCCAATTTAATCGGGGCACCTCAGAGCGTGAATACTGCCGCGCAAATTCCATACCGAATATGCGACTATCAAATACTGCGTTGTATGCAATAACAAGGTCACATGTATCCAATAAAGATACAATCTCTTCTAGAGCGCTTGAGGTATGTGGGGTTGTGGCAGGAAGACGCGGCTCTTCCACGCCACAAACTCTCATTGCATGCGAGCAGATATCTTCATAGTCATCGGCCCACATTAAACCCTCATAAGTTTTAAATTCTTTGAAGTCGTCGCTGGCAACACAAACGGCCCATCCCCAAGGACGAGCCGTATCTGTATTTGCACTTGTTGTTTCAAAATCTATGATGGCAACAGACATTTAGAATTTACCTGTGTCCTCTGTGTTTTCTTTAGCATCAGCGTCTAAATCTCTATCATCTGTTTTGATACTCACATCAGATTTTACAGCTTTAAACCATTTAAATGCTTCTGCTAACTCGATGTCAGTTGCTTTTCTTGATGGCTCAACATCCATGACAGCAAATTTGCCCTTGTCATTCTCTGTTTTCTTCACGGTAAGTTTCATAACCATACCAGCGGGGGGCAAACCTGCCGCACGATTAGTCATGTACATCTGAGTGGATAGCTTCCTACCGTTTCGCAAAGACGTTGATCTAAACGAAACAATCTTAGGAAGCGCATTACCCTCAGCAGATAGAACGCTCGGCAAAATTACAAAAAATTGCAATGTACGTATTCTAGAAATCCCGTGTTCTTCATCTTCAAATGGCAAGTTGTCGTTAGAAGAATCAATGGCAACAGTACGCAAATATTTGTACTCGTCTTCGTCTTTGTTGTATTGTTTTTCAATCCAAACTGGCGCAAAATGAAACGGAATAATCTCTAAAGGCTCTGTGGCCGATCCCAATTTTTCCATCGTTAGGGAATCCCTAAGCTCTCCATAAGCTGCTTGATCGTCTGCAACTTGCTTACTCATAAGCTGCATAAGCATCACTCTTGGTATAATCGTGTCACGGCTTGACACTTGTGGGGCTTGTCCCCAATCATCCAAATTTGCACCTTCGGTTATACCAGTTACTCCTGTGTTTTGTTTTTTAGTTACTTCTTTTTTCTTGGTTCCCATAATTCCTATTTTCCTTTTCTAAAGCTAAGTGACTCTCTGTGCGTTGGTGGATCAAGACCTGGTATCTCTACAAGTGGTTCCCTCTCCTTTTCCTCGTTGGCAAAGGAGTTAAGGGTTCCAGAGTGGATACTAAGAAGACCCATAAGCGCATCCGGCCCGTGCTTTTGTTTGATATACTCAAAAAGTGCTCCCTTTGAGGTTAATCCTTTTGGAGTGGTGTATTGGTAGCGACCTCTGATTGAAACAGTGCCAAGTCCATCAACATTCCATTTAGTTTTACCTGCTTTTTTAAGCATCTCTAAAACTTTTTTCTGCAACTCTTCATACGCAAGACGCGTTTCAGTTGCTATCTTTTTTTCTTTCTCATAATCAGCGTAAGTCTCCTGCATGTTTACAACAAGCTCATCAAGCTCCTTTGTTGAAACCTCTTGAGCTCCTGCTTCGTCCCATTCATCTAAATTAATCATATTTTCTATCCCTTTCTATAATTCACTAGCGATATCTAAAATTCTATCAGCCAGCTTCTGCTTAGTTGATAGCGCCTGTATGACAAGCTCGTCAATAGTATTCTCTGCAACTAGATCAATTCGCGTAACTTTTGCGTGCATATCAGACCCGCCTCTATAATTACGCGCCTCCGATTGCATGTCATTCTCCAAAGAAAAGTCATACGAGTAATAAATACTAGTGTTTGCCTCAACAAGATTAACACCAATACCAGCGGCCTGCTGGTTGGCAACGATGACACGCACCGAATCGTCCTCGCGAAAAGCGCGCATGCTCTCTTCTTTTTGCTTGGCATCCAGGCTACCGTTAAGCAAAGTATACCCAACACCCAGCCCATCAAGCATGTACGCGATATCCTTATGGTTTTGCTTAAACTTTGCCCAAATAATAATCTTAGATTCAACACTCCCCGTCTCAACTAAATCCCTTAAAGCATCCATCCGAGGGTTCGCCCTTACAGGATACTCTCCCCCATCCTCGCCCTTAACAAAACCAGAGGTGATCTGCAGCATACGCAATGCCTTAGTCACAGCCAAATTGGCAACAACGGCTATAGGGGTTCCGATATCCTTTTCTCTTTCAATAAAGGTAATAAACTCATTTTTCATTTGCTTATACATCTTGGCTTGCTCTACGCCCAAGGGCACCTTAATCGTCTGCCGTATAAACGGAGGTAAATCCAAACAATCTTTCTTAAGGACCCTGTGCGCACGCCGAGTCCTATCACCAAAGTAATACATCTTATCGTGAATCTCTCCCATCATCTCCATACGCTCACGAAAATCAGGGAAATAATTGCGCTTTGTCTGCCACTTGGCATTGATATCCTCGAAATATCTATTCCGAAAGGCATAAAAATTCACACCAAAAGCCTCCCCCCCATCTAATATTCTATAAAGATGAAAGATATCCTGCGCGGAATTGAGTACCGGGGAGCCAGTTAGCAAATACTTATGCTCTGCCCGATCCGCAAGCTCTCTTACCAAAACAGCGCGCTTTGATTTATGATTCTTTAATTTATGAGCCTCATCCATGATAAGGATTTCAGGGTTCCATGCTTTAAAGGCCGCATACAACTCTTTATTTTGCACCGACTCATAATTAACAATGACAATCCTATTTTTGGTAACAGACCCCTTATAATCCATAGTGGCCTTAACGAAAGCCTTGCGCTTTGCAGCGCCGCTCTTGTGATTAAGCACAATGATATCTGTGTCTTTAATCTTAGAGAAAAAAGCAAACTCACGCTTCCAATTCTCCAGGGTAATCAGCGGAGAGAATATCAAAGTCCTGCGAACATGCCCCTTACGCGCATACAAATACCGCAATGTTGTAATAGCAGTGCCAGTTTTTCCAGCGCCCATCTCATAAAACCAAGCAAAGTTCTTCTTCTCTAAGGCAAACGATACCCCGTCTTTT
>Ga0307980_1001253_pt1 | contig 10278 bp, 19 predicted proteins | sample OrgLakmetage1060_FD_201817 | JGI IMG/M metagenome (GOLD analysis project Ga0307980, IMG submission 201817) | Saline water microbial communities from Organic Lake, Antarctica - #1060 | ecosystem: Environmental > Aquatic > Non-marine Saline and Alkaline > Saline | place: Antarctica: Organic Lake... | reverse complement strand
CTTTACCATGCTTATCTTTATTAGTTGTTGCTGCTTTCATAGCTCCTACGTGTGTTTGCATTATCTGTTCTCCTTAATTGATTGTTGTATTATCTCTTCGTATTCTTCTCTCATAGTCTTTAGCTGTATTTGGGCGCCTAATAACAGGTCTTCTAACATATCTATATGCTTTACCTGTGTGGCTATCTTGGTTAGTAGTTCTATGTTCATAACACCTCCTTTGGGTTTTTTCTAAGCCAGTCTATAAATCCTTCAAAAGTAGGGTCAGATCGGCAGCTGGTTAATGGGTCGTAGTCGTTCCACTCTGTTAAATACTGATCGTACAAAGTAACTATTTCGTGTTCTTTAACTACTTTACTCATTACTTAAACCTTTCTTTAGTTGTTCCAGAGTATCGAGTAGTCTATCTTCTATTATGTCCATGTGTCTGAATTGTGTTGTTAGGCGGGTTACTGTTTCAACAGTCATCATTGCTCCTATAGAAACTTACTTCATCACTGCCAATTACAGGGCACATTCTCATAGTCACATCAGCGAAAAACGTATTACACTGTTTGCATATACCTGTTTCGACACTGAACTTATGACAGCCAACCCCCATATCAGGGAAGTATTTATCTAGTATTTTTTGCTTTTCTACTGTATTACTCATCTACTCGCCTCTTTCCTCTGCACTTAACATCTCGCCCATTACTTCGCTTGCTGTTTCTAGCATTTTATCTTCTTGGGCCTGCTCTGCTTCGTTCATAGCTCTTTTAGCTTTAGGGCAACCAACGTGCTTACCGCCTATAATCGCCCACTGATTAGTTACTTCTTTATTACAAGTCATACAGTAGTTCATCTTGGCTCCACCGTATAGTAGTCAAACAATGCGTCTACAAAATTCCCAGGGTCTACTGTCCAGTCCTCTGGTATACCATCAGTGTTTATACTTACATGGTTGTAGAATAGCTCCTGTACGTCGTCTTGTACTTCATCTTCTATAGCTTCAAAGGCTGTAGTTAGTTCGTCTGCTGTTAGGCCTGTGTATTTGGCGAGACTGTTTACTAGGTTCTTCATACGTTCTCCACTTCTTTACCAATACGAGACATGGCTAGTAGCTCCCATAGACGCTCTACGTCATTAGGCGTGACTTCCATAGCTTTCTCTATTAGTTTGCCTACACCTTCGCCCGCCCAATAATCAATCTCTTCTGCTACTAGATCGTAGAGCTTGTCGTTCCTGTGGTTGCTCATGATAAACGTATCCCCACTTCTGTAAGTAAAGTAACTACTGAGTAAGAGATGGCAAATCCTATTGATACGAATACTGCTGCTCCTGCTATAAATTGTAATGCTTTCATGTAAACTTCTTTCATTTAGTTATGCTTATAGAATAGCACAAGCTATCAACATAAGCAATAGTAATGTATAAGAGTTATCCACATAAAAGAAAGACAAAAGAAAAACCCCCGAACACTATGTCGGAGGTCTTGGCTTTGATAGGTTGCGACTTTAGGTCTAGACATATTTTACCATACCATGTATTATAAGAGTAATAACTTTTGATAGGTTATTGTTTGACCGATGTCCTAGACAGCATTCTAGGAGAGGGAGAACCAGGACAGCAAAAAACTAAAAGAGTAAAGAAACCAAAGCCGAAGGCTAGCACTATTTATAAATATAAATATAAATAGCTTTACAGAGAGGGAGTATGATAAAAGGGCATATAAGAACCATATATATAAAGGATGAGGACTTAGAACTCTGGAACGATCTAGACAATAAATCTGACTTTATAAGCAGAGCTATGAACAGCAAGCTACAGGTGGCTAAAGCCACGGCTAAGAGCCTTGTAGTTGGTAAGCCAATTAAAAAGCCTGTACCTGAGATAGACCAGATGTTTAAGTTTTGGCACGAATCAGTCGGCTACGCTATTAGTAGTAGGCGGCAAGCAAACAGGAACGCTTGCTCGAACCTTATTAAGCGTCATGGAGTAGAAGGAGTTAAAAGATTGGTGATGGGAGTAGTACAGGCTGAGTCAGATCAGTACGCACCAAGGATAAGCGATTTTACAGACCTGCAGTCTAAATTAAACCAATTGTTGAAGTGGGGCAAAAGTAAACAGATTAAACCAATGGAGATTATATGAGATACGAGCTAACGGATTATAACGGTAAGTCAATAACCATAACTGACGAACAAGCAAACAAAATATCAAACATAGCTGGGCTTATACCAGTCCTCGTAAATGGCAAGATACACCATATCAACAAAAGCAACATAGCAAGTATCAAGCCTTCTACCCTGCAGGGTGATACGAATGACCGCCAAATAGATGTACCGAACAATAAGGGCAAGGCAAGCGAGAGCAAAGAGAAAATACGGAAAATGCTAAAGGACAAAGCAGATCTTATGCTTTAAAATACTTATGGTATACTCACAGCATGAAGCACGCTAATCAGCATCTCCTAAACAAACACTACAGAATCAGACAACTACCAAAAGAACTATCCTGGAGTGAATATGTCAAAGACCCAAATATTAAACTCACAAGAAGTAAAAGACCAACTACCGCATCTATACGCGCTGTTCTTCACACCTCAGTCGACAACTAACACAAGACGACCTGATGAGACTCTGCATACCTATTTAGTGAGGAGAGGGGTTAAATGTTTTTGTAACCCCTGCCGATACCAAACAACTAAGCTGTTATGACTTACTTAAATCTTTCTTTAGTTGTGTTAGGCGGTTTTCAGCTTTTTTCTTGATAGTGGTAGTCCCATTAGTAGGTGTTCTTATATTCAATATATTTTGTACCTCATCTATCCTTGCTTCTGTTATGAGGGCTTGGATTTCTGCTTTAGCGGTAGCAAATATCTCTACATGCCTATCGGCTACCCACATCGTATCACTTTGCCCGTCGGTAAACGCTTGTTCAAGTATCTCGTCTAATGTTCTCATTTCTCACCTCCTATTTTCTTTATAGCTTGGGTTTGGGGGTCATAATGGCTTCCTTAGTTCTACTAGTGCGTGCGTTAGGTCTAAACTTGTACGTTTTAGTGAGGCTGTTTCCTTACCACCCACAATATTCAAATAACGCCTAAAATCTTCATCATCGTTATATCGTTTCTTTAGTGAGTCCATACGTTTTAGGAATAGTTTTGCCCACTCCTCGGCTTGTATATATTTTTCTGGTAGTATATTACTCATCTAATTGTTCTCCTTTAGTTGGGTTAGGCGGTCTCTAGCCACATTACATAGTGACCAGTTCTTGTCGCACTCTTTAACCCCCACCTCATCACATATACAGCTTTCACTATCTAGTATCTGTTTCAACTCATCTATCCTTGCTTCTGTTATTAGCCTGTCTTTGTCGATAAAATTGTCTATTACACCCTCCGTGTAGCCTTTTCTGTTTTCTTCTGTTATGAGGGCTTTAAGTTTTTCTACTTCCTCTGGTATGAACCACTTAGTCAAATCGCCACTCTCCAGAATAGACATATCGTTATTCTGTCTGTAGCTTTCGGTGCGTTCTATTATTCCAAGAACTATCTCATCTAGTGTATTAGCTTGGGGTTTGAGTAAGTTTAGACCACACTCGTAACAATTGCCGTACCAGTCTTCTTCGTGTTTGTGGGTGTTACTCATACCGCCCGCCTAACCAATCACCATCAGAACAAATACTCCAATAGTAATAGACCAAAACACTGTATTCAATATATCGTTCATAATAATTCCTTTCATTTAATTATAATGGGGGCGTTAATGGAGTTGCACCATTACTTAGCCACTCTGACCGCCCAATCTATGATGTTCTAACGCCTACACAGTACGTTATATGTTGAGCAGCTATCGCATTGCCGCCCAACTTACGCTCTTGTATAGGAGATAGAACACCAATCCCACCAGTTACATAAGGTAGTAAGTACAAGTCGGCTTATTGCTCAGTCAGTACTGTTCCCTTATGTAATTGATAAGTCTCTAAATTTGCTGTGAACTGTTTAATCAATTCACTAACCACATTCTAGCACAAGCTATCAACATAAGCAATACCTTGTGCATACATAATTAGTAGTTTATCCACAAGCATGATAGACTATAGCTAACTAATCAAGGACAGCCCCTTAATGGATAAGCCCGCCCAATCTCTAAAAAAGAAACTAAACAAAGCAATAAAAGAACGTGAAAGCTCTCAGAAAGACTGGGAGACTATAGCAGACGTACTCACCCCAGAAGGCAAGAAGAACATCAAGAAGGGTGATCTCATAGGTTTCGCCCAATCAGACGGCACTACTCACCACTACAAGTTCATGAGAGTAAACAAATCCAAAGACATATACATGGTCAAACGTATAAAGACATACACACCAGAAGAAGCAGAGCAGCACATGGTAGATGAAGGGTTAGCACCAAGTGAGTAAGGAAGTAAGTATAATGACTAAAAAGATAATACTAGACTTATGCGGTGGTACTGGCTCCTGGGCTAAGCCATTCAAGGATGAGGGCTATGATGTAAGGACACTGACGTTGCCTGGGTTTAATGTTAATAGGTGGCGTGAAGATGAAGAGTTCGTCAAGTTATTACAGAGCAACACAGTCTATGGGATATTGGCTGCGCCCCCATGTACAATGTTCTCCATAGCGAGGAATGATAAGACAGCAGTAGAGCCAAGAGACTTACGATACGGCATGGAGACAGTACAGGCATGTTTAGATATAGTCCACGAATGTTTATACGACCCGTACAGGAAGTCTGAGAGCAATCTAAAGTTCTGGGCGATAGAGAACCCAGCCACAGGCTACCTAACTAGGTTTATGGGTAAGCCAGCACTAATCTTTGACCCTAGCGACTACGGTGATTGGCATACTAAGAGAACTGCACTATGGGGTATATTTAATGAGCCTAAGAAATCCACTAAAGTTAAGACACTCACAGGTGATGAGAACAACTACATCAAGAGCGTGGAGAAATACTTTGACGAGAAGAAACATCTAATACCAGAGGGCTATAGAGAGAAGACAGGGTTATCAATGCGTACAGTAGTAAGGTCTATCACGCCACAAGGATTCGCCAAAGCGTTCTATGAGGCTAATAGATGACTAACCCCACTACGTCACCCTACGCTAAAGCCGCCCAATTCATAGAGGAACAACTAACATGAAGATTAAAGCTGAACTAAAGAACGTAAGCGCCGCCAAATCACAGAGTCAAGACATGGTGTACAAGTTTACATTTATAACAGACGACAAGAGCGTATTAGCATTAGGAGCATTACAAGCTGATACAATATTTAACATAGAGGTAAACCCAGAATGAGCAGACCAAAAGCAGTTACAGAACCAGTCATACTAGAACTAGAGAAAAGGTACAGAGATGGCGCTACTACATTAGAGTGTATTGATGGCATCATAGCGGAGTCAACATACTACGATTATCTCAAGAATGATATAGAGTTCTCGGAGCGTATGAGTATTGCTAGGGAGTATACTACTGAATTAGCCCAAGCAGTTATCGCCAGACGGGTAAAGCGTGGTGATGTTGATAGCTCTAAGTGGTGGTTAGAACGTAAGAATAAGAAAGAATTTAGCACACGCACAGAGACTACAGGTGCAGACGGTAAAGACCTACAGCCAATACTAGTAAAGTTCATGGATGAGAATACAGACAATAAGTAAAAGGTAACAGATGATAATAACAGGCGACTCACTACAGGAACTCAAGCAACTCCCGCCCAATAGCATAGACAGTGTAGTAACTGATCCACCGTATGGTCTAAAATTTATGTCAAAGGCATGGGACTACGATGTACCTACTAAAGAACTATGGACAGAAGTACTAAGAGTATTGAAGCCTGGTGGATATTTATTATCATTTGCAGGAACTCGCACCCAACACCGTATGGCCGTAAACATAGAGGACGCAGGCTTTGAAATACGGGATATGATTGCCTGGGTATATGGTAGCGGATTCCCTAAGAGCCATAACATAGGTAAAGCTGTGGATAAGATACAGGGTAATGATAGGGAAGTAACAGGCGAACTTAAACTCACGGGTACAGCAAGAAACACAAAAACTATTGGTGCTAAAACAAGTTCAGCTATTACTTCTGACTATGAAGTAAACAACACTAAGACAAACATATCCAAAGGCACATCACCACACGAAGGATGGGGTACTGCCCTTAAACCTGCACTAGAACCTATAACAGTAGCTCGTAAACCTTTTCCTGGTACAGTAGCAAACAACGTACTAGAGTGGGGTACAGGTGGTATCAATATAGATGGTTCGAGGGTGGGTACGGAAGAAAACCTAGCAGGTGGTAGTGGTAGAGTGGGCGGATTCGCTGGCAAGACACAAGGTGGCGACACTTCTAATTATAGAGTTGAGGGACACACTCAGGGCAGATTCCCGAGTAATTTAATTCACGACGGAAGTGATGAGGTAGTAGGGTTGTTTCCTGATACAAAGAGTGGAGGTGGAGACAAGCACGGCAGGAAGCCATCAACATTTAATGCCTCTACAGATTGGGAAAAGTACAAAGGTACGAGTGCGGGCGGCGACTCTGGCTCTGCTGCACGTTTCTTCTACTGTGCGAAAGCAAGTAAGAGTGAACGCAATAAAGGGCTAGAGGGGTTTGAGGAACAGCAGACAGTAGGTGGTGGAGGTGGTATAGGAGACTACTTAGATGATGTGAACTCAGCCAGTGGCAAGTATGGTAGTGAGAAAGCGCCCAACAAGAACAACCATCCAACAGTTAAACCAGTTAAACTAATGCAATACCTAGTAAAACTAGTAACACCAGTAGGAGGTACAGTCCTAGACCCATTCAACGGTTCAGGCACTACAGGTATCGCCGCCAAATTAGAGAACTTCGAGTACATAGGCATAGAGCTAGACCCAGAGTATGTAAAGCTAAGTGAAGCACGGATAGACGCATGGACAAAGGAGAACACGCTAGTATGAACTGGAAGATATTTAACGACGCATTTGAATCAGAGATAGAAGCTCAAGAGTTCATGATAGATGAAGCAGAATGGCTTGCAGTGATTAAAGCATTAAAGGTAGCACAAGAAACTATGGAGAATACACTATATGTTCAGAAGACACAGGGACTAACATGAAGCAACAGATAGTAAACATACCTAAAGAATACAAGCGTCTATTTGATGATGACTGGCGTGAAGCTGCTGTATTTGGCGGACGTTACTCTTTGAAGTCTCACACTATAGCTAGAGTGCTACTTATCCAGGGTAGACAGAAGAAGATGCGCTTCGGTTGCTTTCGTGAGTATCAGAACTCCATAGCTGACTCATCACACCAACTACTTAAAGACTTAATCAATCAATACGAGCTAATAGACTACAAGGTTACAGAGAACTCTATTGTCAATACAATCAATGGTACTGACTTCTTATTCAAAGGACTCAAGCACAACGAACAGTCGGTCAAGTCTATTGAGGGTATAGACATAGCATGGGTAGAAGAAGCCCAGACGATTAGCAAGGAATCAATTGAGATACTAACACCAACTGTGCGTAAGCCAGGCTCTAAGATTATATATTCATACAACCGACTGCTAGAGAATGACCCAGTACATCAACGCCTAGTGATAGAAGGCCGCCCAAACACTATCCTAATAAACGTCAACTATGATATAGCAGAGAAGTACGGACTACTACCAGATGTTATCAAGAATGAAATAGAAGATGACAAACAGAATAGACCATCACTGTATAAGCACAAGTGGCTAGGTGAACCAAACAGCGTAGAGCGTAGAGTATACAATGGCTGGGTACAAGTAGAGGGTATACCGCATGAAGCTAGACTAGAACGCAGAGGGCTGGACTTCGGCTTTAAGAACGACCCTAGCGCATTGATAGCAATCTACTACTATAATGGTGGATATATCATTGATGAAGAGATGTACCGCAAAGGTATGCACAACAATGAGACAGCAACAGTGATACAGAATCAAGAAGCGCCACAAACCCTAATCATTGGTGATAGCGCAGAGCCTAAGAGTATAGACGAACTCAAGATGCTAGGGCTTAATATCATCGGCGTCAAGAAAATAGGCGGCATTACAAGTGCAGGCTCTAAGAAGTCATTTAAAATATTTGGCATTGACTACGTCGGCCAACAGAAGATTAGCGTAACACGTAGATCACTTAACATATGGCGTGAATATACACAGTACCTACACAAAGAGGATAGAGATGGACGCATATTGAACGAACCAGAGGACGGCAACGATCACGCAATGGACGCATTGATGTATGGATTCATGGGACTTAGACCACAAGACGAAGAAGACGAAGAAGTAACAGCTCCTGGCTGGATTAAGCAATCAATGGGCATAAACTAAAGGATGGATATGAATAAAGAAATACTAGAACAAGCAATCACTAAGGCTATAGCTAATGGTTGGCAGCCTATGGCTGAAGAAGGAGTTGATTATAAAGTAACCGAGTGTGATGACATCAAGTATTACTTCGGTGACGACCATGGAGGCTACAGCATAAACGATATAATATGGAGACAAGAATTTGCTAAGGCTCTATGGGGTGAAGAGTTGCACATAGACAAGTCACTTGCAGTACTACCAATTAAGACAGATATGGCGCTGTTTGTTGTTCACACTGAATACGGCGCTGGCGTAGATGGAGATGTAGACTACAAATCAAACCCAGCATGGCAATACCACCTACAACAAATGGTAATAGCAGACGACCCAATACACTACCTAGGAGAGAACCTACCACTAGATAACCACAAGAAATATATGGTACAATAATAATGACTAGTAGACGTGTTACTGATAGCAAATTGAAAGACAAGAAAACATCATACGCAGACAAGCCTAAAGAAGGTGCTGAAAAAGATACGCTTAAAATGGTCATGGACATGCACAAAGACTGGAAGTCCTACAGTGACAAGCTAAAGCCTGACTACATCCGTGACACTAAACTTTATAACAATGAACGTGTATCAAAGAACCGATACCGAGGCGTAGCAGATACATTTGTACCTATGACCTTTGGAACGATTGAGACTATGGTTGCTGCACTAGCAACTGGTAATCTTAACACCGACTTCATTCCACAAGACATATATAAGTACCTACAGGAACGCTTTGAAAAGGGCTTTGATGAGAATGGCGAGCTAACTAAAGAACAATTCCTAGTAGAAGCAATACGTGAAGCAGTTAGTGGCGGTGTGATTGAAGATGAAACACTTGATGTACTTAACGCTCTGTATGATTACTTCTGGGATATTGGTGACTGGGACAACGAACTAGAGAACCTAGTACGTGATGGACTAAAGACAGGAACAGGTGCTTGGTGGTTGACATGGAACGTAGACCATCCTGAACTTATAACCGTACCATTCCCTGATTATATCTTTGACCCAACAGCAAGCAGAGACAAGTCTGCTAAATACAACGGTAGACGCTACATGGCCGACATTGATGAACTACGCAACGAAGAAATTGCTGATACCGACCCAAAGGCAGAACCAGGAGCTATGAAGAAACGCTACAATATCCCTGAGGATATAAGCAAGACCAGCTCTAAATCAGAAAAAGACAAGCACGACAAGCAGATGAAAGAAGAACTATTGTTTGGTTCTACTGTTGACTACGATGCAAAGAAAGACAACAAGCAAGTAGAGGTTATAGAGATACAAACAGACGACAGATGCTACACAGTATTAAACCGCCAATACCTAATAGAAGATGAAGTAAACCCTTTCAAGGCACAGGCTGAGTTAATGGGTATAGAGTATGACGGATTCTTGTCTGGTATTACGTGGGCTAACTACAAAGACAACTCCCTATTAGTAGGACGCAGCGAGACTGCTACATTCTGGCAAGAGCAAGAACGCTTAAATGATGTCACTAACCAGAAGTCAGACGCAGTTACAAGAGCATTGATACAACAGAAACTAGTAGACCCTGCACTTAAATCACAGAAGAACTCTATGGGTATTACTGGCGCAGTACTATGGGGAACAGCAGGACAAGTTGCTAACATCCCACAAGACCAAGTACCACCACTTGCATTCGGCGAAGAAAACTCTATTAAGAACAACATACGTGAAGTTACCGCCACAGACCAGATCGTTAAAGGTGTAGGTTCAGACAGTGATGTTACCGCAACTGAAGCAAAACTGCAGGTCGCACAATCTGGTCAACGCATAGAAATGAAGATAAAGAGCCTAGAGCGTGGCCCACTTAAAGTACTAGCCACTAAGACACTATACCTAACGCAACTATTCATATCTGACCCATTCATT
>Ga0307980_1001250_pt1 | contig 10284 bp, 10 predicted proteins | sample OrgLakmetage1060_FD_201817 | JGI IMG/M metagenome (GOLD analysis project Ga0307980, IMG submission 201817) | Saline water microbial communities from Organic Lake, Antarctica - #1060 | ecosystem: Environmental > Aquatic > Non-marine Saline and Alkaline > Saline | place: Antarctica: Organic Lake... | reverse complement strand
TACGCAGTGAGCACGTTGTGCAGGACGAAACCTGCGGTGCGGCGGTTGATGCACAGGTTGTTGTGCGAACCGTCGAGGAAGACCGTGAAGGTCGTGTGCTGGCCGCGATCGACCATGGGCTCGCCCTCTTCCATCCAGTAGCCGTCTTGGACGACAGGCTGGAGCTTAGTCCAGTCCACGCAGTAGAGCGGGTTGGGGGAGTTGACCGTACCCGAGCCGCCGGCGACGGAGAAGCCGTCCAGTTGCGGGACGTACTTGATCGGGATGCGGTTGAACATGATCTCGCCGTCGAAGTCGTGGTAGAGACTCTTGTTAGCGAGGTCTTTCGGTGCCGTGTTGTCGTCACGCTTGTCAGCGAGGTCGATCAACTCGGTCATCAGGTCGTCGCCGGCGTACATCTTGACCGGCGAGCCGACCTTGTCGTTGCCGGGCGAATCGACGAAGGGTGCAGGGCGGAAGCGGGTTCGGCGGATGGCCGAGCGGAGCTTACGGAGGAACGTGTTATCCACGTTCACGTAGGAGTCCGCGTAGTTACGCCACTTCGACTCGGTAGCTGCGTCGAGGCCGGCACAGATCGTGCCAGTGGTGCCGCCTTGGTAGCGGATCGTCTTACCGTTGAAGCCCGCGGTGGTCGAGCCATCGTCAAGCATGTTCAGGTAGTAAGGGATGCCGTAAGGATACAGCGTGTCGGTGGCCGACTGGGGAGTCTGCCAACCGCGTTCCTCGATCAGTTCCGCGATGTCCCACATGCGTTCAGTACGCCGGGAGCGGAGCAGGTTGATGAACCCCTTCTCGGAGTTTTTGTTGCGGAGGATTTCCACAACGTCCCACGAGTAGTCGGTGCCGAGTTGCGTCCAAGGGACGGTGATCGTCTTCTGGTTGTTGTCAACCTGCGGGGTGTCCGTGTCATACAGACGACGGTAGCGAGCCCGACCGTTGCGGTTGAGCATGACGTTACGTTGAATGCTCGTACCGCCGTCGATCTGGCGACGATGCTGTTGGTAGATGCGGCAGAACTCGTAGTCCTGTGAATCCCACATGACCTCGAACTCACCCTTGGGCAAGTCTTTCAGTGTGGTTTGAATGAGGTCCGATAGTGCTGAGTTATTTACGCCCATGAGGGGTTCTCCTTGGTGTGTTGTTTAGAGGGATCAGGCAGTTTATCCGAAGACTTGCTTGAGCCGTGTACGTGTCCGAGCCTGAAGCTCTTTCTCGTCGCTTGGCTCTCCCTTGCGGGACAGATCCGCTTGGCCGGTTGCCGTTCGTCGGCTTGGCCGGGCGGTGATGCCGCGATTACGCTTCTTGGCATCCTGCTTGATTTTGCGTCGAACGCTTGCTTCCGAGACTTCGACCGAGAGGGCACCGTGTGCCCGTGCGAGTGCGTCCTGAACCGAGACGGTTCGGCCTTGGAACTGAGCACCCGATACAAGGGCATCAGCCATCTCCAAGACTTCGACCCTAGCACGTTCCTGCTCGGGGGTCAAAGGGGCACCTGCGGGACCGTAGTGGTCCCCGAACGCCTTGAGTGCCGGATCAGCAAAGAAGCTCTCGACTTGGCGGGAAAGTGACTCGCTCGCCTGTTGTTCGAGACTCTGCTGAGCCTGCTGCTGCTGAGACATCATCTGGTTAAGGACGGCTGCCTGAGCGTTCATCTGCTGAGCGAAGGTGTCGATGAGTTCATCGTCACCAAACTTCTCCCGCAGTACCTCAACACTGACCGGCTCGATCTTCGAGCTTGGGCCCGGGTTTGCCGGCGTCGTCTGGTTCTGGTGCGGCCCGGAGGCGGCAGGAGTTCCAGAGGTCTGCGACGGCTGGCCAAGGGATTTAGCCATACGTCCGAGTTCCGCCATCCGCTGTGTCTCGGTGTTACGCTTCTCGTGTTGGCGAGCGGCGTAATCCGAGAACCTCTCGGCACCCATGTTCTTGTAGAGATCAGCGATCTCTTCACGGGTGTGGTTGGCGAGCAAGGACCGTTCGTGGGCCGTTGAGATGGTAGGGGCGTCGTCATCAACAGCATCCTGCTCGTCGATGTCGTCATCCGCTGATCCCGCGTCCTCGTGGTCTTGCTCCTCGTCTTCTTCGTTGTCTGCTTCGTCCTCTTCGGAGAAGCGGTAGTCGTCGTTATCGTCTTGGGGGTCGTCTTGGTAGTCGTCCTCGTCCTCGGTGCCGAACGCTGCGGCGAAGCCGCTACTGATTTTGTCCGCGAGGGCGTCCTCATCGAACGCATCCTCGGGTTTTGGGGCGTTCGCAGGGGGGGACAGGGCAATACTTCCGTCTCGTGTGGGGGTGGGCATGATTTTGTTCTCCGTCTGGTAGCTGCCGCAGGGATTTGCGGGGTAGGAACCTAGTTTCTACTATAAGTATAGCACAGTTTAAACGCCTTGCAAGTTATTTTTCAGCTTTTCCTCCTATTTTCTTTCCACGCACCCCGTAGCGGCCAGTGCGGAGAGCTTTTGTTTGCGGGATTTAGCGATCGGGACGCCATATAGCTCCGATTTGGGGTTCATGTCCACGTAAACGTCGGGAGCTTGGCGTTTAAACGCCTTGATCTCCTCGTCATCCGTCAGGCCGATCGAGTACATCTCGATCGGCGTGTGAAACTCCTTCATATCAGTGTGCGGGAGGGACACTTGGCGGTCGTACGTGTCCGATCCGCACGCGGGGCAGACCGTAAGATGGTCTTCCCGCATGTGTTGGAACTCGTCTTCCTCGTGATTGCAGGTCTGACATTGATACGGGTACATTGGCATAGGATCTCCTTACACGCCCATCGATTTAAGGACAGACTGCATGTCGTTGGCTCCCGACTGGGCGTCAGATCGGTCGCGTGTGTCTTGGCTCGGGTTGCTGGCTACGGTGCCGGGCTGGCCATTCTGAAGAATCTGTGACAGAGGATTCGCTTGGTTCGGCATTAGCTGACCCTGCGACCCCTCCATCTGCGGGCCACGCATCGCGATCATCGCGGTACGCATCTGGAACTCAGGATCGAACCATACTTCGTCCATCCACTTGATGCCGCGGTCTTTGGCCATACGGGTGACGAAGGTCTTCACGTCGAACGGGATGCCCATCATCATCGCGGCTTGGCCGGCCTGCATCGCAGCGGGCATAATCTTCACAGCGAAGTCCATGGCCTGTGCGAAGCGGGTGGTGCTGTCTTGTCGGCCCATGGACTCGACCTCGACGTCGAAGTGAAAGTCCATCCAGTCGCCGCTGCGGGCTTCGGGCGTGAGGATGACCTGAACCTCTTCCATCCGAGCGGGCTGCTGCATCACGGGGCCGAGGGGGCTCTGACTGAACTGAGCAGGGAACGTGAATCGCTTCACAAGCGGAACCTCGATCAGCGGATCAGTGTGCATGTACCACGCTCGCTTGCGGCCTTCGGAAGCGGCCATCTGGTACACGAGGTCTTTCATGTCTTCAAGGCCGACGTTCGCGTTCTGGGCGAGAATCTTGGCCTCCGTCGCGGAGTTGGCGTCGAACCGCTGGCCGGCGAGAGCCTGTGGGTTCGCGGCCATCTGGTTGAACCAGCCCTGAAGCTGTGCCAGCATGATCTCGTTCTTCTGGTTCTGCCCGCCGAAGCTCAGGACACGAACACCATCCGGGTCGTCCGTGGCAACGGAGCCCCCATCAGGTTCGTCACGCAGGGCTTCAGCGTCGTCCGCTGCGGCACGTCGATAGGCTACAATGTCTTTCTGACGCTCGGCTTGGTCGATGATCTTCTTGGCCATACGGTTGCCGAGTACGTGGAGATCGTTCCACACGCCGACAAGGGGGATGGGCAGCGGGTTGTCGGGCACTGGCGGTGTGAGCGACAGGAACGTGAACGGGCCTTCGTCCGGCCCGTAGTATTCGTCCTCACGCAGGAAGCGATCGAACGTGACTTCTGTGCCGCCGGGCACCGTAACAAGTTGGTTCGCACCCGGAATCCAAATCTCCGCGATCTCTACTTCGTCGTATGCGTCGTGGTCTCGGTTCGCGTCTTGCTTCTTCTGCGACAGCAGGTGGGACTTCCGATCAGACGATACGGCGTCGCCCACGGTGGGAAGTTGCTCGACCAGTTCGTTGTCGTAGAGGCCCGATTCCAGCAGCGAAGCCCGGGACACGATGCTACGATCACCCAGCCATTTCGCGTCTTTGAACAGGTGCTCCCGCGACGTAGGGTCAACGAGGAAGTTGTCGAAGCTCACGCACTCCGTATAAATCTCTCCAGTATCAACGCGATCGTACTCATCGAATGCGTAGACCGAGTCGCTTTCGGCGATACCCGTCTTCAAGATGCCGAGCGTGAAGATCGCATCGACCAACACTTGCCGGTACGTGGACCGGATGTCGATCTGCTTATCGTGAAAAGCGAGAGCCTCGCTCAGTAGCTCGGCGTACTGCCGGGACTGGAGGAAGTTGCTCGACACGTTGTGCGTCGGAAAGTTCATCACGATGTTGGGTACGAGCACCCGGATCGCGTTGAAGATCATGTTCAGCGATTCCTCGCCGATGTTCCCCTTCTCCTTATCGTAGTAGGGGCCGGTGTAGTTCCGCAGGAACATCATTCGCGACATGCGGAAGTTCTTCAGCCGGTCGCTACCACGTTTGACGGACTCTTGCAATTCTCGGGGGGTCAATACATTTGGCATGGGTTCTCCTTACGCGGCTCGCCAGTCGAAGCTGGTCTTTAGGGCACGTCGTTTTTTCGATTTCTTCCAAGTCTTCATACGCCCGGCGAACGATCGCTCGGGAGCCACGGGTCCGGCCACTCGTTTGCCGCCGCTTCGTCCGGCCCCGATCAGGCAGAGCATGTCCGCGATGACGCGGTCACCGTGAGTGGCCCGTGCGGTGCTCGACTCTTCCAACAACTCAGAGGGGCCGATGCCCCCGCTGTCATAGTGGACGTACGTCAGCGTCTCGTCGAGGCTCTCGACGCTGTGGTTGATGATGCCCCCATGGGCATACGCACGACGCAACAGGCCGAGGCCTTCGGCTTTCTTCTCTCGACTGGACCGCCAACCGTACCGCTTGCCGACCTTCTCGGCAACGGTGCCGCTGCTTCGGTCGAAGTAGATGTTGGGGTATTGGTACTTGCGTGCCACCATGTTACCGAAGTCGAAGCCGGGGTCCCCGTTGTTCTCCCAGATCAGCAGTGCTCGGTTCTTGCCGCCGACCCAGAGGCACGCGGCACAGGCGATCTTCGCGAGTTCGTAGGGCGGTGTGTTGGCACAGGCGAACTCGGCAATCTTCTCCTTGGTCTCGTTGCACAGGATCGAAATGACGGAGTTCGAGGCACCCATGCCCTTGCCGATATCCACGCCGACCGAGTAGGTCTTGGATTGATCGGGGCGGGCCTTGGTGAGAGAGCACCAGATTCGCCAGCGGCCATTAGGTGTATAGTGAATCTTCGAGAGGTCTTCCTTCTGCAAGTAGCCGGGGATCGCAGAGTCCGGTACCTCCGAGTCGAAGTTGATCGTCATCTTGCGGACGCGGTTCTGATACTTCGGCCCAGCGAACATCAGCCGGTGCTCTTCGATGATCATCGCCTCAAAGAACGTGTCGCCCGAGCCGACGTGGTCCATGTCCACTTCGATCGCGAGTTCTTTGGGGGAGCGGGCTTCGGCTTCGTTGTTATACCACGGCGAGCGAATCTTCCAGCGGCCAAGCTCGTCTTGTTCGAGGTAGCGGTTGGCCCCCTTTTCTGGATGCTCCCACCACGCCAGCACGAACACAGGGATCGTACCGCTGAGCCGCCACTTAGAGTACGCAGTACCCGCACCGTTAGGAGTGGAGCAGGGTAGGCGGCACGCGGACACGTCGCGGGTCGATCGCTTGATGTCTTCGCCGTGTTCCATCTTCGACATCTCGTCGAGGAAGATCGCGTCGCGACGGCCGGACGTACCGGCGTTCTTGTTGGCCGACTCGCCGTCGATACGGGAGTTGTTGTGCCGGTTGACCATGTGCAGACGCTTGCGTTCCACGGTCGGTCGCATCCACTCAGGCAGGAAGCTGACGATGTAGTCGAGCTTACCGAACAGCGTGGCGGGGTCCGCCATGGTGCCGCCGCTCAACTGATCGACGTTGTCTTCTTTGTTGGACACGACGAGGAACGAGCGGTCGCCCTCAAAGATGAACTTGTGCATCAGCACGGTAAGGTGATCCCACGTCGCACCCATGTCCCGGGACTTATCAGTGAGGAGGTCCTCACCGACGTCGATCGCGTGCTCGATCCGCAGCATGTGGCGGTCTTGAATCTCCCACGTCACCATCGGCGTGTGCTTGGTCTCGACCTGCTTGACGCCACCGGCCTCGTCGGGCTGGAAGTATCGGAGCGTCCACACGAAGGCATTCACCCAGAACAGAACCGAGTTCCCACACGCAGTATACAAGTCTTGCTGAAGCTGGGGGTCGTTCTCTGCCAGAGCCAGAATCTCCGCACGCCACGCGAGGTTGGCGTCCGGGTCTTTAGGCACCGATAGCCCCGTCACCGGACAAGTCCAGTGATCGACGAGGCAGGGGAAGTTCTCCCCTAGATCGGGTTTTTCAGCAAACTCATTGGGCATCGCGTTTAAACGTCGGGGGTGCTGGGGTGACAGTTACTTTCTTGGACAAGGCGTTGATGCGGTTCTTGTTCAACTCCGTGACCCGGTCGGCAACCTTGAGGCGTGTCTCGTCCTCGGTGATGGCTTGCGGCACACGACCTTCGAGCCGGTCGAAGACAAGCTCCGCGGCCCACCGCTCGGGAGGATTCACGACGGTCTTGCGGTTGCCCTCATCATCTGTCACTTCGTCGGTAGAGCCGATAGCCTTGGCGAACAGAAGGCGAGCGAGGACCTCGCCCTTGGTCAGGCAGGTGCCGTCGTCGAGCACAGTCTCAGCTTCCGCCGCGAGTTCTCGCAGGTGGTTGCTAAGCTGCTTCGTATTGTACCGCTTAGGTTTTTTCATCAGCTAGGTGCTTGGTCCTCTCTCCACGAAGGGCGAAGACCGATGTCTCGCTGGCGGATGCGGCCCATGAAGATAACGTCTACCGTACCAGCGGTATCTGACGCGACCCAAGGAGTCTCCCCAAGAAGGCCTACCTTATGGAGATCGTCGGCTACGATGCCCCCCGACTCGGAAACAACGCCCCGGGTAACGGTCTCGCCCGTACCAGCGGTGCCGTCCGGCCCGAGAAAAATGTGGAGGTCCCCGCTGCCTGCGTGGACTGCGACGATCTGGTCAATAGTGATATACTCATTGGCCCCGAGCGTGCGGGCAGTGTTACTACCCTCGGTGAAAATGGGGATTGCGACTGCTGTCGTGACGTCAGTGCTTCGCACGATGCCGTGGATGGGTTCGCCGGGTTTGTGAGACATAATAGTTCCTGTGTTAGAAGTAAAGGTTGTACTTAGATTGCTCCCGCCGCGGACGAGATCGCTTCGATCTGTGCCCCGGACAGGGCCGTGTTCCAAATTGCCGACGGCCCGAATCCCTCAAGGCTGGCCCCTGCACCGTTGGCGATCGTATCGGGCGTGTACGTGCCCGTCAGGTTGGCCTGCTGCGTCGTCGTCTCCACACCGTCAATCCATACTGCGTTCCCCCCGTCTCCATCGTACACGCCGAAGATAATGTGCCATTCCTCGTCGGTCGGGCTGCCTCCAGCACCGAACGCCAGAGTGGTGGTTGTACCTGCGTCGTTGGTCGCATCAAAGATCACGCCCGCTGTGTTGGTACGCAGTCGTACGGACCCTCGGTTGGAATCGCTCGGGTCGTACCAGTGTAAAACCACAGGATTAAAATCGGCTTTGAAAATCCCCATGAACGTAAACGCGGACGGGAACGACGTGCCGACACCAGTGGTGCCTCGCCAGTTTGGTTGAGTGGCCGCGGCCGTAGTCACCACGCTGTCTAAAGCACCTACGCCGCCCACTTGGAAGTTGAACGACGAGTCACCAAAGGAGACGGTGGGGTACAAATTGGCCGAGCCCGCGGAATCCGCGAACCCATCTCCAGAGTCTGTGCTGTTAGCGACGGCCGCTGCCTCGTCCACTTTCCAAAAGTGGATCAGGCTCGAGGGTTCGGTGGCCTCGACTTGTTCCGCGAAGGACGTCGCCGGTCTGGTGACGTTGTCCGTAACGGGGTCGCCCTCGTTCCCAACAGGGTCAGTCAAGGTGAGGGACACGGTGACGACGCCCGGGCCTAGCCCGGTTAGGTCTAGGTCCGTAAAGCTGGTCGAGGCTGTGAGGACGAGCCCCGTACCCGTGAGCGGGGTGCCGCCGCCCGCACTGGTGATCGAGTAGTTGTACGTCGTACCAAGCTCTGCCCCAGTCAGATCGAACGCTGCTGCGGAGACGTTGTCGTCCGTGATCGGATCCGTAGTCCACGCGACGTTGTACCCAGAAGGAGCGAGCCCGTCGTAGGTAACATTCACCACTTCCGAGGCCAAGTTGGGTGCGTCGTTCGCCGTACTGGTCGCGACGCTCACAGGCACCTGCACCGAGACGAGGCCGTTACTCAAGGGGGTGATGTCAACTGTAAAAACGATATTGTCGGAAGTCGCCAAGTTGTCCGCGGTCGCGTTACCTAGAGCGAGGTCGGCCGCAGTGAACCCGGTCATGGCCTCAGAGAACGTGACGACGACTTGGAAGGGGGTGTCGTTGGTCGTAGGTGGGACAGTAGGAATTACTGTCACAGAACCTCCCAGTGCCACGGATGAAGTAGGCCGGACGGGCGAAGTACGAAGAGTCAGTAAACCACTGCCGAGGATACGATTTAGCATTATCTGTTCTCCACAAACTCGAAGATGTCGCCACAGCCGCCGCCGTATCGAAGGTCGCGGTCCACGTTCTGGACAATACTGAGTTGGTCATCAGGGATAACCCACACGTTCTGCAAGCTGTAGCTAATGTTCGGGATGCCGTCGAGCCGCAGCCCATCAGGGTTGCAGGACAGGATCACGATGCGGCGGTACGGTTCGTGCCGGCGGATGTTCTGGATGACGTCGGCGACGGGTGTGCCGTCTGGGTGGGTCACCGTATAAACGCACCACGTAGGCACGCCGTCGATGAACTCTGTGTTGCCGTGACCTTCGATGATGATGGCGTTGCGGTAGCGTTCGTTGACTTCGTCGAGCCACAACTCGGTCATCGGTGCGAGCCCGATGTCGAGCGTCAGCACCGTGAGGTTCTCTTGGAAACCATGGGCGTCCACGTCCCGGGGGAAGGCGTGGTTGAACACGGTCGGGGCGTAGTTGCTCCCGAGGACGACGATCGCGGTTGCGGCGATGATGGTGAGGAACTTGTTCATTTGATCTTCCGGTAGCCGTACAGAGTCAGCAGGTCAGTAAGGTGTGCCGCGTCTACGAGCACGGCCTCTTCGGATTTGTCGGGGTGCAGGGCGTGGTCTGCTTCGTGGAGCAAGGTCTCCAGTTCGACCCTCCCCGTGAGGTTTTTGTGGAGCCGGATATGCCGGGTAACGTAACAGGTTTCTCCATCGAACGTATCGTCTTTCAAGGTCTTCGTCACTGTCCATCCACACCACTTCATGCCAGTCTCCTGTAAAGGCATCAGGGAACCAGCCGTCACCGAGACCCGTTGGCTTCGGCTGGCTCAACCTGATGTTGTCGATTAGTTGAATAGGACGAGGGTGACAGTCGCATCCCCTTGTCCATTGGCCACGTTACGTTGAGCCTCGATTCTATCGATCGCCCCCTCGGCCGTGGTCTCAGTGCCGTCGGTGAAGATCGAAGAGGTGCCGCCGGCCGAAGCGTCGCCGAGGTAGCAGGGGCAGTTGGCGACGACGCGGGACTCGATGAACTTGGGCGTGCCGTCGTCGTTACGCATCTCCACTAGGATGTTTTGGTTGGTGAGGATGAGTGCGAGCTTAAAACTCTCGACGCCTCCGTCCCCCGTGGTCCACAGATTCTCTACTGCGTAGTCATCAGCGACGGTGACCGTGGTGCGGTAGATTTCGTCACCGGGGATCGGGACGTCGTTGCGACGAGCGTTCGAGCCGAAGAGGATCGTGTCGTCGGACGGGTCGATGAGTTGGTGGAGGAGTTTGAGTGTGCGTGCCATGAGTTTCCTGTGTCGTTGATTTTCCGTATTCGGAAAGTTTCCCGTCCGGGAAAAAAGGGGGGGAGAGGGGAATCGAACCCCTGTCTCGGGTAGGTTCCGCGTGCGGCGGACCTCCTACTCGGCTGGCCCTGTCTCCCCCGCGTGATCAGTGTTCATGGTGTCTTCGATGACTTGGTCGCGGAGAGCAACGTACCGCTTGACGGCTTCGTCGCGAGATCGGATGGCCTTGATGGAGATCTTGAAG
>Ga0307980_1001243_pt1 | contig 10314 bp, 13 predicted proteins | sample OrgLakmetage1060_FD_201817 | JGI IMG/M metagenome (GOLD analysis project Ga0307980, IMG submission 201817) | Saline water microbial communities from Organic Lake, Antarctica - #1060 | ecosystem: Environmental > Aquatic > Non-marine Saline and Alkaline > Saline | place: Antarctica: Organic Lake... | reverse complement strand
TCCAGATTTAGAAAAATACACACAATCGCTTTGTTCTTGTAAAAAGCGTATTGTTTTGATAACATTTTTCGGTTTACTTTTATTTGTTTCGCATCTTTTTAAGTCTTCATATCCGGAACCATACATTTTGATGCTTAAATGATCGAATGTTTGTTCCAATATTTTCTCTGAAAATATTTTCTTCTTATTATATTCCATAAGAGTTACAACTGTTTTTAATATATTCTCAAAACGGGATTGAATAATGTCTCTGAGTTCATCATTGACATCACCCGATACCATAACAACTCCTGCTTTACGTACTAACTTTGTTAAGGCAGCATCAGTAATATCGCTGTTTGGTTTTACTTTTTGTTTTTTTTTTGGTATTTTTTTTCCCCCACCATGTATTGTAACAGAGTTCATTATTAAATAAATAAAAGAATATATTCTAAGGAAAAAAAAACTTTGTATAATAACTACATTCTAATTTTTTTCATATAATAAACGAACTTACCATTTTTCAGTTTATAACGACTAACATGATTATTTTTTTTCATTTTCTCTTTGTTATATTTATTTTCTGTAATAACTTTCCGTTCATATATTGTACCACCTTTAACTAATAATTGTGTTTGATTTTCAGGACTTTTATTGTAATATGTACATACATCCTTAGGATATTGTTCTGAACTTTCATACAATTTAATATCATTTTTAATTTCCTTAATTATATTTTTCCATTCACTTAACTTTTTAATTGTTATTTTACCTGTTTTTTCATCAAAGTCATAAATATCTCCTTCTTTCCCTAATAGAGGATTTTCTTTCTCAACAAAACTAGTTGATACATGTTGTTTCTTATCAACAAAACTAGTTGATACAGGTTGTTTCTTATCAACAAAACTAGGTACATGTTTTTGTTCGTAAACAGACTGCCACCGCGCCTGCTGCAGCCCCGTCTCGTCCCCTCCTGACATTTGATTATTCAGATCTACTGGATAATTCAGATCTACATCATCTTTAAACGCCTTAAATATGTAGTCAACAATGGACTTTTTATCCTTGTATGCAGCATCATCTTTCGCAAAAAACATTCGAGAAACTCCTAAATGACGTTGAACAATTTCTCTTTCATTTATATAAGGTGATAGTATTGGAAAAACATTTTCATCCATTCCTAAAAGATATTTTATTTTTGCTTCATTATTTACATTTAAAATCAATGTCATGAACACTGGAAATAGATGCTTTGATAATATATGAAATAACGGAATACCCGCAACTATTTCATATATTGTAGCTGCTAATGCCCAATTATCTCGCTTATAGTTAGTAAATATATCACTAATAGTTGAGGGAGATGCATACATTACAGTGTAACCCAACGTTTCTAATGGTTTGTTTTCTTTATCGTTATTAATTAATTCAGAAGAACCCATATCAATGAATTTAATTTCTTTATTCATATTGTAACCTATATTTGAAGGTTTTATATCGTTATGTGAATAATTTACTTCCTTGTGTAAATGATCCAAAGATTTTATCAATTTAGATATTATTTCTTCATTATCTTTAATTTGGTCTTCTTTTAATTTATAGGCATCTAAATTAACATTTGGAGAATGTATATTATCCAAATCTATTTTATGTAAAAAACGATTACTCAAAATATTATCCAAAATATTATCCACTTTTTGAATAATGAGTGCATTATCGTTCGATTCTACATTGTACATTTTCGCTACATGTTTATATTTACATTTTTTATCGTACGTAATGAATTTTTTTTCGTTTTCTAAATGTTCTGCCTTAGTTACTTCTTTTATCACAAAGGTTTTATTATTTGAACATTCGTATACTTTTCCATTAGCACCACTTCCAATTTGTGTCCCTTTCGTACATTTCATTGTAGCTTCATAAAAATTGTATTCTTCTTTTGTATTCATCTTCTTTATATATAATTAATAAATATAATTAATATTAATCAATTTTTTTTTTCAGGGTTTTATATATTGTTGGGTAACTTTTTGATAAAACTCATATTAATGGCATGACCATATTCATCGATACAAATTTGATAAAATACATCGTATAAATTTTCTGAATATTTAAAATATTGTAACGCTTCTTCAGTAGGTGGAAGTTTTTTAAGTAACTCTTTGTTACTTTCGTAAAACTCTTCATATGTATCCACCGCATGCATTTCTAAAAGCTCACTCGATAGATATGCGGTTCTAGGTGAAACCATAAACAAAATAATCAATACTAAATAATAAACCATAGCACCATGTCTAGCTAAAAATCGGTTCCACCATTTTGTGTCTCCTCCAAGTGATTCCATAATTCTAAGGTGGTGCGTTTCGTTGATCTCTTCCTCGTAATGATTTTTTTTCAATTCACCATCGAGTTCCCACCAACCTAATGTTTCATATAAATGTAAAATAGTAACGTATGAAAAGTAAGGCATCCGTGCAACTGATTCCAAAAACCAAAAACGTTCTATAGGTTTGTCTTTATAAACCAAATCCAACACGTAGCATACGGAATAGTAAATCATCAACATTATCCGAGGGCATTCAATATTGTCTCTTTCTTGTTCACGCATCCATATATTTTTATCATCCAGTTTTAGTTTTTTCAATTCTTTCCTTAAATTAAGAATTCTAAAAGATTCTTCTTGCGATGTAGAATTTTGATAGGGATCGTTAATGAAACCATACCTTTTTTGTGTTAATTCTTTCTTTATATTTTTACCACAAAATTCAATAAATGACAAAGGAATAATATCTTGTTGCTTTTCTAATTTACGAGGCCTATACCCATAATTTTTTGGATCTTGTCTTTTTATTTCTGCTTTAATGGTTCCATAATTTTTTGATAGAAATATAGAGGAAGAATTCATTATTGTATAATTTAGTTTTTTAAAATATATTAATAATTGGTATCAATAATATATATTGTATAATTTAGTTTTTTAAAATATATTTATAATTGGTATCATAAATATATATTATAAAAAAATCTTTAAGTGATACCCATTACACGCTAACAAAAAAAACCCACAGTCCTCAATAAAAGAGAGACTTCGTGGATTTTAGTCCATTTGTCCTGTTTTTATATAACTCGTTTAAAATGTGAAGCCCTAAAAACCCTATTAGGTATATATAAACGTTATTTAACCCATTTCGTATTAAAACGTAAAAACCATAAACCCTTTAAACTAAGTAAAACTAAGTTAATCTCAATTTAATATAAAATCCATATGTGTAAAGTTTCTATAACAAGATGGTGTGGTAGATTTGGAAACAACATAATGCAATTAGCACATGCTTGCAAATACGCATTTGAAGATAATAATGCTAGTGTATTAACTTTTCCACCTCATGTCAATTTAAAATCTAACGAAATAAAAAACTCCAATCAAGATTCTTGTGAATGTGATAAAATTATTAAACAAGAAGTTTTTTTTTCTGTATCGGATATGAATTGGATAGGAAGAAGAAAAATGGTACAAAAATATGTTTTAGACATACTTCCTGATGATATTCTTAAAGATACAAATACGATACAATATGACTGTTGTGTGCATTTACGTAGTGGAGATACAATTAATTGTTCGCATCCACCATATAAGCAATTAAAAACAGAATATTATTTTAAAGCAATTGATCATGTTCTAAAAGACAAATTAACCGTAAATATCGTGTACGAGGATACGAAACTAAAAACATTCTCTTTATTGAAAGAAAGATATAAAACAAATCCTTTGGTAACCTTTTCATCTTCAACCAATATGAAAGACATTAATACATTAATTCGGTGTGAACATCTTATCTTATCGGTAGGAACATTTGGTATGATGCCTTATTTTATGTCAAAACATATAAAACACATCTATCGAAGTAAAGATCGTAAAGTTTTTCTTGATATATGCGATGATCCAAATATACATATACATGTTTTATAAAATATAATAAAAAAAAAAAACCTTTTTTTTTTTTACCAGAGATACTTATGAGAAAACCATTTAGCAGAATACAATTTAGCTTCCTTGCCGTGTCTAGAGTAATAATTGTTTTTTCTTTTTCTATCGCTATGATTTAAGTGAGCAAATAATTGAAGTTTTGTACTATCTTTGTATTGTTCGTAACGATTATCTCCAAAATGAATTGTTTTATCTTTAAATACAGCCATATATTTTTTATGTTTTCTCGTGGATTTCATAATAACATATGACATCCTTTTTTTTTTTTTTTTTTTAAATTATTATAATAATACGATAAAAATTAATTGTACACTAAATTGTTTTTTCTATATTCTACTGATAGTTTTTGTGTATATTTCATTTCATAATCGAACGCTCTAAATAACTCCTTTTGTACTCTGTGATCTATAAACAAATCTCTCAAATAATCTACTCCGTTTTTTGTGATGTACTTCTGCTTGAATTGCATATATTCCTTGAACTCGTCGTCTTCTGTATATCTTTGTGGAGTCGCATAGAAGGGAACTACCACAATGTTCGCTCCACATGTAAACAAGTACCGATCCAAGTGTCCTCGTCCTTCTCCAAGCGGATCCGTTGTGGTCAACAACGCGCTAGTTCCTGGTACAGGAATGATATATTTCTTTATATATTCACATAGCAATAGTTGTCCAACTTCATCACATGTTTCAATATATTCTCCTGTATTTGCGTTGTATATTGTTTTGTAAATAGTATCTAACTCGTAAACAGTGTGTGTAAAGCGCACTTGATGTTTTGACATATTTTGGATAAGTGGGTGGGTGAGAATGAAGTCTTAAAGTGTTTAAAAAAAAACAGTTTTTTATCTAGTTCATATTTTTCTTGTACCAATCCGTTCGTTTAAAAACCTTAAATCCATTTTGAAGAAGAATGTCTTCAAATATGTCTAATTCGTATTTAGTCCAAGGACTAGAATCACATGCCTTGAGCATTACTGAAACCGGTTTACATAATCTTTCTGTACACCGTTTGCCTAAATCGTGATGATTACATACTGGTTTCGCAATGATATAATTCCCGTCATAGCGATCGGAAGAGTTAAAGGATGGATCACTGATAAGTGTATTATACGATCCTCTATTGCCAAAATCAAATTCAAAACGCATTGATTTATATGCTTTTTGTTGTTTGTTAGTGTATGAAAGTTTAAACTCTTCCTTGATTAAATCTGAAAATATAAATTGAATTCCACCACCAGTTCTGTGTTCAGGATAAAAGGTTGCTCTAGTACTCTCTGAAAGTCGTTCGTTTAATTTTGAACAAATATTTAACATAGCGTCATTCGTTATATCTTTAATAATAATTAGGTTGAAAGGACGATGTTGGTTTTGCATCTTCAATTTTGTTTTGTCTTTCAATTTAGGCGGTTTTATATTATTCATTTTTTCCAATTAATTTATTTTGGCAAATATAATTTTAAAGTAAATTTATTTTCAAAATAAATTTCTTTTCAATTTTTTTTTTTATAATATAGTTTTTATTTTATAAAGTTAACTCAACTTAAATGACATTTGATGGTCTAATATTTGAAGGTGGTGGTGTGAAAGGAATAGCCTATATTGGAGCTGTAAAAGAATTAATAGCGAAAGGATTAATTTTATCATCTATGAGGTACTTCGGCGGAACTAGCTCGGGTGCAGTAATTGCTATGTTATTTGCGAGTAAACACAATATTGACGAAATAAACGATATCATGATAAATCTGAACTGGAAATCTTTAAAAGATAGTTCATTTTTTGGTGTCCCTGGTAATTTGCTGAATTTAATCTTACATTACGGATTTTATAAAGGAAAAGAAATTGAGAAAATTATTGAAAAGATCCTATTCACTAAATTTAATAAAAAAGGAATCACTTTTCAAGAAATGTTTATAAGGACCAATAATCATCTTAAGATTGTGGGAACGAATGTTACACAAAAGAAAACCGCATATTTTGATCATATTGAAACACCAAATATGTCGGTTTCTAAAGCGGTACGTATTAGCATGAATGTTCCATATTTATTTAAATCTGTAAAATATGAGGGAGACCATTATGTAGACGGCGGGGTTTTAAGAAATTTTGACCTCAATATATTTCAAGAAGATAAAAAGATGTTAGCATTTGATTTAACAGAAAGCGTAGAACTTAAAAAAAAGAAAAAACATATGAATTTTGTTAATTTTTCAATGAGTTTATTGGAATCTTTGTTTATAGAAGCTAATACTGTTATTAAACCTGATAACGTTGAAATTATAAAGATAATTACAAACATGAGTGCTATGGATTTTAATATAACACATAATGAAATGACTTCACTAAAAGAGGCCGGACATAACTCAGTCTTAAATTTTAACTTAAATTTATATTAATTTTTTACAAGAAAAGTATTTAAAAAAAGATTGAAATTTGGTTTTATTTAACTCTATCAAAAACTCCATTAAAAACTATACCAAAAACTCCATCAAATCAACAATGGATATTCACATTCCCAAATATATTACATTAAATTCGATTCATTTGGGTATCTTCCAGAATTGTTACCCATTCTTATAGATATGTTGACAAACTACGATACAGGAACAATAAATCTTGTCAATCCCGGAATTATTTCACACAACAATATCCTACAAATGTACAAAACCAAAATAGATTCTTCAAAATCTTGGGAAAATATTTCTATTGATCAACAAAACAAAATTTTAAAAAGTAAAAGATCAAATAATTGGTTATGCACAAAAAAACTTGAAAATAACTACCAGGTAAATAATATTGAAACGGTTATCCATCATATTTTTGATAAACAAAAATTTCTATAAAAACAAAAAAATAAAAACCCCCCTTTTTACATATATATTTTTTTTAACCTTTTTATAAGTTGTTATACTATATCAACAGGAAAATTCAAAAACCATGTTACAAAAACCATTTTTAAAATGGTTGGGTGGTAAAATACAAATCATTGAAACAGTTATGGACCATTTTTCAAGGACGATGAACAATTATCATGAACCGTTTTTAGGTGGTGGGAGCGTTTTGTTGGCACTGTTGTCGTATCAAAAAGACAAACGGATTTTGGTCAAACACAAATTGACGCTTTGTGTAACAATAGATCCTTTGTGTAACAGCAGTGCTAATGGAAATTCTTTTTTGTAACAGTGCTAATACAATGAAAATTCTTTAGAAATATATTTGTATTCAAACAATTGGTATACCGATATGTGGAACAACATTTGTTCAATCCCATTACTCCGCAATTGTTTTACAATCTGTATTTTTTTTTGAGTGTAGTGAATTAATTTTACATTTATTTCTGCTGAATTAATATATGTATAGCATTTAAGAAATATTTAAAGTATTTTGTTATTAAAAAAAAAAATGGATAACAGTTTACAAATGTATGTGCCTCCAAACAAAGATGCTCGTATCATCCCTACTCGATCTTTATCCCTCCGTGTGACAATTCGAAGACCTCGTTCCCGTCGTAGATCTTTACAAGTGTGTGCTTCGGTAATAAAGAAGCCCGACCTCACAGACCCTGTCTTGCGTGCCAAGCTCGCAAAGGGCATGGGTCATAATTATTACGGAGAACCCGCGTGGCCCAATGATCTTCTGTACATGTTCCCTGTTGTTATCCTCGGAACGATTTCTTGTGTAGTCGGTATGTCTGTTCTCGATCCTACTGCGGTAGGTGAGCCCGCCAACCCTTTCGCAACCCCCCTCGAGATCCTTCCCGAGTGGTATTTCTATCCAACCTTTAACCAGTTACGCATCATTCCCAATAAACTTATGGGCGTGCTCTCTATGGCTGCCGTGCCAATGGGTCTCATCACAGTACCGTTCATAGAGTCGATCAATAAATTCCAGAATCCGTTCCGTAGACCCATCGCAATGAGCGTGTTTTTCATCGGTTTATTATACGCCATCTGGATGGGTATCGGTGCCGCCATGCCCATTGACAAGGCTGTCACGTTAGGTCTCTTCTAAAATTGTTCTTCTAGAAAAAAAAAATGTTTAGTTCTGTTGTCTCAAATAGTTTAGTTCTGCTTCTTGTAAATCGACCCTGCTTTTCATTTTCAATATTTCATTTGTATGCTCTTTTTGTTGTAATTGTCGTTCGAATTCTTTACGTTCTATCTCAAATTCTTTCCGTGTTAACGTCGTTTCGTGTTCCTTCATTAATAATTTATTCTCATACTCTTGTATCTTTATTTGATGATTCAATTGCATTTCTTGCATTTGTTGAACCAAGTCTTTATTGTTTCCTGAAAAATGAATATAAATATCATTATAAAGTTCTTTCATTGCTATCAATTTCTTATTATCCATGACTACCAACTCGTTATATTTGTTGTCCATAACATTAACATTCATATTGTCGAAATAATGTTTTAATTTGGTTTCCGCTTTACTAGCATTCTTTTCATCAATGTACGAAAACACACTAAGTCCAAAAGTATTTCCTTTCAATTTACCATACGTTTTTTGATGTTCCCCAGCTCTTCTCGCCATGTCTTCGGTTCTCCCATACTTATACACTTTTTCGTTGTCATTCTTAAAGTACTCCAAGTTAAAATGTGATCGCATTTCACCAACTGTTCCCACTTCAAACAAATAAACACACGGAATAGCTCGACATGATTTTCTGAATAGTTGAGTCACAGTTAAAACGTCCACATTCAACGCCTCGGCAACCAAAACGTCCTTCTCTTCTTGACTTCCAAGATGAAGTGTGTATAATACCTTTGATGCCCATTTTCGAAACCGAATCGCCTTATCTCCACGAGCACAAAACAACAGCTTCATAACACCACTGTAGGTTAAATACAACTCTTTTTGAACGACGGTGTTCTTTATGCTGTCGTTTGGATTTTTGAAATATTTAAAATTAATTTCGTACACATAATCACTTCCTACATTAAGTATGGTTTTGGATACACTATCGTAATCAAACGCTTTACCAATATCGGACGCTTTAAAAAATATACCCTCTTGTGTTTTTATCCCTCGTGTCTCAATATCCATAGGAACACCATCCTCGTTTTTGAATCTATGTTCGTCATCCAAGTGTAGTAATTCAGGTAGATCTTCAATCTCGTTTTCTTCAAACTCTTTACGGTGCTTGTTCTCTTCAACACGCTTTTCTTTCGTTTTATTCAGTTTATCTTTTTTCTTTTTTTGTTGTTCCTCTATATTCAAAACGTGATTTTTCACATACTCTTCTTCAATGTAAACGTCTGCTAGTTTATATCCAGAATTGTATTCTTTATTGTTTTTCATATAGACTATCTTATCATTTGGGATTTTTTGCATGAAGAATGGGTGCTATTCTTATTGTGACGAATTTTCTACATTAGGAAATGACCATAAATCACTGCAAGTCAAACAATTAATGAAAAGATTGTTCGATGTCTGTAATACATATTACACGAATGACAATAAGAAATACACAAAACTAACAGAATTCCTTGAAAAAAGATCAAATTTGACAAAAGGTCATGATAATGATGTATTAGATTTGTTTAAACTTACAAATAATATTGAGATTAAATTGAGGGACTGCAAGGGAATTTTTCGAGCCTTCAAAGATATTTGTATTAAGACGAGGGCTACTTTCATCAAAGGATTGAAATGTAAAATTACAACTTTAAACACCCAACTGGTGCATTTAAAACAAAATATAGTAAATGATAATGATGATACGATCAAGAAATTTAAAATAGACATAATTCAGATGAAACTATTGAAAATAATAATTTATATTACAATAAACATATGAACGACAAAGAAAAATAAACAAAGAACGTGAAAACATATTATGGATAAAAGATACAAATGTTGATGATTTTTTTTTTAAAAATTTTATAACACAAAAAACCGAAAATATCAAATTTATAAAATATTCTACTTCACCCCTACTTGTCCTATTTATTCTAATTTGCTAATTCACTCGCATTGATAAAGGAGACTTGGGTTTATAGCTCATAAAAAGTTTTTTTTTTCTCATGAATTGATTTGGTGTGCATTTTAATCTATGGTCATTTTTAAACATTATAAACTTTACACATGCTCCTTCACACACTTCCTCTTTCATTAATTTATTTATTATTTCTTGTCTAATTGTTGTATTTGGAGGGTGTTTTAATAGAATATTCTCCAACATCATGAACTCTTGTGCATATAATGGACGCACGTTCGATAAAGATTTAACATTCTTTAAAAACATTTTGATTTCATCTGGTGACATTTTTCTTTTTCTTATTGTAAACTTATTGTAAAAATACAATGTTCTTAAAGTGTTAAAATTGATATATTTTTTCATTT
>Ga0307980_1001242_pt1 | contig 10319 bp, 7 predicted proteins | sample OrgLakmetage1060_FD_201817 | JGI IMG/M metagenome (GOLD analysis project Ga0307980, IMG submission 201817) | Saline water microbial communities from Organic Lake, Antarctica - #1060 | ecosystem: Environmental > Aquatic > Non-marine Saline and Alkaline > Saline | place: Antarctica: Organic Lake... | reverse complement strand
TAGTTTACGAATTGAATTCAATACACTTAGAAACCCTCACATGTTTGTCGATTTAGACGCTGAAATTTTTACGATGATAAAATCCTCGTCTAAAAATCCGAAATTCAATCTTATCGCATTTTCGTTTCAAGATAATTTTGATTTCGGAGGGGTTGAACGTGGTATTAAAATTGATATATTTATTGACGACGCTTTAGTTAAAACAGCTACTTTCGAAAATAATTCCCTTAAAATAAATGAAGGTCCTATTGTATTGTTCGCAACTAATCGTGATCAGGAATCTCCAGCTGTTATAGAAGGGGATATTGCGGATCTCACCTATTACAATTATGCTTTACAAACAAAAGAATTAGAAGACATTTATAATAAAAGTTTCTCTACGAGTGTTTGCCAATTGCCATATACTAGCTCTTCCAATAAACTCAAAACAGGATACTCTAAGATTAATTTGTATAACGAAACTAGACAAATTTGATTGCAAGATACTGAATAACTAACGAAAAATGATTAAAAAAAATGTATTTTAAATATTTATGTAATTTAAAATAAAAAGTGATACATCCAAAATGAGCTATCTTTCACCAATCGTAATGAATAAAAAAAAAACGCTTAAAAAAGAAAAAAAAATAGATTACAGTGTTATTTCGGAGGCATCTTTAACAAAGCTAGCACGTAAAGCAGGTGTCGAAGCGATAGGAGGTTTGGGAGCATTTCAGTCAATGAGAGGTTTTATTAGTCATAACATGGATAAAATTTTAAGAGAAGCGATGAAGATTTCTGAGGAAACTACCACTAAAAAAACATTGTCAGAAGATGTTTTAATACGAACAATAGACAAATTAGATATAAAAATGTTTCCGATAGATGAAGATGATTTTTATTTAGAATCAGATTCAGAAGATGAAAAATTAGAATATAAAACTTATAAAAAATGCAAAACTAAAAAAAACATTACGCAAGCAAAAAGAACAATAAGTTTCTTACAATCACAAACCAAGGATTGTGTTTATATTCCTAAAGCTGGATTTAAACGACTTGTGACGAGTGAAGCAAAACTCTACCCTTCCGCACATGATATCAAAGTAACCTCGGCAGCTTGTTTGATGCTTCAAGTTTATATTGAAAATATGACAATTCAATTATGTAGATATGCCAATCTAGTTGCAATTCATGCTGGTCGAAAGACAATGTCATCTAAGGATATTTCATTGACGGAAAAAATAGCAAGGTCTCAATTGCATAAAGATCTGAAATATGATATTGATGATCCTGATAGACCTCCTCGAATAAACTTATTTTTAGATTAAACCGAATAAACGAGAAAATTTTAAATAAAAAAAAATATTTCTAAAAACTTTTCCTTTTGTAGCAAATACAATGGCATCAATAATTTGATATCCTGTATTAAGTGTTATGTTTGTAAGATAATTTTTTGATGTATTATCTAGATCTGATATTTGTATTAATCGTAAGACAACACTTATCACTAAATTCTTTTTTTCAAGTCCGTTTATATTTTTATATCTCTCTACAATTTTTATTAACCGCACAATAGTTATCACAATATTGTTCGTATTAATTGTGTCTGACATCATTTTTATTTGTATAGATTCGAGCGCACACTGAAAATACTCTGAAGTGTGTATTTTAACCATATATAATTTATTGGATTGTTGTTGATTTCAAAAAAGACAATTTTTTCATTCCAGTAATTTCATATAATTTTAACTTTTTAAATTTCAAATTTAAAAATTTAATTTAATTTTTTTTTTTTACCTGAATATATGTTTTGTAATAAAAGTGGTTGATGTTCCGATAGCGTCTTGTTTTGCTATAATAAATTTAGTACCTTCCACACTTATCCTAAATTTGAAATCGTTATTATAATCTGGTTCAAAAGTTAAACCACAAGAAGTTCCACTATTTTTCTTTACTTTCATTGATTGATTTACTACACCGTGTCCGTCTATGTATAATAAGGAATTTTCGTTACTTAAACTTTCTATTGTTAGAGTACCAGACACACTCAGATCATCATCAATACGCACCGTATCAGGATTTCCTCTTATATTACCACCAACAATAAGATCACCCTCAATTTGTATATTTGAATCATCTAGTCTTGTATTAACAGCGGTACGAAAAGCATTAAAATTACTAGTAAGCTTGTGAAGATTACTGTTTACTAATGTCGATGAATATGTTGAGTAGTCACTATGTTGATCCCAATAATCGGTTACAAGTTTCAATATTCCTACCTGATTAAAAGATGCATAAGGTAATGGTGCCCATACAGCTGTACCACCAACCTCGTTTGCTTTTAAGAATATAATGTTACTTAAAGTATCGAAATTGGGCATATTTGATGTAAATATAAATTCATCGGTTTGTATACTAGTGATAGATCTCAATGTTCCCCCTTCTATTAATACATTACTACTATCCATCGTTGCTAAACTTTTCAAGCCTAAATTACTTCTAGCTTCCACCGAATCAATGTCTAAAAGATTAGATGCTCTTAAAACATACTCTGAAAAACTGTACGGAATGTTAAGTAGATCACTATATTCACCTGATTTTGCAACCGCTGAAAAAGCTAAATTTGATTGAACAATATGAAGTGTTGGTCCTGCTAATTCACTTAAATTATTGTCTGTTTTCAAATATCCAACATCATCATCAAATGCACTTATGACAGTTGGGAAATTTTGAATATTTGTTGTTTGTATATTTAAATTATCGAGTAACTCATTTCTATGAACTTGTCCTAAATTTCTGTATTCTGAAAATCTTTTATTAATATTAAGGGTTTCAGTTTTTATTGTGATTATTTGATTATCTAATTGGGTTAGTCTTCCGTTTGCACTGTTATTAAAATATTCTCTCAATGCACTAACAGTCGGTACTACTTTGTCATACGTTTCGACGGCGTCGTTTATAAAATCCATACTAATTCCTACAATGCCATAATTCGAAAAGGTTGCTATTGGTAATTTTTGCCAAGTCCCTCTTCCATAATCATCTGATGTGAGAACAGTACCTACTCTTGCGACACCTGGAGTGAAATCAGACATAGTAAAACTATTCAGCGCATGTAAATCACCAACTTTGAATGTGGAATTGTCAATGATATAACTACCAAATCCAAGATTAGAGCGTGCTCTTTCTTTATCATTAACGTCTGAGAGATTAAGATCTTTACGTGTATAAAAACTTCCTGTAACTAAACTATCAATCGTATTATTTAATGAGTTAACACGTACGTTTATATTAGAATAAACATCCTTCAGTAAATTAGCGCTCACTGGTTTTTTTGTTCCATATAAAATTACGTTGTTGTTGAATATTTGTTCCTTATCATTCATTATCTCAAAGGATACCATCTTGTACGTTCCATCAAGTGACATAATGTTGTTTACGGGAAGGTTCGCTTGTGGATATATCAAATTGCCACGAACTTCAAAATCATTCGTTATAATTTGATTATCCATGATTAGATCATTGAATTCTTTGTAAATTTTAGATTGTATTGTTCGATTAGAACCTAATAAAAATGAAAGCCCTAAATTACGAACACTTGCCACCGTATCAGATAAATCAGAAAGATTAGAAGCAGAATGTAAAAGAGAATTTCGGACAAATTCTTGTGTCAAATATGGAACATCATTCGAAAATGTACTTATAGGAATTTCAGAGTGTAAATCGTCCAATGTTCTTTGTCTCCATGAACCACATCCATTTGAATCGCTCATCATGTAATAATTTTCAACATTACAACCTTGTGGTGGAACTAGACAAAAATTATCCACACTTATCGACCCTCCTGTTATATTTACATCGTTTGGATCGTATACGGAAATGATTCCAAGATTTTTTCTCGCTTTGACAACATCATCAAGATCGCCTAAATTATGTTTATTAATTAAAAATACAGACATTTTTTTTGTTTTAACGTATCCCCTCAAATATAAATACTCAAAATGTATTATTATCCTCTTAAAAAACTCATTTTAATTTCTGAAAATATTGTTTGGAAAAAATCTAGGATAGCTTGATTTAATATTATCTAACCTATCTTCAAGTTCAATTAGCATATTATCAATTCCAGACTTAGTCACAACTGTGTCATACCCTGTACTATTATAATTGGATGTAATTTTAACGACTCCTAAAGTGTTCACGGTGGCAACCGGTAAATCTATATGAGTAACGAGATTGAGATTATCAATATTTGAAGCGTATCCTAACCATTTACCTGTTACTGATATTTCAGGATTAGAGTTAGGAAAATTCAACATATTTTTTACCAATAGATGATTTAGAATAACTGTTCCATCTTCTATGTTTACATTATTATTATCTTGTAACCCATAGTCTAAAATATCTAATGTTTTAAGTGCTTGAACAACGTTAACATCTGACAAATTATTGTTTATTTCTAAAATACCCCTGTCATTCTTAAATACACTGATATATAGTGGTGTGTTTTGTAAATCCGTATACGATTTTGATGTACAAATTGCGTGGAGTTCTAAATTACTATGTACATTAGAAAGTCCACTATACCCATTAAACTCATTAAGAGTTTTTGTTAGGAATGTGAATTCCGTGTTTATATATTGGTCATACGAAGTAAGAGTGGCTTCTTGAATATTCGGAAGTTGATTTTTAAAGTTATATTCTTCGTTTTTTAGATAGGACCATGATTTGACGGAATTGGAAGAATAATTTGAAGTATCATCATGTGCCCATCTAACAAATCCACTCACTTGTTCAGTCGCGGATAAAAACTGTTCAGATAAAATAATATTACTATTTGACCCTGCATGAATTAAACGAACACCATCAAAATGTATGTCATTGGGTATATACTCGTTGTAAAGATTACAAACAGTAAATGTTTCTTTAACAATCAAATTATCCATTTGAACAAGATTTGAATATTGATCTGTTAAATCACCTACACCAATGTTAATTTTAGATATGGTTATATCTGATACATCTAATAAGTTGGAATTTGTAACTAAAAAATATCCACTTTGTATTCTTTCTAATAATATTCTTTTACTTTCTTCTGTTTGAAAATCTCCATCATTTATGATTCCACGTATGTTTACGTACATGTTTGATAATGCCGCACTAGTTACACTTTGTACTGAATTTTGAATTTTATATGAATTAATTAAAGAATATAATGCTTTAACACTTTTATCTTCATTGTAAAAAATGTTATCAAATATTAATTCATTTGTATAAAGTGAACCTCTTAATAGTTTAAATTCTGATGTGAAAAAATTAATTTCATTGGAATTATATCCTGTTATATTTGATACAGCATTTTCGGAATAACGTATGTGATTTGTTATATTTACAAATTCAAAATCTGTAAATCCATTCACTGGTTGATATGAAAGATTTCCCAATTCAAGATTAGTAAAAGCATCAGTAGAATTTATATCTCCTAAATTACATGTGCTATCCAAAAAAAGAACATTACATTCAACAGGTATAAAATCACTTGTAGTGGGTTGATTTGATAGACTGTCGTACATATTATCGAAAGCAACATTTGAAAGTAAGTTACCATCTACGAAATAATTGTCATGATAGAATCCTGATAAATAAATATCGTTCGCATAATACCATATATAATAATCGTCATCTGTGTTCCATTTGAATGTACCCTTTTCGTCAGATGAAGTAATGAAACTATATTTATCAGAAGTTGAGAAGGCTGATTTTAGTCTACAATCAAAAACTGATATATTTCCATTGGTAAAAAATACATCGTTTGAGTTCATAGTTTGTAACGGTCCAATTTCAAGATTCAATCTTGATTTCACATGATCTTCAAGATCTCCCAGATGTGTATGCTTAATTAAATTATAACTTGTCATAAAAATACTTTACATTTTAATGTAAATATTTTTCATAAAAATTAAACTCAAAAAAAAAATTAAGAAGCATTCAGCACTGTAATTCTATCTATTGATTCCTCCATTTTTTTAATGCGCTCTAGTAATCTATGATATTCTCTGAAAACAACAGTAGCACTCGGAACACTATCCGTTTCGTTTGTGTTCAAATCATGTGTAAGTTTTACTACCCCTAATATTTTTTCAGTGGCACGCGGTAATTTACTCCATTTTACAGCTCCATCATTATTTTCTGTTCGAAGAAAGTGTTCTTGTAATTTCCCTGTTCGTATAGGATCATTAAAAATAAAATTATTCTTAACAGTTAAATTTTGTAAAACAGCAGATCCTCCTAAAATATTAACATTATTTTTATCTTGAAGAGCCATATTTCCCAATCCTAAATTTTGTCTTGCTTTCACAACATTATTTATATCATTTAGATTATTTTTAGCTTCTAAATATCTGTTGTTAGTAAATTGGGACACATTACTAGGAGTATTTATAAGATTTGTATAACTCCCAGTATGTGCTACAGTATGTAGCCCTAAATTATTTCTAGCCACATCTTTTTGGACATCTCTTAAATTTCTTTCAACTCTTAAAAAATCAGATATTCCTTCTAACTGATTTATATTGGTAGGAATTTGTGCTATTGCGTCCACAATATTGTTTGACAAGGTTTCAAACATATTCGAAACAGCAATATAGCTTGGAACTGTCCAATCATCCAATTCTGAATTCCCCGTATAAAAATGTGACACTTTCACGATACCTTCTATCGGATCCGTACTGCTTGTTTCTGGGGGAATCGCTAATGGAATGTCTGACCAAAATAATTCTCCGAGTGGACCACATTTCAGAATTCTACCTTCAATAGCACCCTTTTGAAATGTTACACCATTTGAAATATTAAGATTATCTATATTTACTAAGTTAGAATTTTGTACTGCTAGGTTTCCCATACCTAAATTTGTTCGAACAGACTGTTTATTATCCGCAAACTCTTCCAGATTTCTTGTTTTTGTCAATAATCCAAAAGTTACTATCCATTCAGCAATAGATGCTCCTAATGTACTCGCGATAGTTTGTTTCAAATCATTGTACGCATTACGAAGAGCAAATGAGGAAGGTGCTGTGATGCGAGAATCATTTAAGAATGAACCACTCAATGTTATCAAACCGGGAGTAGTTTCTGTTGCGGAAGGAATATTTGCCCACACAGCTTTTAAAGAATTATCTAATCTTAAAAATTTACCCACATTAGCTCTATCTGATCCGAAACAAATTGTCTTATCAACGAACAATTTTCCCACTTCTACATTATCTTTATTTTGTATTGACATATTACCTAAACCCAAATTAAGTCGGGCTTGAGCTTTGTTCGAAATTTCAGATAAATTATTGACCCTACGCATATAATAGGTGTCATCATAAAACGATGAAAAGTCAGTTGGTTTATTTGTTAAATCATTATAATCACCTGTAAATGCTACATTTGACAATTCAGAATGTAGGACAAATCCTAAATCGTTATTAAAATTACTAATATCTATTTGGTTTTGTGGAAATTGTGTCCAGTCGTTTAAAAAAGGTGCTTGCCAACCCATGTTACCATGTTCGTCTGTAGCTACAAGAACATTTCCTGCTACAACGCCAACAACGTTCAATGCTAAATCAGAAATAGAAATAGACCCGCCTGTAATATATACATCGTTTGAGTTTTGTGTTGCGATTGTTCCAATTCCCAGATTTTTCCTGGCTTTTCTAATATCAGGTAGATCGCCCAAATTTTTATTTGATATTAAATATGTCCCCATTTGAAGGGTTTTTAAGTATGGAAAATATTATTTTAAAAACGTTTACGACGCTTCAAATATAAAAAAATCAATTTAAAAACGCAACGACTTTTTTAAGAAAATATGCCTGGAGGACTTTTACAATTAGTTGCCTTTGGTGCCCAAAATCTTTATTTGAATGGGAATCCTTCGTTGAGCTTTTTTAAGAAAGTATATAAAACACATACTAATTTCGCATGTGAGAGTATGCGTATCAACTTTAATAAAAATGAAGCGAGTTTCAATGAGAAAACTCATTTTATTACTCGTATTGATCGTAATGCGGATTTGGTAAATGATATTTATTTCGTATTTACATTACCTCAAATTAAAAAACGTGTAGTAGCTGGACAACCTCATAAAAAGTTTAGTCTCGTTGACAATTTAGGAGAGGCGTTCATTGATGAATACTGGTTAAATATTGGTGGTAATGTTGTGGATAGACAATATGGTGAATGGTTACATATTTGGAACGAGTTGTCTATGCCTCCAAGCAAGCGCTACGGTTATGATAAGATGATAGGTAATACAGTTGAATTACATAGACCTGATAACAACACTATAAACCAATACGAACATGGAGAAGTTCAAATACCCTCACAAAAAATAATAGTACCCTTGATGTTTTGGTTTAATAAACATCCAGGCTTGGCACTTCCATTGATTGCGTTACAATATCATGAAGTCGAAATAAATGTTATCGTTAAATCATTCCAGGAAATAATGTTAGAAGATAAATCGATTATATCGGATTATAGTTTGTATTTAGATTCTGAAAAAATAAACATTGACCCATATATAGAGTGCAATTATATTTTTTTGGACACAAAAGAACGAACATTCTTCGCAAAAAATTCATTAGATTATCTCATTGAGAAGTTGGTCAGAATTCCGTTTTATAATTTAGATAACAACAACATTTTAGATTTAATTTTACAAAATCCAGTAAAAGAAATCATTTGGATTTTAAAAAGAAATGATGTATCAGATAACAACAAGTGGTTCACATTTGGAGACGATTCTTATGTTGTTAGAAATGGTTATAAAACAAAAGAAATCCTAAACACAGCAAAGATAACATTCAATGGTTTGGATCGTATTGAAGATAAAGAGGCTGCCTTTTTCAATCTCATTCAACCTTATCAACATCATACATCAGTTCCAAAGGATGGTATATACGTGTATTCATTCTCGTTAAATCCTGAAAAATTCCAACCATCAGGAAGTTGTAATATGTCTAGACTAAACAATATTCAATTACATCTTAATCTTATACCACCAAGCGAAGTTAATTATAAATACGACGCTGTCGTTTATGTTACGAGTTACAATTTTTTGAGAGTTACTTCGGGATTAGCAGGAATAGCATTCTCGTGTTAAAACAATTTTATTTATATAATGTAAAATAGTTTTATGAGCACTCAATACTTTGGTCAAAACGTTGAATCGTTGCAAGGTAAAAAAGCGAAACTTATTGAAATATCAGAAAGAATTCACACAAAAAAAAAATTATTTGATACAATGGAAAATAAACTAAAGCGCATGAACGATCTAAACAAAAAATTATCTGAAGGATACGAATTGTCTATGAAGATGGTAGTTGATGTAAGTCAATTATTACATAATTACACAAAAATGTTTGATGATCTGGAAGTAATGTTGTCTAAAATAGATAACGATATGGGAATAAAAGATGTAGACATCAAATATGTTAGCGAATTAACAAAGGATAGTATAAAGAAAATCAGTATTGATTTTAACAATCAATATCCATCTATCATTGTTGCACTCGAAAAACAAGGAAACCGTGAAAGTTTAAACCGAGCTGCAAATTTAAAAGCAATCGTTAATCAGCTACCATCTGATATTGATTACTTTCAGAGAAAATCTATAGGAGGGAATAAAAAGAAAAAATAAATTTATGTCTTTTTGCGTAAAACATTTAAAGTAATATGACACCGTGACTATTTAATGTATAGAAGTATAAACCAATGATTTCAAAAAAAAAAACGAAATGTAAAAACGAAACTTCACATCCTGATATATTGAAATTATTTGATTCTTCTGGGAATGATGTTTCTGTGCTAAATGTGAAAGAAGATAAACCAATCCCCAAAAAAAGAGGTCGTAAACCCGGTGTGAATAAAGAGGTGTATGAACCCAAAAAAAAAAACGCTCCAATTATTAAAGAAGAACAACGCTCTGAAAAAATTAAATTTCAAGATCAAAGTATATTGGATACATCCATAGTACCTCCACTCATTCTACATCTTAACATTCCTCAAAGCCAACATCAATCTCTGAATTCTTTATTAGATGAAAATGAAAGTACAAGCAAAAATACACCAAATGATATTTCGTACGAAACTGGTTTTTATGAATATAATCCAAATTTGAACGAACCGTGTGCTTATGAGGATCAACATTCAGATAATTTTAGTTCAATGCCAGAAACATTTAATTCAAAAAATATTATATTACAAAGAACAAATTCTACAAAAGATGTCAAAACTGATGTTAAAGATCATTTTTCAGAAACTATATTTGACAACACAACAAAAAAAGA
>Ga0307980_1001240_pt1 | contig 10323 bp, 12 predicted proteins | sample OrgLakmetage1060_FD_201817 | JGI IMG/M metagenome (GOLD analysis project Ga0307980, IMG submission 201817) | Saline water microbial communities from Organic Lake, Antarctica - #1060 | ecosystem: Environmental > Aquatic > Non-marine Saline and Alkaline > Saline | place: Antarctica: Organic Lake... | reverse complement strand
CAACAAATCCCATTGTTTCCTACAGTTACTTTCGCTGTGGTCTCAGTGCCTCGTAGTTGGCAATGAAGTCATTGACTGTTATTGCCCCAATTGCCCGGCCAAAAACATCAAGGGGCAGATCAGCCAGTGACTTGAACCTGATGCACACCTTGCCAATGTCCAGTTTCTTGCCCGTTGCTAGCTACTCGGCTTCAAACTGATCTCGGATCTCATCAAAACCAGACATGGAGTCTAGGTAGAGCGAGAAATAGTGCTTTTGGGGAAAAGGCCCACTCTTTGGCGTCAGAGGTTTCATCCTCTCGCGGGCCTCAAGGGCTCATTGCACTTGGCCGAACAGGGGCCTACTTGGGTCCTGCAGTTGTGACGCAAGGCCCTATTGGCAACCCATTGATTCTGTCAGCTGGGCCCCTCAATCCGATTTGCTGTGGAGGTCAATCTCAAGACTCAGGATATCCGGGAAGTGGAATCGCAAAAATCACGACGCTTCAGCTCGCATTCTGGCCTGATTCTTAGCAAATACGTAGCTGACTCCAAATGCGATTCCAAATTGACTTGATTATAGAGGCACCCTCTCTGCTAATTTCGAGTGTGGGAGCGTGAAACAGAACCGTCATATGCACTGGTTGGAGCCTGAGACCTAAAGGTATTTTGAGCTGCGAGAGGGAGTTGTACAGCGAAGCTGTGGATTAGAGTGCACCCCCTAATACTCTTCCGTCTGGCAAAATGTGCGGCAAGGCTCGGCCCGATTGAAGGTATTTGCTTTCGCAAGTCGCTGTAAAGGGCGGCAAGAGAGGAAGGCCGCATGAGGTAGCTCCTCTCAAGTTGAATTGAAGGGAATCGGATGCGGTGCGACATCGGTTTTTTTGGTCGAGAATTGACGGTTATGAGAATCAGCCGGCGAAGAGGCAATAAAATTGAAATTTTGATCGTTCTTGTGATTTATCTAGCAATACCAGCCGCTTGATGTGACTCTCAGGAATTGACCAGCGCATTACTTTCAGGGTGAACTCTATTGCTCCATTCCTAATGTTTTAGTAGGAGATGAACATCAACGAAAGTATCTCAAATCTCTTAAGTAGCTTCCCACATCAGTGAACCCAATGACTAGCCGCATGTCTCTCTTGAACAAGTTAACGACGTAATCGAGGTTCTTGAAAACCCCTGCTTGATTTTGGCCGTTGACGTCAGCAACTAGAGCTCCTCGGAAAGAATCTCTTGTAGATGCATCCAATGAATAACTGCGGATGGCACTCGCTCCAAATCCCGACAAGTCCCAATTTTTATAGTTCGAAAAAGAATTCACCCAGGCATAGGTGGCGGAGTTTTTGTTCGGCCAGCTGACGTCAACTCCGGCTCGACGCAGTAGGAAGCCATTATTTGATGATTCGACCCCAACAATCAGGTTATTTACTGAGGAGGAAATAGGGCGAGGTGTGCCAAAGTGCACGCCAGATCCAGAATTGTCACGCACTTTTATACCAGCGATGACACTGTCTCGCGTTGCGTCAATGTCGATACCGTCGCCGGAGGTATTTTGCACAGCACCGGAACCAAATACAACTATGTTGCGTCCGTAACTTATGGACACCCCCTCATTACCTGACCTGTCATACGAGTGGACGGCTTTGTTCCCATCGATAACACCATTTAGAATTAGCGTTACGTTCCGAATTGGCTCTTCAGCAGTTCCAATGATGCCAATCACAGACCCGCCTTTGCGAGGCATTGTTGCCGAGTCGGCCAAGGTCACAACGGCCCCCTTCTCGATGACCAAGGTCATTCCAGACTTAAGTCGAAGCCTTCTCTATCTTGAGGGTGCCCGGTGGGATGACAATCGTTGTTTGAGTTGCTGCGTTATCTAGGCAGCCCTGAATTGTCGCAGCATCTCCGCATGTTATTGAGGTCCCGACGGTCACACTTGAGACCTGAGCAAGCGCGCTCCTGAGGGACTCGATTTCCATCTTAGCGTCGGGCCGAGCGTAACCCACGCCCATGGTTAGGTACGCTGCCATCGCCAACAAAAAGATACCCCCCATGAAAAGCAAAGACCTTAGGTTGCTGAAACTCTTCAAGGAGAAAACCTACTCACAAATATCGAGCTGGCTTCGTTCTTGCTTTGCAAGATACTTTAGTTTACATGGTGTCGTCCATAAGAAACCGTGGTCATAATTTCTGAGGAAACCCTTTAGGGGACTTAAGTTGTGAGGCTAACTCCGGCACCGATTACACAGCAGTTGATAATCGCCAGGGTCTCCAGTCCTCAACAAATTATCTTGACCATACCAGGCGTGGCTGTCATAATTTTGTGAATGAATGTTGCCGTTTGCTTCTTTGGCCTGGTAGGAGGAGCCGCTGGGAAAGACGGCTACGGAGGTAGCCTCGGCCCTTCCATCGCTGGCAAGTTAAACATGAAGAACCTCATCGAGCAAAATAGGGCCGATGTGTTCATTCACAGCTGGTCGACTGATGCGAAAGAGGACCTGATCGACTTGTATCAGCCGACTGATTATCTAGTAGAGAGTCAAATTGAATTTGATCACGATTTGAAGCCTAATGCAAATAGAGACTTCGCCGAGATGGCACGACGGGCCTGGGATTTCATATTTAATAGACATCAATACGAGGCCACCGGAAGAAAGTGGCGCGCGGAGTCTTTTAGGGCGCACAGTCGTTGGTACAGCCAAGCGCAATCTCTCAGGCTCAAAGCAGATTTTGAGAAAAAACATGGTTTTATCTACGACGCGGTTATTGTGGTAAGGCTCGATGTGGCCTTTTACACACCCTTGGACATGAGTACATACGATCTTAGATATTTTTACGCATCGAATTGGAATGATGCACCAGATGAATCAAGTGGAGAGATGAACTATCAAAATCACCATCTTCATAGAGGCTTCCTTGATTTCTGGTTTTTCTCTAACTCATCAAACATGGACAGATTTGGCACTCTATATTCAAGAATAAACCATTACCACCCATCGCCCCACAGGTCGTCTTACCAGCATGCCTCTTATTTGGGATTAACCAAAAGGTACACTCTATTTAGGTGGGAAGACCACGAATTGGTTAGGCGTAAAGAACTAGACGCTGAGCAGTGAGGTGCTCCTTGAACTAGAGAGCTGGCCAAACCTCAGGTTTAGCATTTGAGATTCCTCGTAGGCATTGACAGAACTGGCACAAACCCACACTTTAAGTGACCATACGTTCGAAGAATCTGATAACCCCCTCAGGAAGTATTCGCTTGAGACTGGCGCTTTGCCCAAAAAATGTGATCACAGAGGCGACTTTGCTTCTCTTTGCACGGGGAGGGGTAGTGAATCGTGGTCTCACGTTCGCATGGGCTGTTGCAAAGAGAAATCCCCTTTCCACATCCGTCAACTTTCCCAGTATCCAGTCTAGGTGGTGGGCTTTATCTGGACCAGTCCAAAAAAACTCGCAATATTCCATGTACCTCACGAGAGCTTCTTGGGCAGTTGGCAGCACTGGGTAACCAATCCCATTGATTAGTGGCTCGGTCAGCACACCCGCCCCAACTAGCGAGCCAAATATCTGTTCGTCTACTTCAAAACGTCGAAATTCTGGAAAGCCAGAATAAATGTCAAATCTCACAACCAGGTGGTCAGCAGATAGAAAGTCAATCTGTACGTGTTTCTCACCGCGTTTTCGGACAGCAATCGACTGGGCCTTCAGTTGTCTGGGCAGTGCGAGCAGGGATTCAACAAGTGAGTTTGCGTCGAGGCTGTAGATATCGATGTCAGCCCCATTCTGCAACAGTGGAAGCTTTGCATTGGCCTTCACTACGACATCACGACCCCGCCTTAGGCAGTTCAAGAAATTTGACATGTCACTATTAAGCTGCTTCATGAGCTTCCCAATACAGCTACTGGAACTGAGCTCGCATGTAAAAAAGTAGCCACGGCTCCTCTGTGGACACCATCCAAAATCTGAAACTCGTCCACTTTTCCAGTTTGAGTAACCAGCAGGGGATCAAACGCATCTACGCCATTCGCATTTGCCATTTTTAGAAGACTCTGTAACCTCTGGAATGAATGACCATCCTTCAAAGAGGTTCCAAGCCTTGGTGCTAAATATTCGTCATAGATGGTCTGGTTTTGAGTTGTGATTGCGAGATAATGTGGGGTCTCATCTAAGGGCATGAGCACCAAATTATTTCCTGACCAGACATTAGCTTTGAGTTTTGATGGTGCGACCCATTGAATCATCAATTCATCTTGAGACTTTAGATGATGAGGGATGTGCACTCCTAGTGCTTTGTCAGTCGCGCGACCAGAGATTGACAGCGCTTTCTCGAATCGAAGAAACTTAGCCATTTCTAGAGCTTGGTAAGGGTCATCTGACACGTGCATGATGTGCTGGTCGCTCATTGAACCGTCGGGTAATCGAGGATTGTATTTTTCCCGTAGAGCAGTTTTCATTGCGTTAGCAGCGCGCGACTCGTAGTGACGATAACCGGGGCGTCCTGTAAGAGAAAATTGCGGATTCCGAATCTCTGCAAAGAGATGCATGACGTCTCCATTAAGCTTTCGCAGATAAGAGAGCTTGCCTCTCAGGTGATATATGGGCGCGTAGTCATGCGCATATGTTTGACTGATAAGTTTTGTCAGGTTGGGTTGATGTTGACGCGTGGTTTTTAGTATAGAGACATCTGGGTGGCTATTAATGGAGTCCAATATTCGAGGCAGGTGCTCCATACCATGGGGCCAGATGATGATGTGACATAGTGCAGTTTCATCTGGTAAATTCATGGCTTAGGAAACCTCCGTGTCAATTGAGTGGAGCAAAGTAGCGAGCCTACATACACGCGGCTTACGGCTCTTCGCAAGGAGGCGATGCAAGCTCTTTTCTGTGACAAATTTGGTTGATTCCATCCGGCCTCCAAACTATTCATGATTTGCGCTACTTTCAGATAATTTCTGCTTCAAAAAGACTTCGACCATTTTCTCAATGCCGATTGCAATCGTCGTACTGGCCTCCCATCCAAAAGCAGAAAGGGCAATTTCTGGGTCACCGCGGGTGCTCCTCTGGTCTCCCGGCCTGGGGGCGTCGAAGTTTAACTTAGGGGCGACACCCATTTTTTCGGCAACTAGGTCAACTATTTCAAGAGCGGTAGCGCTTTCGCTTCCAGTTATTGGAGCAATGAGACCGCGCATTCTTGCTGTCCCAGCAAGTATTGTTGCTTTTACAACATCGTCCAAGTAAGTGTTGGTTCGCCTGTTCAAACCATCGCCATAAATCGTAATGGGTTCGCGCTTCTCAAGCTGGTCCATAATAATCGCAAAGAACTGGTCAGGCCTCGGATTGGGGCCATATACGGAAAAGTATCTCAGAATGCTGTAGGGAGTTCCGAATTCAGAACCGTAGGCTTGGATCAGCTTCTCCGCAGCCAACTTCGAAACACCGTACGGCGAGTTTGGGGCTTCGTCTGAGCCTGGCACCGCCTGTGATCCTTGAACGCTGGACGTCGAGGCGTGGATAAGGTGAACACCGGGGAAACTCACAAGTGCTTGCAGGAGGTTGTTTACGACAAAAACGTTGGAGTGCATGTACGCTTCAAAATTGCTCCAAGATGGCAATAAACCCGGCACAGCCGCCAAATTATACACGGTGTCAACCCCATCAAGAACCTCTTTGAAGTCAATATGGGCAGCGTCCGCTTCCACGAAATTCAACCCTAAACGCTGTAGCTTCTTGACTTCCGTTTTCCGCTTATCAGACGGGTAAAGGGTGGTGTCGAAAGAATCAATTCCGATGACTGATCCCCCTTGAGCGAGTAAAGATTCACACAGCCTGGCACCGATAAATCCAGCGCTTCCAATAACTAAATTTGTGGTGATCATCCCGTACAGTATACCCATGCCAAAAGTAAGTGTGATTCTTCCAGCACACGGAGACGCACCGTATCTGGAGCAAGCTGTAGACAGCGTCCTTTGTCAAACCCTGGCAAATATCGAATTGGTGGTAATTGATGAGAGGGCAAGCCAGAAGACTCGCGATCTATTGCTCAAGTTCGAAGAGCGCGACAACCGGGTGAAGGTTGTGAAATCAGAAAATACTGGCTTGCCCGGTGCCTTGAATACAGCTATTAGACATACGTCGTCGGAATTCATAGCGAGACTGGACGATGACGATTTGATGTCAAGGACTCGGCTTGAAACACAGATCGGGGTATTGATCGCTAATCCAGGGACTGTTTGCCTCGGAAGCCAAGTTGAGTTCTTCGGTGAGGAAATGGCTAGGACGACTTCACGGCTTCCAAAATATGACTGGCAAATAAGGCGAGAGTCCCGGGTTCTGAATCCAATGGCCCATCCCTCTCTAATGTTTCGCAAATCCGCCTTACTTGAAGCAGGTATGTATGACGAGCGCTATCTCTTGGCCCAAGACTACGAACTGTTCTCGCGACTATTACCGCTAGGCAAATTTCATAACTTGGATGAACCATTGACGCGCTACCGAATTCACAAAGACCAAATATCGTCACATCGAGCAACGGAAAGGTACCCTTTCGAACTCTCAGCCCTGGTTCAAAACAATCTTACTTCTAGCCCCACGAGGGCCACAGCTGTGGTGACTGATTTTTTGGATTCCACCGACCCAACACTTCTATTTCATGAAGTAATGCACGGGGAAACAATTTCGGCGGATGTAATCTTGGAAATGCGGCGCAGTGCCAGGGCTTTGTCTTCAGTGGCCAAGTTCAATGCGGCTGTGAGGGCTCTCTACCTGGCACCAAGGGTTTCTTCAGGAATATTGGTGTCGAAGTTCTTTACATTATTGAAGACTTTAATGTTGAGGAAAAAATTTCGGGATTCTTCTGCAGCTGGTTCTTGAATTTCCCAGCAGGGGAATGGGGAGCAGTTTGTTTAGGCTTGGGGCGTCCACGATGACGTTAGGGTCACCCATGATTCAAAATTTAGATGACTTTCTTCAACACTCTGCCTTGACCAAGTCTTTGGGGCAAAAACATTCTTCCTGCTCTCTCCAGAAACAGCAGCCCACCAACCAAAAGTTGAGTTGGAAATTACAATGGAATGAAACCTTGACATAAGAGACAGGGACTCTAGTGCCGAGGCTTGCTGTGGTGGTTTGACGAAGATGAAACGGTACTGGGGCAAAGACTCGAGAAACAATCCCTCAACCTCCAGTATGGCGTCAGAGAAAACAACAACTCTCTTGTCTTCGCACTCTTCAAGAGATAAAGCGATTGCCTCCTTGTAGTACTCAATGCTTAGAGCCCCAGGCCCACTTTTCCCCGTGAAGTCACCGAGTCGAACGTGGACTGCGAGTGCCTGGTCCCAGTCGTTGGATTCAGCAATATTGAGGAACCATCCACTTGGATTTCTCGGGGCTAAGTCGTTTAGAAACCCAAGCTTGCGTATTTCTTCCAGAAATTTTGGGTCTTGAAAGTAACCAGTCTCTATATTATCGAACTTAGTTAGACGCCTGCACGGGGCGGTTCCGATTGCTTTACCGTCGTGCGTGTAAGTCACGCCATCGGGCCCAAAGTTCCAGGAGTTGAACTTTACAGCCAAGACCCTTCTGGCCTTCGAAAGCCAATGCCCGATACGCCCCTCTATGAACCATGGAATATCCACATCCTCATCGAGGTCCTTTAGCACCAAGCCACCGTGCGTCTCGTTTCCGCGGCCTTCTCTCACCACACGAAGTGTCACGTCGTGCAACGTTACATTTTTCGAAAACAAGGCGTAGGCAACGATAAACAGCTGATTTCCCAGACCTCCAACCAGCGAAATTTCAGTTCTCATAAGAGGAGAATACCCAGCACCAAACTAAATTACGCAGGTAAACACGGCCTGGACGTAATTATGTCAACTTGAAGGCATAATCAAATTGGGAAAGCAGAACTCCAACAAAAGCTTGGCTTTGATGCTAAAACTCAGCACAAGGGAATCTCTTGCCCATCTGCTTTGAACCTAGTACCTCCAAATGGGAGATTCTAATTGCTGACTGCCTCGAGCTCGTCGCAAGTCGAACTCCGTCATCAGCCGCGCCAACGACATCGCGTTCATCGAAGGTTCCCACCCAGTAAGAGCTGCGATTTTCGAAGGGTCACCCAACAGCGCATCGACTTCTGTTGGTCTCAAATAATCTTCATCCAACTCCACATGGGTCTCCCAATCTAGGTCAAGTGATTCGAAAGAAGCCGTGAGGAAGTCTCGAACTGTGGCTGCCACCCCTGTCGCAACGACAAAGTCATCTGGCTGATCTGATTGCAGCATCAGCCACATAGCCTCAACGTATTCGGGTGTATAACCCCAGTCTCGAACTGCATCAAGATTTCCAAGAAATAACTTATCTTGAAGCCCAAGCTTTATTCGCGCGGCTGCCCGGGTAATCTTACGGGTCACAAAAGTCTCTCCGCGGCGAGGAGACTCGTGATTGAAAAGAATTCCGTTGGTGGCAAACATGCCATAAGCCTCGCGATAATTACGAGTCATCCAGTATGAGCACACCTTTGCTGCGCCGTATGGACTTCTGGGGTAGAACGGGGTTTCTTCGTGCTGAGGTGGGTGTGTCGCACCAAACATCTCGGAACTTGAGGCTTGATAAAATCTAGAATGGGGACTCACCAGACGAATAGCTTCTAGGAGCCGTGTTGTAGCGAGCCCTGCCACGTCTCCGGTGTGCTCCGGCTCGTCGAAAGAAACCCGCACATGAGACTGGGCAGCCAAATGGTAGATCTCATCGGGCTGGATGGTTGCTAAGAGAGTAGTCAGCCTGGATGAGTCAGACATATCTCCGTAATGAAGGATGAGGCGCTTACCTTCAACATGAGGGTCTTGAAAAAGATGATCGATTCTTTGGGTGTTGAATGTAGAGGCACGCCTTATCAAGCCGTGGACTTCGTATCCCTTGTGGAGCAGAAGCTCTGCGAGGTAAGAACCGTCCTGTCCGGTGATGCCAGTGACCCAAATGGGTTACAAGCTAAAGTTTGTTGATGTTGGACTAGAGACCCTTAACGCCTCTGTGGAGTCCATCGAGTCCGCAATCACAAACAAGACCGCGGGAATAGTTGCAGTCAATCTGCTCGGTAATCCATCTGAACTGAATCGCTTGCGGGAGTTGGCTGATGCCAATGGTATCTTTTTGGTCGAGGATAATTGCGAATCGCTTGGGGCAAAGTTAGACGGAAAAATGGCGGGGACCTTTGGAGACATTGGCACGTTTAGCTCCTTCTTCAGTCACCACATTTCGACCATGGAGGGAGGAGTGTCTGTCACGAACAGCCTGGAACTCTCTCAGGTGATGACCAGCCTTCGTGCTCACGGGTGGACAAGAGAACTGCCCGCCTCGAACCACGTGCTAGATAAGTCCGGTAATGACTTTGATGACCTTTTTCGGTTCGTTTTACCAGGGTATAGTCTTCGGCCCTTGGAGCTCGAAGGTGCTATCGGGTCCGAGCAGCTAAAGAAGGTTGCGGATGTTGTGTCGGGTCGAAGGTTGAATCACATCAAGTTTGCAGAAGTCATGCCAGAGTTTCCTACGATCCTGACCCAAACTGAGGTTGGGGAGAGTTCTTGGTTTGGGTTTTCCTTAGTTTTGACCGACCAACTTGTTGGAGAGCGCACCAAGCTTGTGGAAATCTTCTCAAATTACGGAATCGCATCCCGTCCTATCGTTGCGGGCAATTTTACGCGTAACCCTGTCATGAAGCACCTCAGCCACGTTGCACTTCCAGACCTACCCAACGCAGACCAAATGCACGAAAACGGCCTCTTCATTGGGAATCACCATTATGGAATGTCTGAAGAGTTTGACCTACTTAGAGATGCGCTCCAGGAATTTGTGGCAAATCGGTAGTCAGCTTGATTAAGCTCTAAGGTTCTTCCAATTCTTGTGTTTGGTGGCTGTGGAGAATAAAAACTTGAGCACTCGGTCCGAAAAGTCAGCTGGCTGGTAGCCCTCCGGTGTGCTTGAAGTGAATGTATTTGAAAGCTCCAGCTCTAGAGAGCTAATCAAAGTCATTGGATCTAAGCCAGTGATCATCATGGAACCAGATTCAAGCGCCTCTGGCCTCTCAATTGAATCCCTCAGGCTTACTGCTTTGAAGCCAGCAATTGAAGATTCTTCGCTAATCGTGCCAGAATCCGAAATGACAACTTTCGCATCTAGTTGCAATTTGTTGTAATCCAAGTACCCAAAGGGTTCATGGAGTGTTATTCCTTCAAGCCCTGATCTATTCAAGGCTTCTAATCTGACTCGAGTTCGCGGATGGGTAGACACGAGCACTGGAAGAGTCCAATGGTCCCGAACTGCAACTAAACAATCGAGGACCCTTTC
>Ga0307980_1001239_pt1 | contig 10329 bp, 10 predicted proteins | sample OrgLakmetage1060_FD_201817 | JGI IMG/M metagenome (GOLD analysis project Ga0307980, IMG submission 201817) | Saline water microbial communities from Organic Lake, Antarctica - #1060 | ecosystem: Environmental > Aquatic > Non-marine Saline and Alkaline > Saline | place: Antarctica: Organic Lake... | reverse complement strand
TTTGTATAGTTGTGGACTGGTGGCGAGATACGCCGTACGATCTTTGAAATATTCTACTTTGAATACTTCTGCTCCCCCTTCAGCGTCACCTCCGACTAGTTTCGGTGCTTGGAATTCGGTAAAACCTTCGCTACGTAAGAATTCTCCGTAGCATTTGGTAATAGCCGCTTGAATAGTAAAAATTGCCCGTTCTCGTTTTCGAGTCAAAGTTAGTGGTCGGTTGTCGAGGTTGGTCTCCATGTTGAGTTCGGCGTCCGTGTCAAATGGCATTTCAGCTGATAGATTCAAAATCTCAATATTGGTAATCTCCAGCTCGATGTCACCATTGTCGACTTTGATGTTTACCATCTTTTCTGGGCGAGCGTTCACTGTCCCGGTGATTGCGACTGATGATTCTGGACGGGCAGTTTTGGCGATTTCTAGTACTTCTGGCTTTCCAAACACAACTCCCTGTACCATTCCCGTTCGATCTCGGAAATCAAAAAACGCCATCTTTCCTTGATCACGACGAACTGCTACCCAGCCGTTGATAGTTACCTGCTCCCCTTTGTGTTCTCCCAGTTTGTTGATTAGTGTTCTTGTCATAATTACAGGTTAATTCCAATAGCAGTTCGGACTTTGCTCATGGTCGGGTTTGAAATGGCTTTGGCTTTGATTGCGCCAGCTTCTAGTATGACTTTGACTTGTTCATCGGTGATACTGTCTCGTTTCTCTCTCATTGGACTAATGTACGCGTCTAGATCAGCGGCAAGAACCTTCTTTAAATCTCCATATCGTCCTTTGTGTTGTTCGTAGATTGGATCCAGTTCAGCGGCCGATTTGATCAAACGGTGAATGGCGTAGACGTGTTGCGGCTTGTCGCCGCTACTGTCTGTCACAATCCCCATTACGGCTTTTTCAATCTCGGCTGGAGTTCCAAATAATGGGATCGTGTTATTATAGCTTTTACTCATTTTCTGTCCGTCTGTTCCAGGGACAACGCCGACGTCTTCGATGATATCTTCTTGTGGTTCGGTCAATGTATCGCCAAACGCTTGATTAAATTTTCGTGCCACTTCTCGGGCATACTCCACGTGCTGTCGTTGATCTTCCCCTACAGGGACGGTGTTGGCGTTATACAGCAAAATATCTGCTGCCATGAGCATCGGGTACGTAAACACTCCGACGTTCGCTTCTTTACCTTTAGCTACCTGGTCTTTGTAGGCGTGGCCTTGTTGTAGGAAAGGTACGGTAACCATACAGTTGCAAATCCACGCTAGTTCCGTGTGGTCGGGGTTGTCTGATTGTCTGAATACGATCGCTTGTTCAGGGTCCAATCCAGCCGCCAGATAGTCTTTGACGACATCGATACTGTCTTGACGCAGCTTGGTGGCATCTCTGGCGGTTGTTAAAGCGTGGTAGTCAGCTAGAAATAAGACACTGTCGTACTGCAGATAGGTATCAATAAACGGTTTTAGTGCGCCAAAATAGTTACCAAAATGTAATTTCCCGGTTGGCTTTAAACCAGTCAGACGACGTTGTTTGGGTTCAGACATGATAGCGCTATAGTAACAAAAAACGCCTGTAAAACAAACGTTTCCTGTGGTTAGATATTACCCGCTGCTACATCTCTAGCGGTAAAGTGAGGGTAAAGCGCAGCCCTTTGCCTTTTCCTCCTGAGTGAGCAGTGATTGTTCCGCGCATGGCCTCGGCTAGTTTTCGCGCCAAACACAGTTTCAAGTTGGTCAAACAAGTGCCACTAGCCGGGTCGGTCTCTGAGGCTTTTGTAAACAATGTCTGTATGGTAGCTGTGTCCATACCGGCACCAGTATCTAGGATGTCGACGTACACTTTCTTTTTGTCCGCATCGTCTCGCACAAATGCGGTGATGGTGCCGCGGCTGGTGTTCTCTTGTGCGTGCAAAATGAGGGTGCGAAGTATCTGGTGAATCTTAGTACGGTCGGCTTGGACAATGCTCTGGCTCGTTACGTCGGTACGTAGTAGCAGTATAAGGCTTTGTTTGAGGATAACCGGACGCAACTCGTCGCAGATATGCTCGACCGTGTCCCGTAGGTTGAGGTCGATGAGGTTCAACTCGAGACTGCCTGTCTCAGCTTTGGACAAATCTAGATGGGTTTCAATTGTGATTGCCATCACTCTGGCAGCGTCATTGATTTTGAGCAGCCCAGCTTTGGCTTGCTCGGCATCTGTCGGAGTATCTGTAGCGAGGAGCGATTCAATCTGTACCCGTAGGTTAGTCAGTGGCGTCCGGAGCTGTTTAATTGTGGAGACGAGTTGCGAGTTGTGGTTGGTGTTGCTGTGCTGCAAATGCGCGTTGGCAGTACCAGCTGTTGTTGCCAGGTTGTCTGCCCGCCACTCTTGATGTTTGACCCCATTGATCAATATATGGATACAACAGAGCGCCGCGGCTGCAATAACCCCCATCATGTACCAGGTGAGGTAGGTGAAAAAATTACTAGTCGCACAAGCGCCAACTGCGCCGTTGATACTCAGGCTGCTTGGGAGTAGTAAAAGCGCTGGAATGCTAGCCGCATATATAAGCCACACCAACCAACGTTTGTACCGTTCAGGTGGCTGTAGCTGGTGATGGGTGGCCGAGAGTGCTCCCAGGCTAGCTGCAATAGCTAAAATCCATAAGCCAATAGAAAGGAGAGCATCGAGGTTGCTGCTGGTGATGCTGCAGCTTAAATTATTAGTTGTGGGATTGAGTATCACATTACCTAGCAGTGCTCCGACGCTCACAATCGACAAAATAGCAAAACTGACGCTTCGCACTCGTTCTAGTGTGTCGGCTGATTTGGTAATCATAACAACCATAGTATAGCAATTGTTATTGCTGACACGTATCGTAGTCTACAGACACTGGTTACGTAGATAGGTGTGAGTCGTTACTACATTTCTAGTGGGAGGGTGAGGGTAAATCGCGACCCCTTCCCTTCACCCTCTGAGTGTGCAGTAACTGTGCCACCCATGGCTTCCGCCATTTTTTGAGCCACAAACAGTCCTAAACCTGTCCCCGTTGTATTGATTTTGTTAGCTTCTTCTGCACGGCTGAATTTTTGGAATAATATCCGGATAGTATTAGGAGATAATCCTACTCCTGTATCAATCACGTCGACATGAATCTGTTTCGTCTTAATCTCATCTCGTACAAACACTGTGATCGTACCTTTCTGGGTGTACTTAATAGCATTGCTAATCAGGTTATGGGCAATTTGTACAGTCTTACCCACGTCAGCGCTAACAATTCCTTTGCTGGTCAGATTAGTTCGGAACAATAACACTAGTCCTTGCTTGAGCGCTGCTGGCCGGATATCATCGCAAATACGTTCCACCTCGTCACGCAGGTTAAAATCCGCCTTTTCATATTTCATATTGCCCGACTCTATCCGTGAGATGTTGAGGTAGTCTTCGATGACGAGCGCCATCCGTCGGGCTGACATCTCGATTCGTTCCAGGGGCTCCCGGGCTTTGGTTGGAATATCGCCAAAATTATTCTCCATCAGTAGTGAAGCATACCCTCGAATAGCAGTCAGTGGACTACGTAGCTGGTGAGACGCGATAGAAACAAATTCTGACTTTTGTTTATCAAGGGCCTGGAGTTGCATGTTTGTTTCCTCTAACTTTTTTGCTAACTTTTCAATCTCAACTCTTTGCTGGACTTCTCTTCGAACACTCCGTACTAAAAGAGTACCAAAACATAAAGCCAAGACTAATGTAATTGCTGTCAGTACCAGCGACCCTTGAGTCCTTACGTACAAGAACTGTGCCGCAATGAGTGCCACTAATCCAAATATGAGCGCAGAAGTAGCAATCATTTTAATTTGGAAGGCTTGATACTTAACGATTGTGTATGATAAAAAAGCAATGAAAATGGTCATCCCAAAGTACCCGTATTGTTCTACTAGGAATTCAGATGATCCGTTCGAGGAAGTAATATTAAGAAAACTAGCCAGATACGTAGCAAAAGAAAATATAAACAAGAAAGATGTAATACCTATTGTTGCCAGTAAAGCTGATTTTTTCGCAGCTGGGTCAGTCAGCTTTATGGTTTCCTTGACACCAAAGATTATTGCTGTAAGTAATACTGTAAATGACAGCCCGTACACGAAGTTCAACATGTGCACACCTTCACTTGCCTCACAGTATGCCAAGTCAAAGTATACCAAGTTAAGCGTTGTAATCGAAAGTAGTTCTACCAACACCAAAATGGAACCAAACATAGCTTTGTATCGGAATTGGATATCGCGCTTTTTTACAAATACATATAAAAAGTAAAAACTCAGTCCAAATATCAAAGTAAACAATGTTAACCAAGATGACCACAGTAGCATCACAATACCGACGTCAATCTGTGTCCAAAGTAAAATATCTAAAATTGAGAGAGCCGCAAAGGATAGAGAAATTCCAACCAAAATTTTGGCAGCCAGTGTTCTGCTTCGTGAGATGATAAAAAAACTAACCAGGAGTGCCACAGCCACGGCGGTTATGTGAGAGTAATATACCAAGTAAGGAATCTCAGGACTAAATAGACCGAGATGTGTCGTTTGATAGATTGCTAATGAGTAGTCATCTCTGCAGAACATATCTATTTTAGTCTATTATTATTTTCAGCTTTTATGGCGTTTGCAACGTGAGTAGCGAAGTAACCGTTATATTTTGACTGGACAGTTGCAAGTTTCCAATCACTCCCAGTTATTTGTTGCCTACAGTTATCGCTTTGACAGAGACAGGACTCTGGCTTCCATGGTTCTTCATGGTCAGTTTCTATATCGGTCATGGCGTAGTCATAGGTAATTTCCTCTCCTACGGCTATATCCCGCATAGCGACCAGTGTTATCTGTCCGCTGAATCCAGCATTTGGACTACAGGAATGATTGAGGAAAAAAATTCCGTCGAGATATCTCGTATCAGCTACAGCTAATGGGCAGTAGTACACGTCCGTTTCAATCTGAAATCCGACATACCACTCTAGTGCATTGTCAATTGAATCGATTTCGCTAACATGAACACACTGCCCTGATTGTACAATCAATTTTTCATCTTTTTTGATTGGAGCTTGTGCTGAATAGCCGACTCCTTCAATTCCACTTTTTTTTAAGTGTAGCTTTGAATTAATCCATGAGAAATGTTGCTCTTGATTTTGCATGTTAGTTAAATTATACCTTGGCAAAACTCTCCTTCACCAAGCGTGTTTTCATCGCAATAGACGATCTCACAGTCGTCTCCTTTAGTGCACTGTAATGCGCCACATTCTCCAAACCTGGGATCACAATTCGCAACCTCTGTTGCGTATTTCCATATATACTTGTACGGAGACTGGTCGCAATCTTCATCTGCCAAATCACAGTCCCACACAAAACAAGACTCCGTTTCCGGATTACACTCCAGTTTTGCTGATACATAAAAGTCCTGCTCAACTGAGAATTTATAGAATTTTGCTGAGAGTGACACGAGTATGAAAAGTACAAGTGCACCAGTGAGAATCTTTGTTTTTGAATCCACTACCAAAGTATACCATCGCTGCTCGCTACAGATCCTGGGTTACGTGTATGTGCGAAAATGTTTGAACTGATGCGAATCTTCACTCGAGTTTGGTGTCCAATTAGTTTTGGCGAATATATATCCCCCCCAATATTTTTCAGCTATGTTTAGTACATACTTGTGGTCAACAATTTCTTCCGGTTCAACAATCCCTTCATGGGCATTTGAAACTATCCAGCACATACCTGCTATCACTCCACCGGCTACCTGCAATGAAGTTGCAGAGCTCTCTGGATTTAGTTCTCGTGCTGTATCTATATCTAGCCTTGAGCCTAGCCAATAAGCGCCGTGGTGTTGTGTCATCATAAGTACCCCAAGTTCATCAAGCCCTCCTTCGATATCGTGTAGTAGTATGTGACCATTTAGACTTTCAAAATTTTCTTCAGTCAGGCTGCGTAGTGATGTCATTGCGTGGTCGCTTGGATGGTATACAAAACACACCGTTGGAGAGTGTTCTCTAATAGTATCAACGTGTGTATATAGCTCGGCGATAGAAAACGGCTCGTTGTGATTTAGAATCATTCCTGACTGCTCCCCTGCTAATGGTAACCAAGTTTTTATTTTTACGTCTTTTCCTGGTTTTGCAAAGTAAATATCTCTCTTGTTTCTAGTACCAGAATAATGAGCACCATCAGGTATTCCTAGTTCGTGGCTTCCGATTGACATCTCAGCAGATTCAATACTTTCGGCTATCATTGCTTTTGCAGACCAAGTACTAACAAAATCAGTTTCAGAAAATGTCCGTAAGGAATACTGAGTGTCTCGTTCATTAACGTGTATTACTTTCACACTGAGATCGTACGCTAGTTTTGCCCAAGCTTCACGACTATCAGGTTTGGATGTTTCTAATCCCAATTCTTTGCATATTACTAATAGTAACTCTTTAGTTAATAGTGAAACTATACCGGGGTTTGCCCCCATTGAAGATAGGACGGTTGTTGAGTTACTTTGTAGTTCACGTTTTAACTCAAGCAGCAACTCTCGTTCATTGTACGTTTTACTGTCCGCATCAACCTCATCAGGCCACAGTTCAATGCAGGTATCGAGATATTGCACCCCTTGTTCCGAACAATATCTCATTAGGTCTAAACTGCTTACTTCAGCTGTGAGGTTAACGAGTAGATCCCCAGCATTGATTACGTCTTCGAGGACTGTCTCGAAATTCATTCTCGTCAAAAAGGTTTCTTGAATTGTTATCCCCAGTGTATCTGCCAGTTCTGTGGAGTGTACATCTTTGGCTACGATTTTGATTTGTTCAGCAGAGATTGAGAAGTGGTCAAGAATTAGAGGTAGCACAGCTTTTGCGATAGAACCGTATCCAAGTACTATTATGTTGTTTGTAAATGCTATTCTATTCATGTTTGAGGTAGTTAAAGATTAGTATAGAGTACTACACTTCCCAGCAATACTATTAGAATGCCGATACACTTTTGTATAAGTGAGTATTGCGTCAACGATTCAGAAAAATATTTTGGATATAATAGGGTCAAAGCGATGCTAACAACAAAAATAAGAACAGGCTCGTAGACATTCAGAGATTGAACCAAAGCGAGTGGTCCTAATATAATAGCTGCAAATAGTAAAAGTTCCCCAACACTGTCAAAGATCTCATTCCCTGCGTTCAAGCTGAAAACACTTTTCACTCTTTGGGAAAACATGTGGCTAAACTGTTCGCGGTAACTTCTAACTCCTAGATGTAGCAGTAACCCAAACAGTAGAAATCCAACCCATACCAGAGTGGTTGCTGTGAGGTAATTCGAAGTCGTCGTAGCTACTTTAAACATGGTCTGACTTAGTGCAACAAAAAAAGCTGAACTCAACATTAATGCTAGTGTCTTTAAGTCTAAGTTGAATACGCCCCCTCTTTTTTCATGCAGCAGCACAAGGGTACCAAATAACAAAATTACGATAGCTGTTAATTGACCAGCAGATAGTGTCTCTCCCAATGTTAGGTAAGCTAATACTAATCCAAATGCAGGTATCGTTTGAAGAATTGGGGCGGTTTTAGATACATCACTTCGTACCAGTGCCTGTAGGTATAGCAAAATCCATGTACCATTGAGTACACCGGCGGTTAGAGCCAGAATCACCGCAGTAGATTCAAAAACAAGCGTTGAGTACCCGTATAAAAGTAACCCGATTATTATGACGACAGAAAAATATGATGAAAAGATTAGTAGTGCTCCTGGTCCCGCCTCCTGATCACTGTCACCAAAATATTTACTGAGTAGGTATTTATCAAACAATGTCCCTCCGACAGCAAGAACGACGCTGCCAAGCCCTAATATGGTCCACGTCGGAAACATATATTACAGTAAAAATAGTATAATTAAAGGAACCATCAGCCACCAGAAAAAATAGCCTTCTAGTGCAAATAATGTTTGCAGTGGGGTGCCTGGGGTAAGGAATTCTGTTACAGGTAACACATGGAAGCTAAACGCCATCACGAGGATACTTGCTGCACCAGCTAGGAGAAACTTTTTGAAATAACTTTCAAATTTTTTCTCCTGGAATTCATCTGGCATGATGCGGTAACAAAGCCAGGTCATTAGGATGGTGAATACTGCAAATAGCATCAGTTTACCAACCGATTGTGCCAGGCTGCTGCCGAGGTTCTCTGTCAGGTAACTGGTGAAGGGAAATTCGACCAGTAACAAAAGCGCCAAGTAGAGACCAATGATTAGATTGATCATGGCTTGGCGACCTCTAAACGTTGCCCACAACATAAACAACAAAAAGACGGCCAAGAGATAAGAAATCTCAAACAAAAACGCCATAATCAAACCCCAATCCATAACCTGATTATAGAGCATAGGTCCGACCCGAACACACGCTACCCCCAAACCAAGATTATAAAAAATACAGGGGTTTGACCCCTGTATTTTTTTATATTTTGTCAATAGCGTACTTTGTGGCGTCTTGGACGTGTTTGAATCGGTCGCCCATCAGTTTGGTGCCACCAAACCAGCGGGTCACACAGATGACGCAGTCATTCACTTGTTCTTTTTGCATGATGCGCAAGATTACCATCCCGGCGCCAGTCTCACCGTCGTCTGACTTGGTTTCATAAATCAGACCGTCTTGTGAAATGCGCGCGGCCCAGCTGTTGTGGGTAGCCGTAGCGTATTTTTTGTTACGCTTTAACCGTTGCAAAAACAGCTTGATGTCTGCCCGTCCCTGCACCTGCCCCACCGACACCGAATACCGACTCCCCCGGTCAGAGATAATCTGCTCATGTAAAACAAACACAGTCTGAGGAATTTTCTTATCTTCAAAATCAAATCGCGGTGGTTGGGTCATATATTGACATTATACATTACTCATGTATAATACATGAGTAAATAACGGTTCTGGAGATAGAAATGAAATTCTGGTTTTTTGCTGTTTTGACAGCTGGCGCACTTATTAATCTGATTATCGGATCGGAGTGGGTTATTCTTCCCATCCCTTCTGGCTGGCCAACAAAAATATCTTTCTTGTTTACAGCAATATTCTGTGGACTTGCTGCCTGGTCTTCAAGAAAGTAATATTCAACACTCATAGGCCGGCGGGAACAATTCCCCGCCGGCCTTTCTACGTCTGGTGAGGAATACTGAGACGGTCTTTTTGCAAGTTCACTCGACTCCCTAACGGTCGCTGAATAAAGCTTCCAAACAACCGTTGTGCTAGTGCTTGAGATGCAGTGCCTGCTGATAGGTTTGTCAGTCAGTTAAGTGCTTGGGTTTAACCACAACGGGCGTTTGGTTTGCTTGCTCAGGGAGCGAACGCGAGTCGAGCAAGTAACCGAAAAGACCGTCACACTATTCCTCACCAAGTAACTCGCCCTTGGCTAGATCCCCTCAGACTGCAGCTCCTCTACCAACTTCCGGGCTCGCTTGGACAGCTTCTTGGGGGTTTCGACACTCACTTTGACCATGAAGTCTCCGCGGCCGCGTTCGCTGGGGACGCCTTTTTCTTTGATGCGGATAAGCTCGTTGTGGGTGACACCGGCTGGGATGCGGATGTCTACTGCTCCATCAAGGGTCTGTACGCTGTACATGGCGCCTAGTAGGGCGTCAGTGAGCTTGATAGGTAGTGTGCTCGATAGTGTTGTGCCATCACGCTTAATGATTTTGTGTGGTTCGGCATGGATTTTGATGTATAGGTCACCTGACTGCCCACCTGGCACCGCTTCCCCGCGGCTGGTCATACGGATGACTTCTCCGTTCTGAATCCCAGCAGGGATTTTGATACCGATTTCTTCTTCGGTTTTTGCTACACCAGCACCAGCACAGGTACCACAACGTTCCCTAGGTACTTTTCCAGTACCGTTACAAGTGTTGCATTCACGTACCGTATCCACTGGTCCCATGAAGCTTTGTCGTTGTTCACGGACGCGGCCTTGGCCATTACAGGTTGAACAGTTCTCAAGCGCGGTGCCTGGTTTGGCACCGTCACCCTTACAGGTTGTGCAGGTGTTGTTTTTGGTTAGAAGCACCTTGCGCGTGACTCCAAATACCGCATCTTCGAACTTGAGGTTGATGTCAATCGAGATGTCTCGACCGCGTTTGGCTTGTTGTCGACCACCACCACCAAATCCAAACTGAGAAAAAATGTCATTGATGTCAAACTCTACCCCACCCTGCTGGAACCCAGAGAAATCAAATCCACCGCCACCAAACGGGTTACCTTGCCCGCCACCAGCACCATTGAACGACTGTCCGTAGGTATCGTACTCAGCTTTTTTCTTGTCATCATTAAGCACCGCGTAGGCCTCGGTGACTTCTTTGTATTTTTCTTCGTTGC
>Ga0307980_1001224_pt1 | contig 10382 bp, 23 predicted proteins | sample OrgLakmetage1060_FD_201817 | JGI IMG/M metagenome (GOLD analysis project Ga0307980, IMG submission 201817) | Saline water microbial communities from Organic Lake, Antarctica - #1060 | ecosystem: Environmental > Aquatic > Non-marine Saline and Alkaline > Saline | place: Antarctica: Organic Lake... | reverse complement strand
GGCCGTGATCTGGGCCGTGATCTGGGCCGTGATCTGGGCCGTGATCTGGGCCGTGATCTGGGCCGTGATCTGGGCCGTGATCTGGGCCGTGATCTGGGCCGTGATCTGGGCCGTGATCTGGGCCGTGCCCGTGAGGGGCAGCCGTGGGAGGGTAGCGCCAGCTACTCCCTCCCTTCGTAAAAGCCCTTCGTGCTGGCGGGCTTTGCTATGTGGGGGTGCTCGTGCCATCGTTTCTTCTCCTAGTGAGGTGTCGTCTCTCGTCTCTCAAAGGTATATACCCCAGAGTGGGTAGGCTCTCAAAACTTTCTTTCAACTGACATCGCCTGAGCGAACTGCATGGTCTTGGTTATTTTGCCAGCAATCTTTGCGGCGACCCATGCTGAGTCAAACTGGTGCTCACCGGCACCCGGCACCGAATACCGGCCCGTTGCTGGGTAGTAATGGACGTCGCATATATTATCGTTGATCTCAACTGAGATCACGGTGATAAAGTCGGAAGCGTGAACGTTGTTTATTTTCACGTCCAGTTTCAAAAACCGACGTCGTTGCTCTTTTTCGCAGGCCGACCGTGATTCCATGTGTGCGTTCATTGCTTTCTCCTAGTGAGGGTGTCTCTCGTCTCTCAAAGGTATATACCCCAGAGTGGGTAGGCTCTCAAAACTTTCTCTAATTGTTTACCGGCCCGTGTGCGTGGTAGGCTTACAGGCATGAGCATCATTGACCAGACAATGCAGTGGGTCTTCCAGTACGCCAGAGAGCACGGGCCGTGTGCTCAGAGCCGTGAGTTTGCCTGTGTGGTACCTGAGTGGGCTTACTACTATGCACAGTATGCGGATAAGCATCCCCGTGATGATACAAGAGCCGCCGCCTGTAGAAGCCCTGAGTGGTCTTACTACTATGCACAGTATGTAGATGAGTGTCCCCGTGATGATACAAGAGCCGCCGCTTGTGCAGACCCACGTTGGGCTTACCACTACGCTCGTGCCGTAGACAAGTGCCCCCGTGATGATACAAGAGCCACCGCTTGTGCAGCTGAGTGGGCTTACCACTATGCTCTCTTTGTAGACAAGCAGCCACATGAGGATACTCGCCAAGCTGCCTGTGAGGACCCCTATTGGGCTTACCAGTACGCCCGTCGTGTGGATAAAAAATGAGCATCATCAACTCTCTACCTGATTGGGTCTTCCAGTATACCGAAGAGCACGGGCCGTGTGAAGAAGGGCGCAGGTTTGCCTGTAAAGACCCGGTTCGGGCTTACCGCTATGCTCTCCTTATAGACAAGTGTGCCCGTGACGATACAAGAGGCGCCGCTTGTACTGAACCTCACCTTGCTGTCAGTTACGCCCGTGTTGTAGACAAGTGTCCCCGTGAGGATACAAGAGCCGCCGCTTGTAGAAGCCCTGAGTGGGCTTACAACTACGCCTTTGATGTAGATGAGTGTGCCCGTGAGGATACAAGAGCCGCCGCTTGTAGAAGCCCTATGGGTTACTTTTACGCCCGTGACGTAGATGGGTGTGCCCGTGAGGATACCCGCCAAGCTGCCTGTGAAGAGCCGAAATGGGCTTACAACTACGCCCGTGTTGTAGATGGGTGTGCCCGTGAGGATACTCGCCAAGCTGCTTGCAGAAATCCAGAGTGGGCTTACCAGTACGCCCGTCTTGTAGACAAGTGCCCCCGTAAGGATACTCGCCAAGCTGCTTGCAGAAATCCAGAGTGGGCTTACCAGTACGCCCGTGTTGTAGACAAATGTCCCCGTGAGGATACTCGCCAGGCAGCTTGTAGGGACCCGGAGTATGCTTACCGCTATGCACAGTATGTAGACGAGCATTCACGTGAGGATACCCGCACCGCTTCCTATGGGTACCCGGAGTAGGGCCGGTATTGTGTTAATAGAGAGTGGGTGTGGCGTATTACGCATCTCCTCCCGACGCTACGTGTTCGTGTACGTCTCGTGATGGTAAGCTCACTACTTATGCTCTGGATACTTTATGAAGCCCGGTACTCCCGTATCTCTTAAATCGCCCTTAACGGGTGAGCCTATTTTCGGTGTGGTCCAGCTACCTCTCTTTGAGGGGCAGACGCTCCTATCTACGTCACATGGTACCGTCAACCTTCACGAGGACGAGGGTGACTTCAAGTAAAGAGATCGATGAGGGTCATGTTCTCTACGATGCAGCGTACTACGACAAGGCGACGGAGGTGGTTCGTGTCTTTGATGCGCTCAGATGCGCACGCTAAGATGGAGTGTCCCGCTTGCGGCGAACGGCTTGAGCGTTTGACTCTCAACTGAGCCGAAGGTGGGCTGCACGGTTTGTGACTTTTCTGAGTCGGAGTTTGACTACATCAGGCGGTTTTCTTTTATGCTGCCACGTGCTCTTCTTAGCAGGAATCCGTCGTGTTAGTTTTGACACAGATGAGGTTGGTAGGGTATACACCTACGACGAACACTACTACTACAGGAGATACCAAGTTCGCCGTTGAACGCATTCTCGACCTACTCAACGACTCCATCCGAAAAGGTGGGATCGGCGGTAGTTTCGATTCCAATCGGTTTAAAGTCACCTTCAAGCGACATCTCGATAGGGTTATCGACATCTCGATAAAGCACACACACAACAGGACACCCGATGGCACTTACAGACCAAGATGAGATAGACATCAACGAACACATAGAGGAAGCCCTTAGTCGTTTGTACCTTGAGGCCGAAGTCGGTGAGGGTTCCCTTATCACGGTGCGCCTAAAGCTGGGCCGTGGGCAGGAACGCCATGAGCAGGAACGCCATGAGCTTATCTCGGAGACGAGTTTCCCCGTAGTAAGTCCTCCTAAAGAAGACGATTCGGAAAGTCTCGAAGAGGTTTCGTTCTGGGTTGAGTTTACAGGTTTCAGCACGGCGCACACGCTTGACAAGAACCAACTTTCGGAGTTCAAGTTAGGTCAGCGATACAAGGCATTTGAGCTACCCGAGCCTTCACCTACCTACCCCCGAAAGGGTATGGTCTGGGGTATCCGTATCGAAACCCCGGAGGGTAACCGGTACAGGCTCTGGGATGGGGAGTATACCATCGTCCCGGATTCTGGTACACTCCCGGCTCGCCTTAGGACCAAACAATGAACGATTACCTTACGGTATATGCTTCGGATGCCTTCGTAGGTTGGGCGGCATCACCGCAAGACTGCTCTGGCTCTTGCGGACATGCTCAACGGAGGGTAATGTGTCCTCTATAGGCCTTCAAGAAGGGGGCTAGGAGGGGACATCGATGATATGAGCCGTAGGTTCCGTGAGTATTCGGGTGGTGTAGCCGGGTCGACCATGCAGTCGGCAAACGCTCCTCTCACATGGCCGCAAGGCGACCTACTCTGGAGCAACACTACATGAAGGTTGTGTACTTAGACATTGATGGCGTGCTCAACGACTCGGAGTTCTTGGATTCGTTGCGTGGGCTTGATTCGGAGCCATTCACCCGCATGTGGTGGTTAGACATGTTGGACCCTCAACGTGTCACCATCCTCAATGAGTTGGTTGCTCCTGACGTTAAGTTCGTCTTGTCTACTTCGTGGGCGATGCGGCACACGCCGGAGCAGATGCAGAGCTTGTTGGACGAGCGAGGCTTTGTCGGTGATGTGATCGGGTCGACGCCTCGTAAGATGAGTTCATCCAGAGGTCACGAGATCTTGTGGGACTTGGTGGAGCGTAAGCCGACTCATTATGTGGTCCTCGATGATATGGATCTGAGTACGTGGGAGTTTGCCTCTCATTGGGTTCAGACGGATGGGTTGACTTTAGAGGATGTGGAGAGGGCGACACGTATCTTGGGAACGCCCCGCCAGCCTTTGGCCCGTGAACGTAACTGCAACTGCAAAGGAGAAGAGACATGAGTAGCCCCGACCTTGAACGAGCCGCAGCGATACGTGAGCGGCTGTCCGAGCTAAACCCGCAGGCTATCTTATTCGACGGTTGCGATGCGGCGCTTGTCGCCATCGGATGTCAACATTCAAAGCCTGTACTTGCGGTTTATGACTATGATCTGCTGGTCGAGGTTTTTGGCGGCGACACCGATGCTGTTGAATGGGTCGAGTTCAACATCGTGTGTGCATGGTACGGCGAACACACACCCGTGATTCTGCATTATTCTTCACTGGCCTGAATCAGCCCCAAGCGTCTTCGGTGCGCACCGTCTTCCTTGCGCACCGACACACCGACATAAAGACAGTAGAGACCTTCGTATTCAGGGTCTTTGGACGCCGCCTCACGTGTGTCATCTCTGTCCGTCTGGTCTACCGAAAGGGCATAGTGGTAGGCATAGTAAGGGTCTCTGCAAGCCCCGGCACGGGTAACGTCATGCGGCTGCTGGTCGAGATCAAAGGCGTACAGGTAAGCGTGCCTTGCCTCTCGGCTTGCAGCTTGACGAGTATCCTCTCGTGGGCACTTGTCTATGTCACGGGCATAGTGGTAGGCATAGTAAGGGTCGTCACAGGCAAACCTTCGCCTTTCATCGCAAGGGGCACTCTGGCCGCTTGTGTAGGCCCACTCTGCTATCCGGTTAATGATGCTCATCATCGGTCCCAAAATAGGTGGTAAATTCACCGTCGTCATCATCTGCCGCTACCAGTAATGTCCTGCGGTAGTACCCTCCTGTTAAGGGAGGTGAGTGGGACAGGGTGGAGGCTTATGGTATACGTTGGAGTACGTTACGATCATAGTAGTAAGCCCACGAAGTCCCCTTACATGCCTGATACGTGTCCTTACGGGGGCTTTTGTCTATCTGTAGAGCGTAAGTGTAACAATAACCTGTTCTACAGGCCCCGGCACAGGCCCCGGCACGGGTAACGTCATGTGGTCCGAAGTCCACCTCTCTGGCATACAGGAGGGAGAAGTAGGGATCACTACTGGCAATCTCTCTGCTCTGGTCACAAGGGCCGTGTAATAAAGCGTAATCGTAACCCCATTTTGCTATCCGGTTGATGATGGTCATACGTTAGCCTTCTGGTCTACACTCACATGTGTGTATAGTGAGTCCTTACAAGCGGCGGTACGGGTATCCTCACGGGGATGCTTGTCTACAAAACGGGCGTAGAGGTAGGCATACTGTGGCTCTTCACAGGCAATCTGCCTACTCACGTCGCAAGGGCCGTTCATTAGGGCGTAGAAATAGGCCCACTTGGGTAGCTGGTTGGTGGTGATGCTCATCGGCCTAAGTCGTGAAGCTGGCCCATGATGTCTCTAGCCTTCTCGACAGCTTCCTTGAGTGTACTTACCGGCTCGGTAATCGACTTCCTCCATATCACCACCGTGTAGGTCGTGTGGGGAGGCTCTGCCCGCACCTTGTGTAGAGCTTCGAGGGTAGCCGTCCAGCCATTAAGCGGGAACGATAGGAGCGACCCGTTGAGGGTTATGCCGAAGGGCTTCGCCTCAGCCACAGTCTGGTCCTCTAGCTTTTTAAGCTGGGCGAACTCCGGGCAGTCGTTCATCGTATGCGCCGGGTTTCGGCAATAGAGGCAGGGCCTGTCGTCTTCGGGTTCTGTCATGTCTTCCTCCTAGATGGAAGTTTACTCTGCTCGGTCCTTACGTGCAAGCTCAGGACATGATTTCTCGGCCCAACTCCAATAGCTCTTCAAGCTGGGCGATCTTGTCCGCTATGGTGCCGTCAGGATCACCCTCTGCGTCTCTAAGGGCTTCGAGCTTCGTGACCTTAGCAGTGAGGGTTCGTTCGAGCCTGCGTATCTGTGCATGGCTCTTAGTATTTTCGATATGTTCTCGTGTAATAGCCACGATGTTCACACTTTGTGGAAGCGAGTGGTCTTGCTTTTAACTTCGGTAAGGGCCTTGAAGCTTTTACCGTTGTGTTCAAAGAAGCCCGATGCGTGGGCATTCAGTCGGTCCAGACCGAAGTGGTCGGCATCCATTTCGACCGTGCCCGAAGGCCCCCCCAGACGGAATCCAGTCAAAGTACGCACGACCTTGTTAGTAGAGCTGTCTTTCGTGTGGAAGCTGACTTCTTCGGTGAAGCAAGCAGTCAGTGTAACGTTTCCACGCTTGCGAAGGGTCGTCTCGGTAGGTTCGATAATCATGGTGTTTCTTCCGGGGTCTTTGGGCCGGGGCAACTCCCCGCCTCTCTCATAGGTATATACCCTAGCAGGTAGACACCCTCAAAACTTTTTAGCCTTCTTCTATCCGTCGCATCCAAGCTGGCTGGCGGCGGCCCACTATCTTATTGACCGCTTCCGTGGCTGCTTCCAATGCGCCGTCTACATCAAGGGTAGCAACAAAGGTCTTCTTGGCCCCCTTGTGGTGGATAAGAAGATGACGTGCGGGTACTTCTTCGCGTCGGGGGTACCAGCCTTGCTCCACCCACTTTTTGTGCAGCTTAACAAGCTCTGCGTGGCGCGAGCAGAGTTCCGGGATGCCATCTGCAAGCATCTCAGGGTTGGCAACCTCGTTGCGGTCGGGGATGTCTGGGTCTCGAATGCGCACCACTTTCTTGTGTTGTGTGAGCGTAGCGACGACTTCGTCTTTCTCTACGGTGAATTCGCCTTCGTTTTTCAGTGGCTTCCAGTTCATGTCTACTCCCTCGTCTTGGTTCATAGGTATATACCCGGAGCTTAACAGGCTCTCAAAACTTTCTTTGATAATTTCCACGGGTAAGGTACACTGGCGCATCAAACCACGGGTGGGTAATTTATCATGAATTGGACCTCAGTACAGAAAACGCCACCAGCCCTCAATAAAAAGGTTCTCGTCTCCATATACGACGACGTGTACGTGGCCCGGCGTGTGGAATATTGCGACAAGGATATGGCCAACCACTGGCGAGGCTTCGTCACTGATGACAAAAATGAGGAGCACTTCCATCGCTGAGGTTCTGGCGCAGCTTCCTGAGCCTCTGGAAGAGGTCGTGTCCGCGTTTGAAATCAAAACCAGTACGGCGTACCCCCTAAAGTCAGGACTGGCTCAAGTTGCTACAACGGTCTTCTACAAAGATTCTTGATGCCATAGCCAACCCGCACATGTACACCCTTCGGGCGAATAAGCGCGACATGATAAAAACGACGGGAACACTCACATACCAAGGGTCATGGGCCAGCAGGCCGCTCGCCTTACATCGCTAAGTCTCCGGCGACGGATGCAGAGGGCCGCGATGAGCTTGGAAGGGACGCCAAAGCTATCGACCGTGAACTCACCACCTTCTTTAAGAGGCTCCCAGCTTTTGACCTCGTGTCGCCAGCCGACGTGGAGAAAGCGGTAGACCAGTGGAAGAACCCCCCGAAGTTTAGCTTCACAAACGCCGACATCTTCGAGGCTGTTAGCGACTACCTGCGCCGCAGTGGGGGTAAGGTGGAACAGGCTGGGGTGACTACCTCGAACGGCTTCGTAGGGGGTAGTTATCAAATATCATACGCCAGTGATTTAAGGACTGAGTTGTCAGACGCCTTCCAAGACTTGACTGGATCACTGCGACGCTTTGGTAAGGCGGTGAGGGTATTGGTGGGCCAAGGCGATGGGAATTGGGTAGAGGTGCTTGTAGAGATTGACTCCGACGTGCCCGGTGAAATGCCCAAGGCTCGTTAAGCAGTGTCCCCGCCTTCGTGGTGGGTTCAGACATTAGCCCCCACCCTCAGTGTCGAAGGTAGGGGGCTTCTTTGTGGCGTCCTAGCCTTATGCTACGTGGACGTTTTCGACCAGCGGGTTGATCCGCTCACCGAACGTTGGGTCATCGGCCTTCTTCTTCTCGCCCTTACTGCGGCATGGTCGGCACCATGATTGGAAGTAGAGCTTCCCCCTATACAGCCGTCGCCCGAAGGAATTGTCAATCTCGACAATGCCGCTTGAAGACCTGCCGCAGTAAGGGCATTCGTGCTCCAGGCTTTCCCAAGGGCGCAAGCGCCCGACTAGACCCCGGTGACCCCCCCGGGTCAGCTCAGGGAACCTTAAAACCATGTGGTCGTACAACCGCCCTGCGTACTCTTTGGTGCATCCGGGCTTGGCGTGGAGCCAGCACTTTACAAAATCTTTTCGGAGTGCTACGCTGGCTTTCTTCGCAGCCTGCTTGATCTCCTTTTCGGAGAATTCGTTGTCGTTATTATTGTTGTTGTTGTCGTCGTTATTCATGGTCAGTCTCCTTATCGTCGTCGTTCGTCTTGGGTGGGGAGCCAATCTCCCCTGCCTCATAGGTGTATACCCTAGAGCGTCGGTGCCGTCAAAACTTTCTTCAATTTTCTTTTGAGGGTCTTGCTTTCTTCTACCCACCAATCTCCCCTGTCATGTGTGCGAGGCTGTCGAACTGCTCGCCCGACTGGGCGTCGACATAGGTGGTTCCCAGCTTGTCGTAGCGGCGGCCCTTGTAAAAATACGCGGTGTGGGCCTTGTTTTTGTTTTCTAGCCAACGCGCCTTTAGGACGCCCAGGCCCCCTTCTCTGGTTTTGACAACATACGTGGTATCGCCGTCGACGCGGCCGGCATGGTAATGGTCGAGCAGCTCGTCACTGCCGTGGTTGAGCAACTGGATTTTCGTCTCGGGATTCCAAATGACATGTGCAATCATGGTCAGTCTCCTTATCGTCGTCGTTCGTCTTGGGTGGGGAGCCAATCTCCCCTGCCTCATAGGTGTATACCCTAGAGCGTCGGTGCCGTCAAAACTTTCTTCAATTTTCTTTTGAGGGTCTTGCTTTCTTCTACCCACCACTCGCCACTGCCGGAGTCAATGAACTCTTGGAGCCACGCAATACAGGTCGCGACACTTTCGAATTGTTCCTCCACCATCTGGTCAACATAATCCACCGACCCGTCGTCCTCGATGGTGATGATTGTATTGTCGGTTCTAATTTCAGTCATGGTCCGTACCTTCGTTGCTTGGGGGACTAGAGTGATACCCTAGTCCCGAGGTCTTGTCAAAAGGACTGGAGGATTTCTTCGAGTTCTTCACCTTCCAGCGTAAAGAACTCGCCACCGTCGTCGGGAGCGTCCTTAGGGAATGCACAGTGGAGGGCGGTGATCTCATTGTCCTCCACAACCCCTCCCATAAGGACGATGTGTTCTTCCCAAAGAGCATCTGCAATTTCTCTTTCCACAGCGTAGTCAAGGTTTGACATGTTCGTTCTCCTGTGTGATCGGGGAGTCATTCTCGCCCGTCTCATAGGTGTATACCCCTGAGGGATCACGCCCTCAAAACTTTCTTCAAGTTTCTTTTGAGGGCAATCTTGCTAGGGTAATCCTATGAGCATCATTGACCCTCTACAGAAATGGGTGCTGGAGTATGCCCGGCAACATGGCCCGTGTTGTAGACAAGCATCCCCGTGAGGATACCCGCCAAGGGAGTAGTAGTTACCGGTAGACGAAAGCTCACTCGGGGCCTCTGCAAGGGTTTCGAAATCCAGTGGCAGATCACTGTGATCTAGGGCCGGTAATCCGTTTGTAGACCATGTGAGTAGTTACCGGTAGACGAAAGCTCACTCGGGCCTCTGCAAGGGTTTCGAAATCCAGTGGCAGATCACTGTGGTCTAGGGCCGGTAATCCGTTTGTAGACCATGTGAGTAGTTCTAAACCCTTTAAAAGGAATCATGCAATGTCAGACTTAAAGCAGCAACTCATTCGCTTAGGAGCAACGAACCCCTGAGCTTCGCCCTCACCTCCGGCCCATCCTTGCCGACCTTGGTAAGCAAGGCAGTAAGGAGTCCATACTCATCTTGCTGGTTCCACTTGAAGGTTCTGGAGACATCCATGTCGTGGCTACCGCAGATCTTGATGCAGGTCGCCTCTCTTCGGTCATGGAAAACGGAAAGTATTTCGTCAAGGCTCTCAAGGCAGACCTCAACGAAGTCGCAAAGCGGATTGGTGCCAACCGTGTTAACGTTGGCGACGATGTGATGGTATTTGGCAGCACGAAGCGAGCGGGCAGTGACGGTAATATGATTCGTTACCGGTCCACCCAGACCACACGCATCTCAGGGGGCGGGCTTGGTGTTCAAGAAGTGCGAGAGGTGGTGTCCGGAATGCGCTCAAGACTCTTCAGCACCATTGACGTCGCAGTACTGTAAAGACGCCCGTATCCCACCGGGGATAATCGACGTCCGATAAGTAGTATTATGTAAACTCGTGTGTGGGGGAATCTTCCCATCCCATCTCTAAGTCCCCGGAATACCTAGAGTATCCAGTGGGACGCCCACTTTTACAACTCTTGTAAAGGCACAATGAAAAGCCCCCTGACTCGGTGACGAATCAGGGGGCTTTTGCGGGTCTATCCCACTACGGTGTGTGGGGATTTAGTAGTCACCATCGCCCCAATCGGATTCGTACTCTGCAATCCAGTCCTGCAATTCTGTGGCGCAAGTCGCGAGGCAAGGAGGCGGACAGGCTCTTAAGCGCTTTGAAGTCTTGGGTCGTCAT
>Ga0307980_1001220_pt1 | contig 10406 bp, 13 predicted proteins | sample OrgLakmetage1060_FD_201817 | JGI IMG/M metagenome (GOLD analysis project Ga0307980, IMG submission 201817) | Saline water microbial communities from Organic Lake, Antarctica - #1060 | ecosystem: Environmental > Aquatic > Non-marine Saline and Alkaline > Saline | place: Antarctica: Organic Lake... | reverse complement strand
TTCAAATCCCCATCAGAGAATTTATATAAGCGATTCGGCATTATTCTCCGAACCCCTTCCCATGGAGTTCTATCATCCGTATTGTATCCCCATTTGAAAACTGAACTTTTGTAAAATTCATCAAAAGGATTCCCATTCACCAGGGGTCTGATTTCTGAAGATATTTCACCCTTACAATTGTAATACAATTGCTTTTTCCCTAACGGGTCTGTAAAGCAATTCATATCACCTTCCGGGGTTACGTGGACAATCGCCCAAAATCCATCCCATTTATTGGCTTCCATTAAGATTGACCGGATTTGAAGAGAATTGAACAGGTCCTTTAAGTATTCAACATCAGAGTCGAATTCTCCAGGATAGTTGAAAATCTCCCCATTGTATAAAAGGAACCCGCCATCGTCCAGATGAACGGGTTGTTTATATTCATCCCCTTGGACAGTTTGAATCGGTAGCCGGTGGTGCCCAAGATAGAACCCTCCAGACCTATCAAATGACGATTCAATCCCTCTGTGCTTAAGCAAAGGGATTTTATCGATACTTTTTGTGATTATGATTCCACACATATTAGTTTAGATTTAGCATAATTAAATTCAGCAATAACTCCTTTTGCTTGTCTTACAGTGAAATCAGACAAACGGATTTCAGGATATTTTACATTGATAATTGCTAATGCTTCTGCTTTAATTTCTTTAGTTGTCATGATGTAAATTTTTTAAGTTTTTAATTACAGAGCAAACATACAACCTTTCTCTATAGGATAAAAATAAATTTCAATAAAAATGAAAAATAATTTTTAATAGATAACCCAATTGGATAAATCTTCATTATACGCATGGAAGCTTCCAGCATAATAATTCAGGGAACCGCATTTCAAATTTGGGTATTTTGAAATAAGTTCCTGCCTTACGTATTCTTGAATCGCATGGGTGAGCCAAATATCAATCGCAAAGTGTTTGAAATAATCATTGCTTCGGATATAATACAGGACCATCAATTTGTTATTCCGGATAAGGAACTGGTATGAAATTGAACACGGGATACGCGTTTGGAACCCGGCAGACTCACGTGAATCCTCAGGGGTGAAAATCATAACCATTGACCTCCGGGTGTGCTCATCATCCCTCAGGGCCTCAATAGCATTATCTAATTGCCCTATATGATTAATCCTTTCCGAATAAGTATAATCGAATTTTTCACCCTCAGACCTTGACATTAATGCCTGCCATAAATCTAAACGGACTTTATATGAATTCCCTGGATTTAATCCTTCTCGGTTCAATCGGTCTTGAAGTTCTGTTTCACAATATTTTTCAATATTGTCAGCTTCACCTTTGAAAATAAAATCCAGCATTTCACGTTTTTTTAGGAAAGGTTTTGAGATAATAAAATTCACCCCAATTAGTTCCTTTGTGTTCTGGTTATCCCCTTGTAATTCTTTATTTTGATAATGTTTCACAGGGACTGTGATTCCGGAGACTTTCAATTCCCTGTCCATTTCCTGAATCATTTCTAAATTGTCTTTAAATATTCGTGCCATAGTTTTTAGTATAAATCGTCGTTTTTAAATATTTGTTTCTTAATCTCTTCCATTTTACGGGCTTCACAGTATTTTTTAGAACCACAAAATTGGCAAACTTTTTCCTGAGCTGTATATCCCATAGTCGAACAAAATTCCCATTTGTTTTGGTCCACCAGGTTATTGGGATTGATAAGTCGAGCCTGAGTATAATCATCATCTTCTCTAACATCCTCCAGAAAATTCTTGATTTGAAGGGTTATAAAAGTACAAAATTCAATCGGCATGAATTTACCCGTTTGCTTAATTAAGTGACTGTATTCCCTCGTTGTTGAAGTTACTCCTGTAGGTAGAAAAACAAAATCATCCGGACAACCCTGGATTTTAGCCCGTTCCCGAATAGTGAATGGGAATAAGGTATCACTCCGGAAGTGGTTGTCGTAACAAGCTCCACCCCCTGACAAAACCAAGGCCGACCCCTCAACATTAATTTTTGAGAATCCTATTTTGAATTTCTGTTCTCCTTTTTTATTGTAATATGGAAAATTCAAATTGTTCGGGTAGTCAGCTATCCGGCTTTGAAATTCCCTGAGGGTCATTCTATTCTCATCCACAGTTTTCCCGATACAGGAAGCATCAAACTGATATCTTGACCATCCATTATAAATTGCATCAATATCAAGTTTTTCATTATTCTCAGCATCCTCATCTATTTCACTTAAACGTTCGATGACGGATACACTGTGTTTGAATTCTCCAGGAATAAAATAAAATCCTAACCCCCTTTTCACCCCGATAACAAACAATCGTTTACGGTTCTTTTGAATGTTCCCATACCCATAATTGTTAACCCATTCGAAGTGGATTTCATAATCTGGAAGCTCTTCAAAATAATATTGCCAATCAGCTACGAGGAGGGATTTTGGTAGGTTATCCATTACAAAGAATTTAGGTTTAAATTCCTGAACAGCTTCAAGAAATTCCGGGATGTCCCCTTTGTCTCCCTCATCAATCCTGTTAATTTTATTGGCCCTCATGTTGCTGAAGTTCCCACATTCTGTATGTCCAATAATCAAATCTAAATCTTGGCATTGTTCCCGCTGTTCTGGACTTAAATCATTTAAGGTTTTTTCGAGAAAAGCACCAGGAAAATTCTTTTCAAAAGTCCCCGTGTGATAGTATTTTCTCCATTCAATATTCCCGACGATTTCATATTCTTGGAGTTTAGCCCCAATCAACATGGAGCCAATCCCTGAAATCATCCCTAATGCTTTTAGTTTTTTCATATTAGTCTTTCTTTAAAATTATTCCAGTTTGATATAAAGGGATAACAACACCAGGATAACGTTTAGGATAAGTGTTGATAAACATTGTAGTTGGGATATGTTTATGCAAGAAAAATCCTTCGTAATCCATCCCAAAATTATCCTCCAGGACCAAATCGATAATTTCTTTATGGAGGTTGTAAACTACTTTTTTTCTAATCATATCCTTTATGATAATTACAAATAGTCCTCCAGGTTTTAGAAATTCGATTGATTGGTTGTACATATCCCTTATGGTTTCCTGCCATTCAGAACCCCGGATAAGTCCCATATTTCTTTCATGATTGTAATTGAAAGTTCTATCTCGGTCCGAGGAATCCCCCATTCGCTGTCTTTGTGGAGCATCGGATGAAAGCGCCCCATTTGAAGGGTACGGAGTCCCATTGATTATAAGGTCAAAGGATTCTTTAGCATACCCATTTTTTAAGAGGAGTTTGGTTGTATCCCTTGCATCTCCCTGGATTAAGTTACCAAGCATTTTTGATTTCTGATGGTCAATAGACTTCTGAGCTATTTCTGGATATTCCAATTCGATACCAATCCCATTTCGTCCATTGTTTATGGCCTCCACGATGGCTGTGCCTGAGCCAACAGTGGGGTCAAATACTATACCCCCCTCAGGGCATAAATTTTGTATAGCCCATCTATATCCAATAAAATGCCCTACATCTAAATGGTCTCCGGCCTTATCCAAATAATAATGTTTTCGGATTTTATTACTATAATATTTTCCCATGTCGAGGTTAAAAATTTCACCCTTGAATTTATCCCTGTTGCAATATTCACAATTACAATGATAATCTCCCGGAACTTCAGTTTTGAACTGTATCCCGTCCGAAACTCCTAACTGGTTTAAATGTTTACTTTCAGCCATTTCTAATAATTTGAATTGATTCTAAATAAATTTACTTGGTATTTCAAGGACCAAAGTTTTTGAATGTCCTCGCTATCCATTTGGAGCATATAGAAAATTTGGATATATTGACCCCAAATTGCTTTTAAACGAGGTTCGAATAAGTAAAGGTCTACCAAATATTGTGACCTCCTCCATTGCCTATTCTTAAGCAAATTAGCTGTAATCCCCAATTGATAAATCAACCTTAAAATCTGATAATCTACTGGTTGATGAGGGATTTCCATTTGAACAGATTTCATCATGTGTTTGTAATCCCACCCATACAATAAGTATAATTCAACCATAAAATTGAATCCATCGATTAACTCCTCCCGGAAGTGGTTCATATTATGCCTGTCTTCCATTGCTTCTGTGAGTTCCTCTGTTATCCTCCAGCAATATTTTTTGAAGGTTTCTTGGTCCTCAAAAGTATCAATATCGAATTCCTGGAATACCTTTTTAGACTCAGGTTCATACAAGAATTTGATTTCTTTTTGCTTCCGGAATATTTCCTCGAAGCTTATTATTTCAGGTTTAAAATCTTCAATGTTCATCGGACGTAGGTTCTATGTTATTATAAAAATTGTTTAGTGCCCCAATATAGGCCACTGCATCCAGAAGATTATCTTCTTTATGAGAAAAGGATTCCCGGGCAAATTTAAGTGCAATTTGAAACTTATAAATGTCCTCTGTAGTGATTTCCTTATCACACAGGATGGAGGCAATTTCTGCCGCCTTCCTGTTACATTCAATGAAAGGTCCGTATTCCCTTTCCTTTTCCTCGGACCTTTCATTGATGATTTTATTGGCTTTGTCCAGAATGTTCATTATTCTGAGATTGTCATATCTGTAGACCAAACTGCTTTCCCGTAAGTCTTTTTGATTGGTTCACCCCCTTCAACAGGAACTTCAATTTCAATCATATAGACAATCATATTGCTTCTTGGGTCTCTGCGAACCCGTTTGATGATTCCCGTTTCCTCTTTTTTAGTCCCTGTACATAAGAAAGTGATATTTTTCCCTTTATTGACTTTTGAACTTTCAACCAATGCGAGGGACTCCTCGTCAGTCATTTGCTTTTTCAATTTTTTAAGCTCCGGGGTTTCTGGAGTTTCGGCTTCAGGGGTTTCTGGAGTTTCGGCTTCAGGGGTTTCTGGAGTTTCGGCCTCAGGGGTTTCTGTTGGAATATCCTCATCGGTTTCAGTTCCATTGGATATTGCTCCACCTTCAGTGGCTTCAACTAATGCTCCTCTTTCAACTAAAACTTCTTGAACCATTCTCAGTTCAACCCCTTTTTTATTGGGACGCATTTTTTGAAGTTGTTTCACACTGTACTTTTTGAATTTGGTAGGTTCAATTTCCTCCAGGTCCAAAGTATCTACGTAATCCCTGTCGATGGCTCCCGTAACTCTTGCAGTAAAATCTTCTTTGGATTCTCCTGCTTCAGCAAAAAATTGTACTCCGTTTGCTAATCTGATTTCTTTTCCCGCTTTTGATTCAAATAATTGTGCTTTCATCTTTTTAATTTTTAAATGATTATTTTTAATTACAAAGCAAATGTACTACCTTTGTTCTGAATAGAAAAATTTTTTTCAATAAAAATGAAACTTTTTTTTTCTAAAAAGGGCAATCCTCTTTTTCATCATCCCATCTTTTGGCTGAGTTATCCCTGAGGCTAAGCACTTGGATATTCCCTATACTGTATCCTTTCGTATGGTCTATCCTATCAATAGAAGCTGATTTAGCAGACTTTCCTTTGAGTTCCATATAATTGGTATCTAAACAAAATTGTTTGAATTCATCCAGGGATAAATCGAATTCTTTCCCTCTCCGTTTAGCATTCTGTTTTAGAAGACTATAAAAATACCCTGAAGGATTTGTTTCTTTCTGGAACCGAGCATGATGTTTATGACAAAATCTTTTCTTTGAAGCTTTTGGATTCCCACACCTGTATGCTGAACAAATGTGAGAACTCTTATTTTTTATAATTACAAACATTTTCTAAAGAATTAAAAATTCATCCGGGTCTCGGTCTTCAAATCGTTTTTTCATACTAATATCGTCAATGAGGGTCAAATAAATTACATCCGAATTGGAGCAACCTAATATAGAAGCTATTTCATCGAACCCCTTTTTCTCTTCCCTAAATAGTTTTCGGGATATATCCGAAAGGATTTTAATTTCTGCATCATTCATATTACAAAGGGATTTTATCTACAATGATTCCTGCCTTTTTCAAAAGCTCAATCCCATCCTTTATTCTGTATTCATCCGAATAAACAACCCTTTTGATTCCTGCCTGGATTATAAGCTTTGAACATTCCATACAGGGTGAGGCCGTTATATATAAGGTAGAATCTTTACTACTGTTGTTTGACTGAGCTATTTTTGAAATAGCATTAGCTTCAGCATGGAGAACATACGGGAATGTTTTACCATTCTCGTCCTCACAGTTATTTTCAAATCCAGAAATGGAACCATTAAACCCATCTGAGATTATCATTTTATCCTTTACGATTATCGCCCCGACTTTAAGTCTTTTGGCATAAGAATTCTCAGCCCAAATTTGAGCAATCCTCAAATATTGTTTATCAAATTTCTCCAACATACTTTTTTATTTTAGCTTTGACAGCTTCCATAAGTCCATCCTGTTTAGCACTTTTCCTCTGTTGTGCCCGGATTACATCTAAATCGATTGTTTTGGAAGCCACCAATTTGTTTATAATTACTACTTCTTTTTGTCCCTGTCTATCCAACCTCGCATTGAGTTGTTGTTCCAGTTCTAAGGACCATGTTTGTCCAAACCATACTATTATATGACCCCCCGATTGAAGATTCAAGCCATGGCCACCAGAAGCCGGGTGCATCATCATTATTTGGATTTTCCCTTCGTTCCATTCCTTTATATCCTTATCCTCCTTCAATTCTCGAGGGTGATATTTTTTTAATGCAATTTTTAATCGTTCCATGTCATGCCTGTAAGTCCAGGCAATTAGAACGGGTTTTCCATTTGCATCCTCTATGATTTCTTTTATTGCATCAATTTTCAGGTCATGAACAACATGGTATTTTTTATCTGAATCGTACACAGCCCCATTTGCAAATTGCAGGAGTTTATTGGATAAGGCCGCAGCATTCACGGCAGAAATATCTTTTCCCTCTTCCAAATCCCCGAATAGTGAAAGAACCTGGTCACGTTCAAATTCATCGTATTTTGCTTGAACCTCAGGGGGGAAATCAATTTTGATTATATTGTCGATTCGGCCCGGGAGTTTCAAATAGTCTTCTGTTTTTATACTCATGCAAATATCCCCTATTTTATTATGGATTCTTTCATCTCCATCCTTATTAATATCATAGGAATAAACAATCGCCCCATTTCTTTTTCCTGGATGGAAATAATTATCTCTAAAATGGCTTATGAATTTTCCTAAACGTTCACCCCTATCTAATAGATATATTTGGCTCCATAAATCAATCAACCCATTTGGTGCTGGAGTACCAGTAAGACCAACAACCCTTTTGAATGAAGGTTGAACTCCCCTGAGGGATTTAAACCGGACAGATTTATTGTTTTTAAAGCTACTGAGTTCATCTATTACTAACATATCAAATGGTAGCATAGACCCCCCGTATTGACCACATAACCATGCAACGTTATCCCTCCCGATTATATAAATATCTGCTTTCTCAGATAATGCTTTCCTTCTTTCTTTTGCTGAGCCAATTATTTTTGATATTTTGAAATGGTTTAAATGTTCCCATTTTTCACATTCAGCATCCCATACACTTTCTGCTACCCTTTTTGGAGCAATAACCAAAGCACTCACAATATCTAACTCTTCAAACATCAATTGATTTATTGCTGTCAATGTTGAAACTGTTTTGCCGAGTCCCATTTCCAGGAATAAAGCCCCATGGGTATGGTCCAAAATATGGTCGACGGCCGTGGCCTGGTATTCATGTAAATCGTTTTTATTCATAGTCGTTAATTAATGCCTTTATTTGTTCTGATTGGTCTATTATTTCCACTCTAAATCCTAAGGCCTGGATTTTATTGTGAACCCAAATTTGAATCTTTTTGGGTTTCTTTTTTGTAGTTTTTATTTCAGCAAAAAATATCTTTCCTCCAGGGAGTAAACAAATTCGGTCCGGGAGTCCAGTAATATGGGTTGACAAAAGTTTAAGGCTCCAACCCCCTAATCTTTCAACCTCCCAGGATAACTTCCTTTCTAATATTTTCTCACTCTCAATTTTCATTCTTTTTCTTTTAGTTCTGTTGTTGGTCTTATAGACATAATCCCATCAAGTATTGTAATTTTTATTTGATATGAATGGAATTCCTGAGCTAAAATAATTTCGAATAAGTCCAGGAATAATCTACTGTAAGGAAAACGAACCCCCATCCCTTTTTGGAGGGTTTTTATTTGAACCCTTACAAAATCCTCATCAATCAAGTTTTCTTGCATAGTATTTTTGTTTTCCATAGATTTTAAAATTACGGGTCGAGCTGGATTGTTCCCAATATTCCAGACCCCTGAGAATATCATTTATGTCTCGGGTTTTGTATCTATCCATGTCCTCTTTTTCCTTTCCTAAACATTCACACCAGATTTCAGCCACACAAACATAATCCCTTTCATTTTTACCTTTTGGAGTAAGTGGGTCACTTAAATAAGACCTACGTTCATAAATATCTTTTTCATCCCAATCTTCAGGGATTGACTTTTCTAAATAATCTTCAACCAATCCAATTCGTTCGTCTGTTTCACTGTGGTTCCTTTGTTCTTGATAAGCAATCTTTTCAGCTTCTTTGCTGAGAAAAAGAGGTTCCTTTTTCTTAAATAAATAAACAGCCTCAGCCCAAATCTGGTCAATTAATTCCTTCGAAGATACGAATTCTTTTAATGGCGGGTTATCCCCTAATTTTATGTCATGAATATCAATAGGGATGAAACGCCTGTTTCCTGATGGGTCTCTAAGGAATGATTTATTGTTGGTTGTCCCTACAAAAATACACTGTCTTAAATATGTTTCTGAGGTCCTGGCGTATGCAGGTCTGAATGTATCCTCTTGCTTTGAAATAAAATGTTTGACTGCTTCAATTTCCGCTTTTCTTAATCCGGATAATTCAGCCATTTCAATCAACCAAGCTCCCTGGATTTGTTCTAAGGCCTCTTTTCCCTGGACTGTTAGAAAGGTATCAGAAAACCATTGTTTGCCCAAGGACTTAACTAATGTGCTTTTGCCGGTGCCCTGCTCCCCTATCAATGTAAGGACTAAATCAAATTTAACTCCAGGATTGAAAACCCTAGCAACCGCCCCCACTAATGTTTTTCTTATGGATTCCCTGCTATAGATATTATCATCTGCACCAAGTAAATCAATTAAGATAGTATCAATCCTTTTTACCTCATCCCATTCAATAGAACGTAAATAATCCAAAATAGGGTGAAAGTGATTTCTTTCAAATTCCAGAGCAATAGAATCGTCGATTTTTAAAGTTCCAGAAATTCCATAGATACTTTCAATATAATTCCTAACTCCAGAATAATCAACATTCTTAACCGGTTCCGGGGTTAGTACTTTTCTCCACGGAAGATTCCCAAAAACATACCTCTTCCCATCAAAATCATTTTGCCTGAATAATTTTTTAAACCTTGCATCATTTTGGAATATCATATTGAGGTTTACTGAAGTCGAAAGATAATTCCCTTTCGCATCAACTTCAAGTTCCTGCATCCATTCAATATCATCGTCCTCGACAGCATAATCCTCTTCAAGGTCTTCAGTAAAATCGTATTTTGCATCCTGTAGATTTTCAGTAGCTATGACTTTTTTTACATTTTTATCTGCCCTACAAAACTCCTCCATGGAGGAAAAGCTTTTTGGTTTACTCCCTGGATTTGGATTCTCAGAATCTAAATGACCAAACTTATGAATCCTTACAAGGTCAAAAGAATTGCATAATTTACCTCCGCATGGGTCTGTACCGTGATGGGAATAAGCAAACTTATCATCGTAGATTATTAATCCCGCTGCGGCCGTTCCTTTTGTATAGGTGTATCGGTCCTCCATATCAGCTTTGAAATATACATCACTTAAGAATTTTTCAATAACTTCTAATATGGAATAAGTCCTACAAAAAGCTCCCACAATCCCTTTTTTATCCTCGGGGTCTTCCTGTTTCTTTATGGAAGCCCTGACCTCATCAAATTTTCTTTCTGCAGTGGGCCAAAGACTTGAATCTTTCCAGTCAATATAATAATCCAGGATTTCATCAACATCAACCCATGGACCATCTTGAACTTCAATATAATAATTAATATCTCGGGGATTCGAAGGCCAAAACATTAATCGATTTGTTTCAAAAGTAGTATTGTCAAATAAATCGATTCCCGTTAATCCTGCAATTTGTCTGGAGACAGCAACATATTCATCTGGGGTTGTTTCCCTGGATAAGGGCATGATTAACCGGTACCGAGGAGAAGTTTCATGGTGCTTATGAGTTGCATGCAGGACAGCCGCATTTGAGAATTGGATGCAAAAATCATCCCAAAAATCTTTGTGAGCAAAATCAATATCTAAAGTCATAACCTGACGATGAACTACATTCTCAGGTTTACGTCTTCCATTCCTTAAATACCCTCCGACATAACCCCCAACATCT
>Ga0307980_1001219_pt1 | contig 10415 bp, 8 predicted proteins | sample OrgLakmetage1060_FD_201817 | JGI IMG/M metagenome (GOLD analysis project Ga0307980, IMG submission 201817) | Saline water microbial communities from Organic Lake, Antarctica - #1060 | ecosystem: Environmental > Aquatic > Non-marine Saline and Alkaline > Saline | place: Antarctica: Organic Lake... | reverse complement strand
AGTAGCCTATTTCTACAAAATCAATCTGCGGTATTTTCAGAACCACTTCGAGGTAATCCTTGACAAAGTCTAGAGGCCAAGCAAAGTCCAGCTGGTGTCCTCCGTCCCGAAGGGTGACGTCTACTAATCTCACTTTCCAATCCCCATCGAGACAGCTTGCGCTAGGTTGAAATCACCTTCAGTGTCGATTTCTATCGCTTCAATCGGATCGAGCTCATAGAAATATCTCGGCCGAGCGTCTCTCGACTTATTTATTTTGAAGGACCGCTTTGTTAGAATAAAAAAAGCACCTCTGGATAAATAAAGCGCAGGGAGATCTTGGGTCCTGGACACCAAGCCCTCGTCGAAATTTATCGGCTCATATTCTGCTTCCCCCTGCATCCACGCGAAATCGCGGATGTTCTGCACTGACTGGACCGAGCTGTATTCGTCCAGAAGTTTCGCAGCCAGTTCGACCGTCTCGAGTCTGATGAATGGAGAGGTAACGTGAAAAAGAACGATCGGCTCATCTTCGTCTTGAACGTAGGTGTCCAGAAATTCTTCGAACATTGCATTCACAGGGCTGCCCCGGGATTGAGACTCCAGTTCCCAATCGATATGCTCTTGGGATCTTGAGTAAATTCTTACCATGTCCGAATTTTGGAGGTGCTCTTTATCCACACGACTGGAGTCAGTGTTTATGTAAACCTCGTATTCTTCGAAACGAGATACGGTATGTACCCAAAGCGGTTTGCCACCCAGATTCAGAAAATTCTTTCCAGGGAGTCTTTCAGATGAATCCTTTATGATTGTGAAGAATTTCACGAGGCCTCTGCTGTGAACATTAGAAACACGCTCCTAGGGCGAATTGGATCAAGCTCAACAAAAAATATCTTTTTCCAGTCACCGAGTTTCAGTTCACCATTCACGATTGGCACTGAGGTCGAACTTGAGAAAAGTAGGGACCTGATGTGTGAGTGTCCGTTTATCCGCTCTTCCGGGGGCACGCCCGCGCGCAACGAAATCATATCGTGCAGATATTTGGAGTTTCGATGCATCCCCTCAGCAGGCTTATGTTTGGGAGCTATGTTGTCCAGAAAGAACCGTATGTCCATCAAATGGAGGATTTCGTTCTCTAGTTGCGCGAGGCCAGCAGTCGTGTGGGGGGTAAAGACAGTTGCCAAACCTGAAAATGAATCCGGAACTTGGTCCGACACCCAAGATGTGATGTCCGTGAACATTTTGTCTGTCTCCAAATTTAAGGTCCTCATGACTACACTCTCCTTTGACTGGAAATCTACAATAAACAGAGGTTAGCGGGGACTTTTATGGATAGCAAATCTGGGTTCGGTGTTGTGTTCGATCTGGATGGGGTGCTTTTAGACAGCCTAGAAAACATGAGGCATGCTTGGGGGAAAATGCCAGAATCGCTGGTGGGACAAATCACATTTGAGACCTTTAGGACATCGATCGGGCTTCCTTTTTCTGAAGCTATGCATTCATTAGGAATCTTAAATGAGGCTGAGGAGGTTGAGGAGCTTTTTAGAGCCGAGTCCAATCGGGCAATTGACTATCAGCGACTTTTCGATGGGGTGCCGAGCCAGCTGGAAACGCTGTCAAAGAAAGGCTTTCGGGTGGCACTATTCACTAGTAAGGATTGTGAGCGAACAAGGAAAATCCTCGACAAATTTCAGCTTTCTTTTGAACATGTTCTTTGCCCCGCAGAAGATTTGCGTGGAAAGCCGCATCCCGATCAGCTATTTTCGCTTTTTGAGTCTTGGGATTTGAGCTCCGACCGCATTTGCTACTTCGGAGACACTATGTTTGACTTTGAGGCTGCTCGCGCTGCTGGTATGGAATACTTCCATTGTGGGTGGGGGTACGGGGACCCACCGCCCGGGCTTGGAGAGGACTTTACCGTCCTGTACCCAGTTGAAATCGCATCTCGAGCAAGTGTATGGGCTGATCGTCTGGATGAGAAAGGAAGCAATTGATAGTCCCTGCCCCGGCCCGTTTCACGAAAACATCTCTAGTACGAAAGTTGTTTTTGGGGTTGACGTATGCCGTCTTTCACCAATCGGCCTATGTATCGGAATCTCTCGGTTGTTCCCCACATTCTCCAGTGGTCATCCGATAAGTCGGTTCCAAATATCACGATTTTCTTTACTGCTTTAAAATGTAACCACCGAGGCATTAGAACTTTGTCAGTGAACCACCGACTAGGGCGAAGACAAAAGTCCCAGCATTTGAAGAAACGATCACCAAACTAAACACACCATCAGATAGGACAGGTAAGCCATTAATCTCAGGGTTTGTGGCACCCCTAAAGTGACCTGCCGACATGCCTGTGAATGGAAACAGCCAGAGAAGTGCCCGGTGGGCGCGCAGCCCGAGATATGAATTGGTTGTTGGCAGGCGATAGGTCCAAAGATCTTTGATGCGGTGCAAGTTATCTAAATATTAGGAAGAACGACAACGGTGAGAATTCTCCAAGTGTTAAAAGTGAGGGCTGCTGAGATTGTGAGCCGGATTGGTCTAGCCGTAGAAAGTGAGCGCGATCTTCTTGATCGTTTCTGCGCTGGCTTTGTTCTTGATTGTTTCTAGGTTTTTGTCGGCGCTGGCTGGATCCTCGGCTAACTTCAGGCCCCGTCTGATGGCATCCTTGACTGCTGAAGCCGTGATTTCATTCACGGCAATTCCGCTGTCACCAAACCATTCGTCGCAACAAGCCGTTGAGGTTTGAACCGGGATGGCGCCCATGGCCATGGCTTCTAACATAGAGGTGCTGATTCCATCACTCTCAGATAGGCCGACGTATATCTATGATTTCGCAAACAATTCGAGAACCTGCTTGTGGCTCATCGCTCCTTTGCCGAATACCTGGATCTCGAGTCCAGTTTGCTTAGAAACTTGCTTTGCTAGCTTCACCACAGATCGGTTGGCCGAGTAGACGACAATCTCGTAGTCTCCAAGCTCCTCGGACATCTCTCTGACCGCCTCGAGGGAGACTTTTGCCCTACCCACCCAGCCATGATAGCCCTTGAGGGCAATTGTCTTACGTTCGCTTGGGTGTAGTCGAGCGATGGCGAAGTCAGCTTCAGGGAAGCCACCCGCGTTCGGTATGACTTGCATAGCCTGACCAGTGAAACCGAGGTTCCTTGCAAGGAGGATATCCCTCTCGCACTCTGCAGAATAAAAATCTGCAAGCTGCAAAAGCTTTTTAAGCTGTGCTTTGTGCTTTGGGAACCGTTGAAACCAAAATATGTCGCTTCCCCAATTGGTGACCAGCAACTTAAGACCTTTTGGCTTCCCAGCAGACAGGGCCCTGAGGGTCACATAGCCTGCGTTCTGAAGCTCCAGAGAGTGGACAACACTTGGACGGAAGTTTCCGATTGCTTGTTTCAAGAGTGACCCCCGGAAGAAGTTATTGGCGAACTTATCGAGGAGCCAAAGGGGAAGCGCAAAGTAACGGGCGATTGGGACTAAGCGGAAGTTTGCCGCCCCAGAACCACACAGCAACCTCTCAAGCTCGGGGTGAACTCTTCTATGAGGTGAACTTGGGAAGAGCAGGAAGTCGATTTTTTGGTCGCGAAACTGACCCAGCCAGCGAGCAGAGTGGATGCTGTCGAACATGCAAACAATAACTATCTTTTCCCGAGTCACAGTTAAACCTTACTGAGTATAAGTACCAACCTCGTGCCTTTAGGTGAGGGCGTGGATCGCAGAAAAAGCCCAACTCCAGGACCGGCCAGTGGAAACCATCAAGCTATATGAACCTCTTTTTCAACTCGAACCCGTTCATAGGGCCCGGACTTGAATGCGTAAACAGAGGCGTCTGACGTAAGTGTCCGGTAACCGTGACCTCCCCGAAATGAAATCGAGATGCCTCCCGAGCCAAGGACTTCCGTGGTGATCCAGTCACCTGAGTCTGTGAAGTAATCAAACTCCACCTGCCACTTAGGGACCGCCAAAGGCTCCTGGGCTCTCAGGTTAGAGAAAGAGCGCTTTCGCTCGAGATGAACGTGCGCGCGGAAGGAATGGTTACCGGACACTTACGTCAGACGCCTCTGTTTACGCATTCAAGTCCGGGCCCTATGAAGGAGTTCAAATTGACAAAGTTTTATTTAAAGCCAGGCATTAAGGTTATTATTAGGGTTGCACCTCCTTCTGTCCGTAGCGTTCATTAAGTACGAGCCACTGGAAGCATTTGAGAAATTCAAGACAAGCCAAACGAGGCGCAATGGAAATTCGTCTCCTCTTTTCTCTGGGGATAAAGCGTATGTCAACAGAGACTTATTAAAGGCCACACATTATGGAGTCGCCACCGTGGAAACTTAATCGATTTAGCCCTTCAAGTGCCTCAAAGCGGCGCCCGGACATCCAAGGGCTTCGAGCAGTAGCAGTCCTGGCAGTTGTCATCTACCACGCTGGTCTTCCCGTTTACGGTGGGTTTATTGGCGTAGATATATTTTTCGTAATTTCTGGATTTGTAATAACAGGCTCTCTATCGCGAGAATTTCAACTTAACGGCAAAATCAAATTCACGGAATTTTTCTACCGTCGCTTTAGGCGACTCGCCCCCGCGGTATCAGCAATGGTTGCAGTAACGCTGCTTCTGTCGGCCTTCATCCTCTCACCCTTAGGCCCGCAATTAAATGCCGCCAAGACTGGCATTGGAGCAATGTTTGGCTTTGCAAATGGGGTTGTAGCCACAACTAGTGGGGGATATTTCGACGCCTCATCAAGCACAAACCCTCTGCTGCATACCTGGTCGCTATCGGTTGAAGAACAATTTTATGTGTTCTTTCCGCTTATCCTGGCAGCTTCGCTCATCCACTCCAGACGGCGTTCCACCGTCCTGGCTGGACCAAAAACCATTGTTTCCGTCTTTGCCTTGGGGTCCTTCATCCTCTCCTTGCTCATAGAACTTGGGTATGAGCCTGACAGCGGCCGGGTGCTGCTCGAATACTTCAGCCCATTGACCCGGGCTTGGGAATTCGCCGTAGGAGCACTCATCTTTCTCAACATCGAGAATTTAATCCGACTTACTCGCCGCTACTCGATGGTTTTTGGCATTATTGGGCTCGCAACACTGACTTTCTCATTTTGGATTATCAACGACCTGACGCCTTTCCCGGGGCCTTGGGCCTTGCTCCCAGTCATAGGCACGTCAATGATTATTATTTCAGGCTCCTCAAATACAACCACCTTTGTTTTCAGAGTGCTGTCAGCCAGACGAATGGTCCAGCTTGGGGAGCGCTCCTACTCCCTCTACCTGTGGCATTGGCCAGCTGTCGTCTTCGCCGAATACTTATGGCCTTCAACCCCGGGGATGCTTGCTCTTTCATTATTTTGCGCGTTTTTATTGTCCTTGCTCTCCTACACTTTTATCGAGATGCCATTTAGAGCCTTTGGTACTGCTAGAGAACGGGTTTCTCCGCTGTTTGTAGGGTCAGTAGTTCTGATACCGACACTCCTAGCGTCTGGACTTTGGATAGCAAGCAAAGAATCCTGGTGGAATGAAACCATCCGTGAAATGAGTCAGCAGGTTCAGAAAAATCACGTCGGTCAAGAGAATGGCTGTGCGGCGACTATGCCGCTTAGCAGCATCCCCGACAGCTGCAGTTTCAATGGGCTCGCATCAGGAAAACCGGTATATCTGTTGGGCGATTCAAACGCTGAGCAATTTGGCGACGGCCTCGTAGGAGCGACAAAAAATCTAGGAAGACCGCTTTTGATTGCAACAGGCAGTTCTTGCCCCTTTGTGAATTTGCTTTTAGTTGACAAGGGCCGTAACGCCAACAATGCCAAATGTCGATACTCCGTACAGACGTCTTTGGCCTTTCTGGAATCCGCAAAGGAGGGCACTGTCATAATCGCCAACAGCGACAAATATGGAGTTTCTCCTGATTACGACCTCATGGAAACTCGGCTAGGCAGCCTAGCCAGTATGCCAACCGAAAACCTCGAGGCCTGGGCCCAGGCGCTTCTCTTGACCATTGAAACCTTACAAGCAGATGGGCATCAGGTAATAATTTTTCACGCGATTCCCAAGTGGGGAGAGACTGATGATGTGAATTGGGACCCCACGACATGCACCATGCGATCCGTAATTACACACACCTGTGCGGCGAAGCAAAAATGGACAAATTTTGCATCGTCGAACGAAAGGACAAGAACCGTCCTGGCTGTCGTAGCGCTGAAGACAGGTGCTACATTGTGGGATCCAAGCGTCGAGCTATGTAGGGGAGGGGAATGCACGACCCAGGGGCCTGGATTCACTCGTTACCGGGACTCTTCGCATTTAAGTGTTACGCAGTCTAAGTCCCTCAAGCTTCCGTTGATTCACTTACTTGAGGCCAATAAGTGAGTGGCATTCTGCACACTGGAGTCTTCTTGGTAACTCTTTGCGCTAGAAACCTGCAGCAAAGACAGTCAATCGCTGAATATCGTAGAAGGTGTCTTCCCCATAGTGTTCGTAGGGCGTGGTGAGGTGCAGCTGGCAGGGCGGATACAAGCTTCGGGTTTGCTCGAGGGTAAAACTCCTTAGGTAAGGACTATGTTGCTTTCATAGACTGGTTATTGCACCAACTTCTTGACTTGAGCAACCAGTAAGCTCAAGCATCGTTTCCCTCAAGGTGGTCAAATCTCGTGACCACGAGCCAACCCTACTGACGTGGGAAGCTGTCAAGAAGAGTCAAAGACGAAAGATTCCTCACTCTGCAGCCGCGATGCATAGAATACCCGGCTAGCAAATCGAAGACGTCAAACTTCTGGGCGATGGCACGATAAGAGTCTGCCATTTTATTTGCCCGATCACCCGATAGGGGTTTTTCTGGGATGGTCGCCTTGCCGTAAAAATGCCGAGGGTAATACTGAGTCTGCCCCTTTTCGTCGACCGCAAGGTCCAATGCCATCGACATGTCGAGGCCTAAAACATCGATTTTCCTCGCTCCGTTCCTGATAAATTCAAACATTGTAGTTTGGACCACTCCATTTGTTAGGACTTGAGCCAGCCCTCTATCCCAAAGCCTAAAAATTTGACGGCGATTCGCTTGACTGAAGTGAGGTAGGAGATCCACGGTGCTCATGAGACCCACAAAACTTGGCCAAGTATATTGGGCGAGTGGCCTTAAGGTGATGTTGGAATTCTTTCCAAGGGCTAAAATTGTCTCGCAGTCCGAATACTCGGCTGGAAACATCAGCTCCATGTTCCAAGTTAGTTTTTCACTAATTCCTGCAAACACGGATGAGGCCTTGGGTCCTAGATTCCTTAATGGCTCGAACCAGAAAGGGTCCTGAATAAAATAGTATTTAGGTCTTACGATTTCGAACCAATCTGTAGCTGCGAAAAAGTTTACGGCCACTGATGCGTCGTAATTTCCTAGGTCAAAAGCCTTAATGTCATGCGAAAGACTGGGGCCATTAGCAATTACAAGAACGCTTTCATCATTGTTTCCCACTTCTGATGTCGGGGCCACCTTCAGCAAAATTAGACCCAGCAGCCCAACAAGAAATAGCCGTACCGAAATCGAATGATGAAGAAGTCTTCTACGTACTGACCCTGCGAACAACAACACTTTGTCAGCCTTCCTCTTGATTTATTCTCGTTTTCGGGAACACACTCACCCGGAAAGCATTTTTTGATGACCGCAAGGTTGTTAAAAACACTTTTCCATCTTTTCTCCACTTGACTTTAGCAAGATGTCTAGTAGCTCAAGCCCTTTTTCATGTGCTGGCTTGAAAGTTTTTCAGTGGCCCTGAGAAACATAACTGCTCCGACTTAAGGTCTGCTTTGGAGCAGTTCGCTTAGAGGGCTGAGCAAGTCCCAAGCCACTAAGAGATGCCTCTACAGCCGACCCAGGCTCTTCTTGTTTAGATGTTTTTCGTCTCATGTGGCCAAGCCAATGCAATCTCGTCTCTAGGACCCCGACCACAAGCACTTGTCTTTTCGTTCTCATGCTTGAGAGATTACCTCCGATAGTATTCCAGGTTTAAACCACAGTTACGGCACATTTAGCCAGAATGCTGTCCGGCCCCACGCTTTATTTGCGCTGCCAAAACCCTGTCAAGACAAACGGCACAAGCACATTCCTTGGGACCACAGCTTACGAGAGTCGCCTTGCCGAAGCTAAACGTGACCGAGGCAACTTATTACCGCTGGCGGAGCCAATACGGCGGTCTAAAATCCGAGGATGCAAAAAACCAAGAACCCAGAGAAGCAGGACCGACAACTCTAAAAAGCTGCTCGCCGAAGCGGAGCTTGAAAAAGCAGCTCTTAGGGAGACGGCTGAAGGAGACCCCCTATGCCCTGGCAGCTTGGTTCACGCGATCAAGCTCTTTTGATAAGTGAACGCACCAAATGTCGTCTTATTGGGCTTTCTCGATCAGTGTTTCGACGCGCACTAAACCGCGCTAGTCAGAACGACCCGGATCGGGAACCCAGACAGTGGCTGCGCTCTTACTTGAGACCGCACGCTCTGAGGACACAGCCGTGCTTATCACAGCGCCAGGGCTTGTGGCTGGCTGTTCAACCATAAGAAGATCAGCTACTGCGGCGCGAAGAGGGACCCAGGGTTCCTTCCCGATGTCTCCGCACACGCCGCGGAGTTCCAACGATCCCGGTAGTTCTGGCAACTGCGCTAAATAGTCTCTGGTCAATCTATTTTCAATTCGACGCGACGTTAGAAGCCAAATCAAAGGAGACTCTCTCCATCGTCAATGAGAACACTAGAAAATGCTCGGGAGGGTTGGTTAATTACTCAATTACTGCCTTGGATCTAACGGATCAACTCGATGTTCTATCGACTTAACGCGGAGTTCCAAAGGCCTTTCGAATGGATAATGGGCCAGAGTTCACCTCTCAGGCCATCTCCAATTGGGTGACTGAGATCGATTTGATGTTTATTTCACCAGGGCAGCACCGGCGCAATGACTATGTTGCGCCCTTCAGCTCAAGACTCCGAGATGAATGCCTAGAGGTCACTCAGTTCCACGCCCTGAAACACGCCAGAGGAATCATCGGAGTATGGAAGGAGGAATACAACACAACCAGGCCACATTCATCTTTGGGCTACATAGCTCCAAAGAATTATGCTGACCTTTGAACCCACTAAAACTAATCGACGACTCTCATAAAGATTAGTGAGGATTTAGGGTTCAGGCCAAAAGAGAAGACGAGTGCGTTGGGGTAGACTAACAAGTCATTGCCATTCGCAGGCTTCAGAACGTGATGCAGACCCATGAGCAAGAGCCGCCTGGGACAGGAAGCATGCGAGTAAGGGCTAAATTCAAAAGACGCCCACGACAAATTAGGTAACTAATCCACCTTCGACCGTATCTTCAAGATCCTCTTAAAGAACTGGAATAATGGAGCACCTTGCGTGTTGACGCCCCTTGACGGTCACGCCCATAGAAAAACATCTACTGGATGATTGCTTCAGTTATTTGCACGGATTCACCAAAAGCCAATCAATGAGATACTTTCTAGACTTCTTTTCGATAAGTCCTTACCATTTCGCGCACCCCAGAGGCCAAGGGGGTTTTGGGAACCCAGCCCAACTCACTTCGTGCTAAGTCGCCCGTTCCGGCTGTGAGTCTCTGATCACCGAGTCTGTCCGGAGAGTGGACCAGCGTCGGTAAGACGCCCATCTCACTCGATACGAGATTTACTATCTCCAGGGTTGTTGCGGACTCGAGTCCCGAAATATCAGCGATCAAACCGTCTGACCGTGCAGCACCAGCGAGGGTGGTTGCCTCGACGACGTCATCCAAATAAGTGTTAGTTCTTGAATTCAGGCCGTCCCCAAATATTTCAATTTCTTGCCCAGATGTTAGCCTGTCAAGAAGAATCGCAAAAAATTGATCGGGCCTAGGGTGTGGACCATACACAGAAAAATATCTCAAAATGCTGAACTTTAAGCCGGAGGCGCTTGAGTAAGACTTGATCAAATTTTCAGCAGCAAGCTTTGTAACTCCATACGGAGAGTTTGGATTCTCTAACGAAGCACTTGTGGCCTCTCTTCCGTAGACGCTTGAGGTAGAAGCGTGCACCAAAAATATTGATGGAAAATCGAGCAGGCCCTGGAGCAAAGAATTCACCAGCATTAGATTTGATGAATTGTAGGCGCCAAAATTTCCCCACGAGGGCGTCAGACCCGGCACCGCCGCCAAATTGTAAACCACATCTACCCCGTGCAGAATAGACCCCCATTCTGCGAAGTTCGCGTCTGTCTCAATAAACTCAAGTCCCTTGTTTTGGAGTTCACGAACAGACTCTCTCCTCCTCCTAGATGGGTAAAGAGTTTCGTCGAAGGAATCAATTCCAATAACTTCAAATCCATCGTTGATAAGTGCTTTTGTTAGCTGACTCCCTATAAATCCTGCGGCCCCGAGTACAATTTTTTTATTATCCATAGGGTAGATAATAGTCAGAT
>Ga0307980_1001216_pt1 | contig 10424 bp, 9 predicted proteins | sample OrgLakmetage1060_FD_201817 | JGI IMG/M metagenome (GOLD analysis project Ga0307980, IMG submission 201817) | Saline water microbial communities from Organic Lake, Antarctica - #1060 | ecosystem: Environmental > Aquatic > Non-marine Saline and Alkaline > Saline | place: Antarctica: Organic Lake... | reverse complement strand
GGTGAGTATGAGATTGAGGGCTCATAATTAACATTTGTCATACGAGTCAATTACTCTCATTCTTCAAACTCATTCTCAACCTTAAGAGTTAGTTTTGCTAACTCTTAACTGGCATAACAACGTGCAAATAATCATCATTATCTGGATCAGTAAAAACACAAGGGTCAAGTTTGCCGTTGACGTTGACTGCTATCTTCGTGCCTTCAAATGCCGACAGACCATCAAGTATATAGCGTGAATTCATTGTAATCACTGCATCACCGGTTGCCTCAGCGTCGGCAATAGCGGTATTTTCTCCAACCTGCGATGCGATAGAACGAATACTGATTTGCTTTTGCTCAGCTTCAATCGACATAGTGACACCGCCGGCAGCTTCACGGGCAAATAAGCTTGATACTTTTGTTATCTCTTGTAAATCTTTTCTGTTTGCAGTAGCGGTCGTTTCATAAGCGCTCGGCAGTAATTTGCGGTAATCGGGGTAGACGCCTTCAATTAATCTTGTCACAATTTCAACACTACCAAGACTCACTAGAGCTTGTTGTTCATCGTAGCTGATCGTTACTTCATCGACATCGTCTTTCATGACTCTCAAAACTTCTGAGAGAGAGGAAGCTGGCATCAGTATCTTGAGTTCTTTATCAGTTTGAGTAATTCGTTTTTCTGCTAAGCGGTAAGAATCAGTTGCAGCCGCAAACAATTGTCCGTCTTTAGAGTGCAAATATAAACCAGTCAATACGGGCCGTGCTTCGTCGTTCGATGCTGCAAACAGTACCTGACTCAGACTTTGCTTAAACGCAAGCCCAGGCATGCTCAACGTCTCGCTGTTTTCAATTACTGGCATGACAGGGAAGTCATCTGCAGGTGTTCCATTGATTGATGAGTTGTGGTGCTCGGTGCTCATGTGTAGTTTGTTATCGATAACTTCAAGCTGCAAAGTTCCATTAGGCAAAGAGGAAACATAATCCTGCATCAACCGGGCAGGGACAGTGATAGAACCTTCCTGGGTGACCTTAGCTCCGATGGTTTCACTAATTGCCAAGTCAAGATTCGTTGCCGCCATATAGAGCTGATTACTGGACGTTCTTAGTAAAACGTTAGAGAGAATAGGGAGCGATCCTCTACTACTCGCAATTCTTGATACTGTTGATAATGCTCTTGCTAGATTTTCTTGGGTGACGGTCAGTTTCATAATGGTTCTATTCCTTACTTATTTATATGAGTAGTTACTATTAGCTATGTGGAAACAGTGCATAAAGGACTGATTAAAGGAGTTATTTTTAATAAAAAGTAGCGGGATAACTCGTGTGCACAACTTTTGAAGTGTCTGTGTATAAGCGTCGTTTGCAAAAAGTGACGTGTGCACAACTTGCTGGTTCTGCACAATTTGTCCGAGTCTTTTCACAAGTTCTCCAATAGCTTTCCACAGGTTGTCCTCAGCTATTTTAGTCTCATAACGGCATTGATTCGGCCATATACTGTCGTTTTTTAGCACTAAATTAGACATACAATCTTCCCCGTAATTCAGATAACTGTTGGCGGACAGCAGGATCGAGATTTGATTCTTTCTCTATCTTTTCGACAGAATGTATAGCAGTTGTGTGGTCTTTGCGGCCAAGTTCGACTGCTATTTTCGGGAAGCTCATGTGAAGCTCTGATCTGAGCATGTACATAGCAATCTGTCTGGGGTAGACGATATCCTTGTCTCGTTTAGGGCTTAAGAGCTCTTCCATGGGGACGGAATAATAGCGTGCGGTACGCTCGACTATTTGTTTTGGGCTAATATGCTTTGGACGAGATTTTGCACTACCAAGCAAGGTCTGTGCCACTTGCAGATCCGGTTCAAGATTACGCATTTCACAGAAGGCAAGCAGCTGGTTTAAGACACCCTCCAGCTCGCGGATGTTTGTTGTCACCAAGTTAGCTAGAAATTCAACAACATCAGATTTTAGTTTTAGATTATTCTTTTCCGCTTTTGTAAGGACAATTGCGCAGCGTGTTTCAAAATCTGGCACCTGCATATCGATAGACATACCCCAAGCAAACCGGCTCTGCAGACGATCTTCTAATGTCGGTATATCTTTTGGAGACTTGTCGCTACTTATAATAATCTGTTTGTTTGCTTGATGGAGCGCGTTAAACGTATGGAAGAATTCCTCCTGCGTTTTTTCTTTGCCGGCAATAAACTGTATGTCATCAACAATAAGGACATCTGCACTCCTGTAGTGGTCAGCGAAGTCTGTGTTTTTCTTGTAGCGAATTGCATCAAGAAACTCTTGGACAAATTGTTCGGTAGATATATAGACAATATGAGCTTGTGGGTTTTTTTCTAGTACTTTGTTGCCAACAGCTTGTATCAGGTGAGTCTTGCCAACACCAGCACCGCCGTAAACAAACAAAGGGTTGTATTTATCTCCAGGTTTTTCGGCGATTGCTTGGCAAGCTGCATAAGCAAAATCATTACCCGATCCAACAATAAAGTTTTCGAAAGTGTATCGGTCATTGAGTCCACGACGATATTTATGAGCCACGCCAGAACTCGATCGTTTTGCCATCGAAGTTTTTCCAGAAGGTTTTGGAGTGTTATTAAGCACGACTGTATCAACAGATGTTTTTGTCGAAGGGGACTTGGCATCGTATATTTTAAACTCAAGAAACTCTGTTCTAATACCGTTTTTATCAAGGATATCGATAAGTAATTCTTGATATTTGCGTTCAAGCTGCTGTTTTATGAATATATTTGCGACACCTATAAGTACTTTTGAACTATCGGCCTGCAAAAGCTGAGTTTTTTTGAACCACGTCACAAAGTTACCATGAGAGACGGTCAGCTCGATTTCGCCTAGTACAGCCTTCCATAACCGCGCAGTGTCCTGCATGTATCTATTACCCCTTATGTTTACCTCAGTTGCTGTTACTAGTGTAGCGCAAAACATCCAGACTTTTCCACAGCTACTTTCACAACATTTATTTAACCCGCGCCACCCACTACAGCGGTAGAGTTATCCACAGAAATTTGTCACCTCTGTTAATTATGTGGATAAAACCTGTGGAAGGGTGGATAATCTTTGAAATAAGTTTTTCTATTTGCAAAAAATATATCCTAGTTGTTGTGAATAACGGTCCGCTTAAAAAGTTGGTGACTAGACTTACTAGAGTAACGGTGGTAAAATAGGCTGATATGCCAAAACGAACTTTCCAACCAAAGAAGCGAAAACGCTCAAGAGTACACGGATTTTTTAAGAGAATGTCGACTCGTCAGGGCCGTAACGTCTTGAAGAATCGCCGAGAAAAAGGTCGCAAAGCACTATCTAAATAGTGTTTTTGTTTCTGATTTATCTCTCTTTTGAAGTAGCAATTATTCGCAACTTTAGTTGAATAAATACCAGTTATATAACTACGGAGTAACAATACTAGCGTGATAGCAAAAAAACACCGCTTCCATGGACACAATTCTGTGTCAAAGGTGCGCGGTGGTGCTGCTCGCTCTCCTGTATGTTCTCTTTTTTATGCCAAAAATAAAAAAGGCAATGACTACAAGATGGCAATCGTGGTCAGCAAAAAAATATCCAAACTCGCTGTCGATCGCAACAGAATACGGCGTAGGCTGTACGAACTCATTCGCACAGAAGAAACATTTGATGGAGTCGCTATCCAGGCGGTTTTTGTGGTGCATAATAAATCGGTCGCCGACATGCCTCATACAGAGCTCAAAACAACCATCATGAAACTTGCTGACCAGGCCGTCAAAACGTTGTAGCAACAATCTCTCTGGGGTAGCATAGCTACGTAACACCTGTACGCTCATGGTATAGTAGTAAATAAGTATTGAAACGACCAAGCTCGGTCTAGTAAGAAGGAGCACACGAGATAATGTTCAACGATTTTATTGTCCAGCCAATTTTTAACGTCCTCACACTCATTTATGCACTATTGCCAGGCCACAACTTCGGTTTGGCAATTATTCTTTTCACGGTCGTTGCCAGATTTGCTCTGTATCCGCTCCTAAAAAAGCAACTACGTCATACAAAAGCGATGCGCGAGCTGCAGCCTGAAATCAAAAAGATTAAAGAAGCCAATAAGGACAACAAGCAGCAACAGTCTGTACTCACAATGGAGCTCTACAAAGAGAGAGAAATCAAACCATTAGCCTACATCGGCCTTATGGTGGTCCAGTTAGTTATCTTTTTGGCATTATTTTCCGGTTTAAATAAAATCGTTCGTGATCCAGCAGCTGTCTATGATTTTAGCTACGAACCTGTCCAGAGTCTTTCTGTCATGCAAGAGCTCAAAAAAGATCCAGATATATTTGATAACACCTTGTTTGGTGTCGTTGATCTTGGCCGGCAAGCAGTCGATGGTGATCTCGGATTTTATTTTCCGGCATTCTTACTTTTATTAGGTTCAAGTCTTATCCAGTTTTTCCAGATTCGTCAGACAATGCCGAAATCCAAATATTCTCGCAAGCTGCGTGATATCTTGCAAGATGCAAACACCGGCAAGCAAGCCGATAGTGCAGAAGTAAATGCAGCGATGGGTCGTAACTTGGCCTACATTCTGCCGATTGTCATATTTGTCGTCACGATTGGTTTTGCAGCAGCACTCGCACTCTACTGGTTCGTCGGCGGACTGATTGCGTACTTGCAACAAAGACACTTATTAAAACAACACGAATATATGATGTTAGATGAGCCAGCTGCAGAAGTAGTCTCTAAAAAACCGCTTGCAAAGAAAGCAAAAACCAAAAAAGACGCAAAGGCAAAGACAGAAACTGTCGCGGTAGCCAAAGAAGTAAAAAAACCATCGCCCTCCAAAAAGAAATCTCTAAAAGATCGCAAAAACGCACCCGTCAAAGTAACACGCTTGAGTGAAGAGACTGGCGCTTCAAAACCCCACAAAAATGCCAATAAGTCGAGTAAGAAGTCAGCAAAGAAACGTAAAAAGAAGAGGTAGTTCCGATGGAAGAATCAATTCAGTTTGCTAAAAAATATGTCGAAGATATGCTCTCGTTTTATGGACTCAATGTTGACGTCTACGCCACCACTGAAGATCAAGAGGTGATCGAGCTAAACGTACCAAGTACACATATGAATGGATTTTTGATCGGCAACCGCGGCGACACAATGCGCAGTATGCAATATCTTACCAGCATGGCGCTAAAGAATAAAAACATGGACATCAATAGGGTGAATCTAGACATTGCAGATTACAAAAAACAACGAGCCTCTCGCCTAGAAGAACGAGCAACCGAATGGCTAAAAGAAGTCAAAGATACTGGTAACGAGCTTCATTTACCGACCATGAACGCAGCTGATCGTCGAACCATCCATCGTCTTGCCGGCGAAAACGGTCTCGTCACGGAATCGGTCGGCGAAGGCCGCGATCGGCACATTGTCCTCATGATGGCTGACGGTGTAGTGACCGCAGAAGATGACACTCGCCAATCCCCAGAAGAAGAGAATTAATCTTCTTTAAGTAGTTTCTTGAACAGTTTTACGTGCTCGTTAGCAAATTTGCGCCACGAGAATCTTTTGACGTTTTCATAGCCTTTTTCAATAAGTTTTTTGCGCAATGCCGGTTTACTGATGACTTCGTCTATTTTTGTTGCCATATCTTGAATATCTTCTGGGTTGAAGTAATGCGCAGCGTCACCATGTACTTCTGGCATACAGCTATAGTTGCTGCTGACCACTGGGCATCCATGGACCATTGCTTCTAGTCCTGGCAAACCAAATCCTTCCGCCAAACTAGGGAATACGTAGGCCAGGGCATTTTCGTAATACCACTTTAATTCTTCGTCAGGTATAAATCCGGTATAAATAATATCATTCAAACACTCTTCTGGATGATGCGCATTGGCCCATTTCTCCAGATCTTTTGAATGTTTTTCACGCTTGCCAACTAAGACTAATTTCAGATCGGGATGCTGTTCTTTTAGGACGCAAAATGCACTAATAAGTCTTTCCAGGTTCTTGTGTGGAAACGAACTGCCAGTATACATAATATATTCGCCAGTAACAGTAGTTGGCTCCAGAGCTTTACCAGGAAGAGGTGGCTCGCTTGCTTCGTGTGCAAAAGAGATCTTACGATTCACGAACAAATATCGCTTACTGACGTCATCACTGACATATTCCGTAGGAGTTAATACGTGCTCTGCTTTGCGGTGAGCTTGCCACATAAGGAGTCGGTAGCCAACCATGCGTAGCTTATGAAGTGGCAAAGGAAGCTTGCCTTGTCTAACAAACTTAAACATCGTCAAATCATGAGTAAAAGTCATTTGTTTGCCAAAAAAGAACATAGGTGACTGTGGTGTCATCATAAAATAAGTCAGATCTGGCTTGAGTCGATACAACTGCACCGCATAAAGTAGCTGGTTAAGTGGATTGAAGCTGAACATCGGAAATCTGGTCTGAACAGCAGTCACGTTTTTGGCTGTTGGTTGCCAGTCGTCTTTTTTGTTTAAGATCATTGTGTAGCGATGATCAGTATCTATGTCTTGCAAGTGTTCAAGTAGTCGGGCAACAGGCCGACCAGTACTGGCTTGCCGTATACGTGCATCTATAACGATATGTTTTTTGTATTTACTCATCTATATAAATAATACCATCTCACCAAAAATACTGCATAAGCACGCAAAACTAACACCACATTACTACTGTACAAGCTCCGAGCTTGTACAATCTTGTACAGTAGTAAAAGAAAACCCATGGAGTATACTGACGATATGGCTAGCAGAAACACAATAAGACATTACGAACCAAGCTCCATGTATCACGTATATAACAGAGGTGTTAATAAGCAAGATATATTCAAAGACGAACGTGACTATGGTGTTTTCTTGAGCTTTTTAAAGTATGCTCTTTTGCCAGAGTCCGAACTAGAGAAACATATGATAATCGACAAGGACATCATTTCAATAGCAGCAAGGTTTAACCTGCGCAGAGAGAGGTTTACTGAAAGAATAGAGCTTGTTTCGTACTGTTTGATGCCGAACCATTATCACCTACAGTTGTTCCAGCACGATAAAGATGCGATAACAGGACTGATGAGGTCGATAGCTACTGGTTATGCGGTTTACTTCAACAAGCGCCACAATAGAGTTGGCACACTATTTCAGGGCAAGTATAAAGCGAGCAGAATCAACTCAGATGGGTACTGGACTCATATAAGTAGATACATACATCTGAACCCACTGGATATAGGCGAGAACTACAAAACCTATCCTTATTCTAGCTTTCAACATCTGAGCAACACTAGCCGTATCGAGTGGTTGAGTCCACAAAAAGCACTTGCTGAGTTTAAGAATCTCGAAGACTACACTAACTTTATTGATGAATATATTCCGCATAGAAGAGACTTAAAAGACATATCAGATTTACTGGCCAACTCACGTGAACTAGAGGCATAGCTCTACTGTACAAGCTCCGAGCTTGTACAGTAGAGCTGAAGAACGTGATATTCTATTTTGTTTACATTTCATGAATGTAGGTATATAGTCCAGGTTAATGAGAAGATTCGTGAGCAAACTTCTAGTAATAACTTTCACAATTACTTTGCTTGCCCCGAACTTATCTTTGCTTGATTCAGCAGATGCTCAAATAGCTCCCAGTCCAGATCCATCAATCTGGTCCCAGAATGTAGGGATCGTCGACAATGGAACTATAACTGCTAATGAAGCCAATCAAGACCCTCAATGCTCGAACGTTACTGTCGGCTATAAAAGATATGATGGGGTTTTGTTAACGCTACCTAGTGGTAGAAAGCTACACCCTGTAGGCCAAGAAACAACTATCAATGGAGGAGAAAGATGCGCTGTCTCTAGCAGGCTAGGAGCTTTTGCTCCAGGCTATTTTGCTCCATCAGGTAATTTAGGCAATGCATTTAAAACCAACCGTAATAACATCTCATATACTGCGGCACCCAGCAATGAGTATGTTGTCATTAGTTCAAGAAATTCATCGACCAACAGAAGCGCGATATCCATATCAACTTCTTTTACGGATGGCTACATAGATTATGACTCTAGAGGACTACTTTCATATGATCTGTATTGGCAGCCAAACGAGCTAGTTAATTCTATTCGGTATGTAGCTAACGAAAGGCCTTACGCTGGTCAGAAAGTAGATGCGAGCGGCATTGTTTTTTCTCGGAATGGAAAGTACATGGTTGTAAAGCTAGCAGCAAGCATTTTTGCAAGGGTGAATTTGCAAACACAAGTCATGACTCCATTTTATAGGTCATCGGTGTCTACCAATGGCGGCACAAAATACGCGATTAGTAACGATGGTCGCTATGTATTTACCACCAATAGTAGTGAAATATTCATTCACGACCTGGATACCTGTGTTTTTAATTATCAGAAAGATTTATGGGAGCTTAATCAAGATTCTGATCTATTCGGTTGCACTAAAACAGAAAATCTGTCGAGGGAAATCCAGCTGACTACCACCCGGAGGCCCAGAGAAACACTGTTTCCTCAGTTTTCGTTAAACGGCTCCGAAATAAGTTATGTTGATAAGCAAGCGAATGAAAACTATTACCGTGTTGCGCTGCAAGCTTCTGGCTATGTGTCTGGAGTAGAGGGTTATTTGGCATTAGGCGACAGTTTCAGTTCTGGTGAAGGCGACACAGAAGGCGGCGACTGGTATGAAGTCGGTACGGATGAGCAAGGTAGTTCATCAACATTTGAAGGGCGCAACCTCTGCCATCTTTCACGCCGTAGTTATCCATACCTCATGGCAGTAGAGCTCGGTTATTTAGCAACAAATTCTACATCGCCACCAGCAGACGGATTATTCCACTCTGTCGCTTGTAGTGGTGCGGTAATCAGCAATTTAACGGGTGGCGCAGGAGGCGTGTTTGATAAGAATCCAAACTTTAGTATAAACGACTACAGTAATCAATATTCCAACAGTTATCTTGGAAGTCTAAACAACTGGCAACCTGGAAGAGCTAGGCAGTTAGATTTCTTGTCGCAGCAGCTTTCTGAAGGATACATAATCAATCAAAGCTTGCCAGAGGCTATCACAATAGGCATAGGTGGCAACGACGCAGGATTCGGCGATATCGTAAGATCTTGCACCCTAGACACTAAAACTTGCAACTTCGCGGAACCAAGTAGCGATGCTGCTGTTAATTTAGCGCTCACCATAGCAGATCTCAAAGATCGTCTTGTCGACACTTATACAGAGCTTATTGCAGCCTCTAATGGCGAAAGTAGAATTTATGCCATAGGGTATCCTAATTTTGTTGAGGTTGGCGGTTCGTGCGATGTAAACGTTCGCCTAGACGTTAATGAGCTACGCATGGTGTCTGAAGGCGTTCAATATATGAATGCTGTTATTGAAGCAGCAGCGATCGAAGCTGGCGTGCTTTATGTTGATACAGAAGAAGTGTTGAACGGCAGCGACCTGTGCTCTTCATCAGACGAAAAGTCTTTTAACGGCATTACGTATGGCAACGATAAGGCGGGCATAGAGAAGGAATGGATTAATTTGCTAGCAGTGACCACAAGAGGCGTCTGTTTTTTAAGCACCGGATGTCTTGGGAATGAATCATTCCACCCAAACTATAAAGGCCAAGAACTCTACAAAGACGAAATAATTTCTATAACTAACGGGCTAGAAACGTCTCCAGGGGCAGCTATTCCACAAGACATACCGTTGCCGACTGATTTTTTTGGACAAGAAGCGATTGAATCTGTTATTAGTATCAACCAAGGCATAGATGCCTCACAATATGTTAATAAGCCTAATTTTTTCCTGACGGTTGGTGATTCATCCGATTTAAGAATAAACCAAAATAGATTTTATCCAGGAACTGGCGTCAAAGCACTGCTACGCTCAGAACCAGTACTTCTAGGTGAATTTATAGCAGACGAAAACGGAGAAATAGACGTAGAAGTAAATCTACCAGATGTTGAAGGCGGGGCTCACACAGTTAATCTAGAAGGTATAGACCAGTACGGAGAAGTCGTTAGATATTACCAACCAATAGTAATTGGCAATACTGATAACGATTTTGACGGCGATGGAGTATCAGATGATACCGATAGTTGTCCGACCATAGAAAACAGTGGTCAAGATATAGATAACGACGGAGTAGACGATAGTTGCGATAGTGAAGCAATAGCGCCTGTTGAACCACCTGAACCACCTAACCCCGAACATCCAGCCTGCAAGATACTGCGCCGGCTAGAAAGTCGGCTCCCATGGTACTTTAGATTTATTATCTATAGACTCTATGAACGATTTGATTGTGTCAGCTGACAATAGCCATGCCTCTAGTATTCAGACACTAATTCAAATATCTGTTTCTCTGTACTGGGTCGCGTTACGATAGTGCAATAGATAATGCCCCTAAACTCACCGTCTTTTCCGATCCCGCAGTAATTTTTAAGAGGTTCTGTTTCCAAATATGAAGAATTT
>Ga0307980_1001211_pt1 | contig 10456 bp, 13 predicted proteins | sample OrgLakmetage1060_FD_201817 | JGI IMG/M metagenome (GOLD analysis project Ga0307980, IMG submission 201817) | Saline water microbial communities from Organic Lake, Antarctica - #1060 | ecosystem: Environmental > Aquatic > Non-marine Saline and Alkaline > Saline | place: Antarctica: Organic Lake... | reverse complement strand
AATTTTTGAGGGCATTCCCCGATCTTGATGAATCCATGCTCGCATTGGTCACAGCCTGATTCCTCGCAGTGCGGGCAAGCTATCTCGAGTTCTTCGATCCGTTCGTTGCAGCTACTGCCCGAGCATCCTTGGCATAGGTTGCCGGTGGTGATCAGTGCGGCTATTCGGACTTTTTTCTTTCGTCTGAATCCAACCTCCCTGCACCAACTAAAAATTCAATCACCTCGATCACTTCGTCGATGTCGAGGATGCGAGCGAGGTTGTCACGACTGAACGGGATCTCGCTGCCGTCGTGATCAATCATGTTTTCCCATCCGGTCAGCGCGAACATTAACGCGTCAATCAATCGCTCTGGCTCTTTGTTTTGCCGCAGTGATTGGACGGTTGAAAGCGCCGCGATCGACAGCGTCTTGGCAAAAATCCGAGGCTGTGTTGCCTCGGGCTTGTCTGCGTCGGACGCCAATACGAGCGTCAGGCGAAAGTTTGGGTCAAGAGATTTGGGCATCTGGTTTAGGTGGCCTCAACGAAAGTGAACGAGAGTTCTTGGTCGGGGGTTGCCCCGTTTTTGTTGCACTGAAAATCGAGTGAATCAGCTTGTAATCCACCACGGTCTGTCTCTTGTCGGTTAATGATTTGTGCCTTGGGTGCGGCAACTAGGAACGAACCACCTGCGCACGGCACCGACATATCAACGGGGTACTCTGTCATCCCGGTCCAGATCGCTTGACGGTCGACAGTAGCCACGAGGTTTTCGAGCGGGTCTGTTTTGATCATTGGCACGCGGTCGCCAATGAAGAAATACTTGTAGCCAGAATATGTGTTTGGGCACTCCAATGGCGAGACGACATTGCCGCTCTCGATCGTGGTCATTGCAGGGCAATACTCCACTGAGTTGTGTTTGAAAAACCCACCCTTGTAGACGGCTGGCGCAACGCTGATTGCAGCCGGTGCGATCATTAATCCATCAACTTCCTCCTCTGCCTTGCCAACGAAAGTCCAGTTGATGCCGGCCAGTTTGCCGGTCGGGAAATCCATCGTGAACGAACCAGATGCACCGCTAATTTTCTTGATCTTGCCGTCTTCATAGACCGCCATCGTCAGCGTTTTAACGTCGGTGCCCGGTGCCTTGGTTTTGGGATAGAACGACTGGCCACTCTTGACCCAACCGCAAGCCGGGAAGTACAGGTCAGCCCATTCGGGGACACCGGTCCCGTCGTAGCTGATCTCGCTGCGGAACGTGATCGTGCCTGTCTCCGGGCCGGCCACTGAACTGATACGGTTGAATCCGCCCTGTCCGTCTCGCTGTTCCATCTCAATTGTATACTGGAACTCCAGATTGAACGCGTTAATAATCGCTTCGGTGGCCGTCACCGCAATTGCAGTGCCTGCGGTCGTTTCGATCTTTGCGGCCAGTGCGCGGCGGCGACGAAGTAGTCCAGGCATTTGTTAGGCTCGCGAAGTATAGGGATCGTTTTCGGAAATTCGGTAAACGATTCGCAGCGGAATCGTGACGCCCACGTGGTCACCCTCGGGCGACTGAAACGGGGACGGGTCACCACAGTCGGCATCGATCGCGACGCCGCCGAAGTTGTGCCAGCGGTCAGGCGTGGTGAGTGCTTTGCGGATACACGCATCGAGTTCGTTCACCGCTGTCATGTAAGGCGTTTGGTCGAGGTCGTCAGGTCGCCGGATGCCGTGGATGTTGAACTGCACGGAGTAAGCAACCGCAGGCGGATTGCCGGGGCAGTCCAGCTCGGGGACACGGAGAGAGTCGCCTTGCATGACCAGGATGGATCGCTCTCGCAGTCCGTTGTCCCAGGAGAGCTTTGACGGGCGGTCGACCGATTCCGCATCGATGCTGTATCCGTTTTCGGTAGTGATTTCTTCAAGCCGCTCGACGACGAGCTCGGCAAGCGATTCGAGTACAGGCGTGCTCATTTGACTTTCTTTTCTTGCCGGAGTTTGAGGAGATTGATGCGGCGTTTGATGTTGATGGCGAGCCGATCGCGGCCGGTTTGTTCGATTGGCTTTTCGAGACTCACGTCTCGCGTAAGGCCGGCGAGCGATGGGCCTGGGAGCTTGTTAATCGGAAATCGAGACTTACCTGCGCGGCGATACACGTCACCGTGCAGCTTCTCGATCTTGGGTCCGAACGCACCGGGGATTAGTTCATGCTGACCCTTCTTGAGTTGGTAGCTGACTCCTGGCTTTCGCTGCCGAGGCTTGAGTGCGCTAAGCGAAATCAGCGGCCTGTCTTTGATACTGACGGTGCTGGAGATCGATCCCCGGCGTGCGGACGTGCGATGGATGCGGCCATTGACTTGCTTAACCGGGAGCGAGTACACCTCGCGAATCGTGCGACTGGCGGCTGTCCGCATCTGGCGGGTGGTGTCATTGACGGCACCCACTGCGATGCGGTCGATCTGCGCAGGGGTGGCCTTGAGCTTTGCCGCCTCGCGTCGGATCGTGTCGAAATCGACCGCCATCTGGATCACTGAACTAGAATCCTTAGTAGCCCTGAGTCTGCTGATAGGAGCCTCGCAATTGGCTTGCGAGTTGGCGTTGCTCCCACGCGGAGAGCAACCGTAATTTCATCAGTGGCGGTGTTGAGTTCTTCGCTACTGATTCCAATTCGATCGTCGTTGCGAACGCGGACGATCACATAGGGGAATGACTCGTTGATTTCGCCGATCATCACGTTGGCTTCACGGTCCACCTTGGCATCGATAATGCGTGCAACTTCAATGGTTTCTCCATTGGTGCGGGTGATCTTGTGATACGTGATCTCTTCACCGAACTGCCGCAGGATTCCGCCTGCGGCGTGTCGCGAGAAGGATCGGCGAAAGCGAGTCATGGCGATTAAACGACCGCCGTGATGACGGCACCGGCCTCGGGATAGAGAACCTTTTCGTGCACCTGGTGACGTACGCGGATGATGTCGGCCCGCACCGTCTCGTCTCGGTAGCTCTCGACCGTTCCGGCGATCTGCGATCTATCGCCGGACCAATGGAACGTGCGACCGACGCAGGGCTCACGGAAATCGTTTCCGCTGGCCGTTTTGCCGATGAACACCTTCGTCTGGTCCCAGTTCTGGCTGAGTGCGGCAGCCTGCCCTGCGTTGGCGGTGTTCTGCGTCGACCCGGCCACGATAATCTTCGGCAGGTCGAACACTGCCGAGAGCATCGACTCGGTGATGTCGGTTGCCTTGGTCGGGCTACCAGCACCGCTCGACGCGATCCGGTCAATAACCTGATCGCAATTCCGCAACAGTCGGAAGGTCTTGCGGCTCATCGCGATCGTGTCGGGCCAGATACCGGACGCGGCGTAGATTGCAAGCACGCGAGTCTCGACATCCGTGATCGGCTTTGCCGTGGCAGGGACGTCCCACTTGACCGCCGCGGCGGCTGTGTTAGTGAACACGGAAGTGTTCAGCAACGCGGAGATGACACGACGCTCAGCATTGCTCAGGACAGCGGAGCGAGCACGCAACGCCGCAACCACCTCCATGTCGAAATACTCTCGATACATCTCGGCTTCGTTGTCGTCGACGGGCTCCTCTGCACCGTTTTCACGCGTCGCGTAAAAGTCCTCGGTGAACGTGAACTTGCCACGTGAGTAACCGGAACCGGGGGCGCGGACCGTGTCGCGTTGTTGGAGCAACTGCTCGATCGGGATGCGGCCAAAGTTGCCGGCCGCTTGCGCGACGTCGAACGCGGGCATCAACTGGTCCCAAATGAAACCGTTGATATTTTGCTCGACGTCGAACTCGGTGAACGACTCGGCGATGTCTGGCCGTAGCGTTGACAGTGTCGTGGATGGTGAAGGCATTGCATTCTCACTTTCCCGATGCAATGACTGGTTAAGAAACTAGGAAAAGCACCCGGCTTTGGTGGCCACCTCCACCGGGCGCTGCATCGGGATTGATTAAGTCTCTGGCACTTCGCCAAACACTGGATAGACTTCAATGATGTCGTCTGCTGCGGTTGCTGCCGTCTTGGCAACGCCCTGCAGGTACGCGGTCGAGGCCTGTGTGTCGCTGACCTTTCCGGATGCGACGGTATAGACTTTTGACCCTGCCGTGATGGCTTTAGACGCCACCATTTCGAGAGTTCCGACGCCGCCGGGAATTAGATTGACACCGACTAGGTCGCCATCTTTTCCTGCCACGCGAGTGACGCCGATTGCTTGATCGGCGAGACCAGCGATGGCACCGGCGGCAGTGACGCGGAGGTTCGCGCCGGCGTCAGCCGCCAGCTTGATAGTGTCGGTCGGGGTTGCGTTGTATTGACTCATCGGGGAGTTCCTTCGTTTTTAATGTGAGCGATAAGTGATCGGACGAAATTAGCGGGCGTTGACTTCGGCGAGCATCGCTTGACGCAGGCCGGGATTGAGGGCGTTTGCCTGAGCGACTGCTTTTGTGCGGTTGTTTGGATATCGCTTGCACTGCGTCGCGACTGCTTCGTCCCATCGCTGCTTGGCGGACGGCCCGCTGGTGCGGCGTCCCTTGGCAACCGGGTTTGCTCCGGTGCGACGGCGGGCGCTCGGGGTGGTGTCTTCGTCCTCCTCTGCGTCGACTTCCGTTTCGTCATCGCCCTCGGTATCCACTTCCTCGTCATCTTCGGCGCGGGCTGCGGCCTTGGCTTTCGTCTCGGTCAGCTCTTCTTCGAGCGCGGCGACACGAGCTTGGAGCTCCTCGTTCTCTGCCGTGAGTTCGTCAGCCGCCGCCTTGGCGACCGACGCCATCGGCATCTCCTTCTCCACGCATCGGAGGATAAATTCAGATTTGGCTTTCGGGTAAGCAGCTCTGATTTCTTTGATTGAGGCTGCTGCGGATGGTTCACTGGCCATAGGTGGTACCTTTGGTTGGGCGGGGGATTGTCCGCTTGGGTCCGCACCGAACAGTGCGGCTACAACCCCGTGCGGCAAGTTGTTGAGTTTGGCGAATACTCGCCCGTTCACTGGGGACTCAGTGACTTTTGTGACGAGACCTGCGTCCAGCGCTTGCTGTGCATTGAAGTAGGTCTCTTTCTTGAGGATCGCGGTGATCTCCTCCTCGCTCTTGCCCGTGCGTTTGGCGTAGGCAGAGACCATGTTTTGCTTGAGCCCCTTGAGCATTTCAGCGGACTGCGACAGATCATCATCGTCGCCCTCGGTTCGCACCGATGGGTTGTGCAACATCATGTAGCCGTTGGGGCTGATCTCAACATCGTCAAACGCCATCGGGATGAACGATGAAATCGAGAACGCGGTTGACTCAATGACTGCCCGTTTGGGGCCATCGTAGGACGCAAAGGCGTCGTAGATTGCGAACCCTTCAAACACCGACCCACCCTCGCTGTGGATGCGGACCACCAGCGGCTTTGATCGGTCAGCTTGTGCGATCTGTGCCTTGACCATTGAAGACGAGATTTCGCCTTCACCAGTGCCGATCACTCCGTCGATTAGGATCTCATTCATTGGCTGGGGCTCCTTCTGTTTGTTCTTCGACGATGGCTGGGTCTTGCAGCGCCATCGTGGCACCTTCGCCCATTGGCAGCTGGATCAGGTCTCGCCAGTTGATCTTCACGCCGCTTGGGTACTTCATGTTGAGCTCGTTTGCTTTCTCGATCGCTCGCTGGATGGCGTAGGCGTTGTCGGCGACGATCTCTTCGCTTACTTCTTCCCACTCGTTGCCGCGGGCTGCGTGTAGACGACGTCGGCTTGTCAATGCGTTCTTGAGCTGCACCGCATCACCCTCGGCATCAGCGACCGGTTCGATATAGGACCACGTCGGCAGGTTCCATTTGTGTGCGAAGACATTCACGTCAGGCTTGGCGGCCGCACGCTTCAGTGCGGGGTCTTTCTCAAGCCACTGAGACACCTTCCACTCGTAGACGGGCTTATGCAGGCGAGTCATGAGATTGATCTGCTCGGCGACAAATCCCTTGCGGGCTTCGTCCACGGCTCCGCGCCAGCCAGAGAAATTTGTCTCGCTGCCGTCCATCAGGATCAGGCAGAGAGGCAGGCCGAAATTGACACCGATGACCTGCAGGATCAACTTGACCTGCATGAAGTATTCAGCGTTTGGGATGTTCGGCGAGAATCCACTGATCGTCTCACCAGGCGTACCAGTGACTTCCATCCCTGGTGCAATCCCTTCCATCTGCCGCGTCCCGGCTGGTGTGGCCTCGGTGTACGATTCTCCGTAGCCTGGGTCAGTGCTCGGCAGGCCACCGTCGCCGGCCAGCGATTGCTGTCGGATGATGGCGAAACACGAAACCGCCTGCTGCTGGACGAGCTTGGCAAAGTTGATGTCTTCCAGCATTCCAGCATAGGAAAAGATCGGTGCAATCTGAGTGACGCCGCGTGTCTGTAGCACACGCTTTGGCGAGTAGACGTGGAACAATTGCCGCCGCCCGTCCTCGTTGCGAACGTCGATTGGGTAGGCGGGCTGCTTGCCGCCGAATTCGCCTTTGTCTTCTCGCACCCAGTACTGGGTTCGCTTGCCGTAGCGATCGCGAGTGACGCCCAGGAACGTGTCCTCTTTGCGTGAGTCGGTCTGAATCACGTGTGACTCAAGCGACTGCAGCGGACCATCCTCGGTGCCGATGACAATCATGTCGCCATCGACCGTCTCGGCGCGGCAGACGGCACGCTCGATCTCGTTGAACGTCATCTCGCCAGCGATGTCGCACTGCTCGGGATCGTTCGCAAAATCCATCCAGCGAGCCCACAGGTCTTCATCGACCGCCCTGTCACCGGTCTTTGGATCGAGAGAGAATCCCGACTGGATCACGTTGTCCACTTTGCGATCGGCAATCGTGCCGACGAGCGCATCGTTGCGATCCATATCGCGGGCTTGCTCAATCGCGTCGTAGTAGCTCGACTCGCTTCGGAAGTGGTAGTCAGCCCCAGCTCCCATCGGGGCCACGCCGGTGCGACGACGGACGAAGCGTGAGTGCTTGGTCATGTCGTAGTCGGCACGGATCGCGTCGAAGTCACTGGCGATCGTCTTGGGTGTGGATCGCTTGCTCATCCGCGGAACCTCGACGTAACACCGAGGAAGCGGACGCCGCCAGTGCCAGAGTTGGCGCGGGCGTAGACCTGGGCCGATTTCATCAACGCTTCGATCTGCGGGATCGAGAGCGTCATGGCGCTGCCCTGGTCGGATTGCGACGTGGGCGAGAGGATCAGGAACCGCTTGGCCGCGACGATGAATTTACGCGCGCGGGCGGGGCTGCCGACTTCCTCGAAATCGGCGTACTCCAGCAGCTCGGCAACGATTTGATCTTCTTGGCAGGTCATGCGTGCAATGTATGCACGCTTGAGCTAAGATCAGTGGGTTTCGGATAATCTGTTTTTCGGACCCCTTTTCCCTTAGAGCAATTGCAATGAAAGACGAACGATTGACATTTTCTGACACTGACGTGTCGCTTTCGCCTCGCTTCGATCCATCGACAATCTGCTCTGCCTCGTATTGAGCCCCGTAATCCCTAGACGTCCTGCATCTAAGGATTTTGCAGGTCACTTCGCCCTCCTTGGTTTCCCATGTTTCGCTGTAGACCTCAAACTCAACGTTTGATTCCCTCAGCGAGCAAAGCGAACTGCCATCGATCGCAGCCCATAGGCCGCTGCGTCTCTGCGAGAGAGCCGTCCTTTTGATCCTCACGGTGATTCCTCCGGTGTCATGTGCTCGAATACCCAGCGGACCGTGTCGGACCAGCTCCGCACGTCGCTGCCGTCTCGCATCTTAGCATTGGCCCGCTGCAGTCCGAAGTAAGCGGCCTTGAAGTTGGCTCGCTGCTCGGCAGTGTTGAATACGCAGTCCACCCCGCGCTTCGTGTAGCCTTCGATCCCAAACAGCAAGGGAACCTCCAGTTCAGCCAAGCTTCTAACAAGCACGACATTCTCAGTTCTCTGCGTCTCTGCCCGTGCTTTCTTCCTCTTCTTCGGCTGTGGCGGTGACTGGGCTGGTTGCGGGCTGCTGATGCTGGGCAGGTCAGGCATGTCAGTGTGCGACATATCATCTTCTTTCTGTTGCGAGGAATGGTTGGCCGGCTGGGTTCAGCAGGCGGGGCTTCGGTTGTTGTGGGCGAGATGGTGCGGCGGGCTGTGGCCGCTGGAGCAATCGCACCCCTGCGCAACCAGCGGCAGCACAGGCGAGAGCGACGGCATCGAGCCAGTGATTGTTGCGTGACAAGACTTCCCACTTCGACACGTTGCCGCGCCCTTGCACGAACATCGTGCGGCGTTCTTCCGAAACGATGTGCTTCGAGAATGACAGGTGCCGCCGCTTGTCGGTCGGGCACGAAAACACGGACAGCGATCCATCATTGAATCGCTGCGAATCATCGAAAGTGGGAGTGATGAATCGCTGCTGCAGCCACTCCTTCCACCATTCCGTGTTGATGTTGTAGAGCCAGAGCCCTTCGTGTTTCAGATGGCTGGCATACGCTTCAAGGAAGGGGATTTTCTCGGGGGCTCGTTCAGGTAGTCGGAAGCGACCGTCGGAGAACCCCTTGGCCGCATAGAACGGCTTGCCAGCATCTCGGCAAAACGCATAGACGCCGTGAGTCATACCCTTGTTTGAGTCGTCTCGCTTGCCAGTGTACGCACCAGAGTCAATCAGACAAATCAGCGGCGGGTGCTGTGCGGTGATGTCGGTCCGCCATTGATGCAACGATGACAGCAGTGCTTTCTCGATCGATTGATTGTCGCTCGTGTTCGTAAGCCCCCATGTCTCCATCACTCCGTAATCGATCACGGTACCGATCGCGTTGCCCCACCATGCAATCTTGGCCCAGTGGCTCGCGTGCTTGCCAATGTCCAAACCGACCGTTACCCACTCGGCTAGTGGCGGCATCTCATTTTGCAGATACCCGCTCTGGCGGCTGGCGACCATGCCTGCGGTGAGGCCAGCGCTGTCGGCTTGCTCCTCCGGCTCAGGATCGTTTTGGTACTCGGTCTTGTACGCCTCCATCGACGTGTCAGCGATCTTGTTGTAAGCCTGCTGAATCGCAGAATGTACCGCCTCAGTTCCGTCCTCTAGTGTCGTGCGGACGTAGTGGTCCGAGATCATCTCAACCCCTTCGTCCATCGCCTCGCGGTTCGCCAGGTAGAACTCAACCGCTTTCAGTCCGTGCTCGTCGCCGGCTGTCTGCGATGCGTGGCGGATCGAAACGTACTCCTCCCACATATCGAGGCGCTTCGGCCACTCGACAATCATGCCGAATCGCACACCGTTCATTGATGGCTTTTCAGCGCGATCGGTCAGCTTGTACGATAAGCAGTAGCTGTTCTGCACGGTTGTCAGGACAACAACCGCTAGCGTCTCCTCTTGGCTGACCAGACCGGCGATGTCTTGGTCGATGATTGCTTCGCGGTCTTCGATCTGGCCAATGCTCTTGGCTGATTCGCGGGTCTCAGGGTCATCGATCAGGATGAAGTCGGGTCGGTCGCCGTCGATGTTGGCACCACGGAAGGCTGAGTCCAGCCCGTAGTAGGACATCTTTACGCCGCCATAGATCGACCCGGGCACGTCTGCTAGCCGCAGGTAGTGGCCGGTCCAAACGATGTTTGTCAGTCGGCCATTGATGTGCTGCTTCGCGGCCCGCTGTGGTGCACCCTCTAAAGCGCGGACTGGATAGCACACTTCGGGAAAGTCATCGAGAAGTAGCTCATTCGTTCCGATCTTCTTGCGGAAATCCTCATAGAGCCGACCAGCCAGGGCGCTCGTAGCAGCGACCGGCAGAGGGAACCGCACCAGGCCAGCCAGCACGAGATAGACCATCAGCCCCTTCACGAGCTCCGACTTGCCTCGGCCACGTGGCGCAGCGACAGCCTGCGATCCTCCGTGCCTCGCTCTGCTGCAAATCGCGTCAATCATGAATAGGTGGTCTTTCCCGAATGCTAGCCGATACCTGTCGGCAAAATACGTCCGCAAGAATCTCTCAGGATCATCAAGGGCTCGCTCCCGACGAACGATGTCCTTGACCGCCGGGATAGTGATCTCGGCCGCCTTGCTCCTCCTCTCTCTCTTCCTTGTGACGTCCTTATCGTGTTCGCTCTCCCCGTCGCTGATCAGCCGACGATATTCAGCTGCCTGGATCCCCTTCGGCTGTTTCGCCAATGCGGAGAATATCCGCATCAATTCCGCATCGCTGGGCAATCGCGAGAACCCGCTGTTTGAATTCGTCAATCTTGGCGTGCTCATCTTTTTGGTTCTGGGCCTCGGCCGCAATGATCGCGCGGGCGGCTGCGATGCGTGACGATTCTTCTATGCCCCCAGTAGCAATGTCGATAAGCGATTCCATTACTTCGCTTTTCTTATGATCTGGTATCTCCCAACGATTGATGACAGCCCTCCCATAAAGTCTTGCTAGCTGCAGTTCAGTCACACCTCCCCCTTACCCCGGCGAATCCCAAACCATTTAGAAACGCCGGACTGTGTCTATTGAAAAGCGGGAGGATATCTTAC
>Ga0307980_1001210_pt1 | contig 10458 bp, 10 predicted proteins | sample OrgLakmetage1060_FD_201817 | JGI IMG/M metagenome (GOLD analysis project Ga0307980, IMG submission 201817) | Saline water microbial communities from Organic Lake, Antarctica - #1060 | ecosystem: Environmental > Aquatic > Non-marine Saline and Alkaline > Saline | place: Antarctica: Organic Lake... | reverse complement strand
TGGAAGCCGAGTGAAGAGACTCCCATGGAAGAGAAGTCAGACGCCATGTGGGACATCGAAGACGCAAACCAAGATGACGCTACGACACTTTCATCATACATCGTATAACAGCAAGCGGAGACTATTATGACACTTGAAGACTTTTTCGCTTGCTTGTCCTACGGGAGACTGAGTAACTTAAGCATAGGTATGGAAGGACAAGGGTCCATTGCTCCAGCCGACCAATCCCGCATCACGCACCACGTAAACGAGACACTGACAGCCCTATACAGTCGGTTTTCGCATAAGACTGATTATGTTAATGTTCGGCTCAGTGCCGACCGCAACAGATATTCAATCAAAACGCAAAACGCGGTGTCCAATACGGTTGGTACAAACCTGGCTCCACGGTATCTGATTGACTCTGAGGATGTGCCTTTTGCCAATGATCTGATTAAGATCATCCGCATTTCAACAGAAGAAGGTGAAGGCACAGACCGCAAATTGGTGGACTGCCCTCTCAACGACAAAGCTCAGCCTAAGAGTTTGCGAACCATTTCTTACAATGAGCTCTTCGTACCAGACCCGGTTGAAAGGAAGATTTTGACGATCGAGTACCAGGCCAAGCACAAACGTCTCAGCATTCCTGTGGACCTAGATGAAGAGATTATCTTGGCCCCAGTATTGGAAACCGCACTGGAGGCTGCAGTGGCATCTCGTGTTTATGGCTCAATGAATGGGGAAGAAAACACAAACAAATCTATAATGCTGAACAATGAGTACGAGACCATGCTTGCCCTCGTTGACGTCAAAGACTTAATGCAAGAAACCATGTCTGCTGACCACAACAAGTTTATCAAAAATGGGTGGGCCTGATGCTGTTGAATACGGATCTCCTAGCGTGGGCCAACGCAACTGATGCGACAAGGCTGCCTCTTATTGAGAGCCAGGTCACTACCCTGCAGGACCAGCAAGGAGGCATCCTCAGCGACAGTACAGGGCTCCGTAATGACCTGATTGCTTGGACAGGTACGAACCAGGCTCAGGGTTATGCAAACCGCGACAAGCTCGATACAACCAGTGACAATGCATTTGCTGCTTTAACCAAGATTCATGGAGTGGAACTTGGAGCAAAAATATACACTGACTTGGAAATTGAAAAGCTTAAAATTGTATTTCAAGACGCTATAGATGCAGCTCAACAAACTATTAGCAATCAAGTTACATCAAATATAAACACATCAGAAGAGAATTTTGCATCTACAACACAAAATAAAATGGATGCTCTTTTTACAGAAAGTGCATCTAACCGTGCAGATGTACTAAGTAAATTTACTGATTTTATTAGTTTATCAGATATACTTTTAGATGATGTTATACCGGGAATAAATACTGCTGTTGAAGGGTTGCTTTATCAATCAACTGAAACTGATGGCCGCATCGATACAATCATGGCTGACTACCAATACCTTTCTCTGTCCCAAGGATTTGAAGACGTCAACGGCTCAATCAACGGTATAGACGGTGAGATAATTCAACTTGATGCGAGCATAACCAGCATCAAAGGTCTATCAATTGATGGTGATACCGCGATGGGGGTCTTACTAGAGCAGTTAGAAATAGACGCTGGCGGCAACTCAGCGTTGATTACAAATCATGGTACTGCACTAGTAGACCTACAAGGTAATGCCGAAGCATCATTATTGTTTCGAGTGAAAGCTAATACAGCAGGGGCTGAAATTGAACTGGTTGCTGCGGATAACCCAGTCAGTGGTGGTAGCTCATCAGTTCGTATAAACGCTGGTGAATTACTGTTTAACAACAGCTTTACATCTGAACTGGTTGATACAGTTAGTTTTGGTAATGCTGGTCTTTCAATCTTTGGTGGTACTGTAAAGTCACAAAATTACTTAGAAAATGTTCGTGGCTGGCAACTAAAAGAAGACGGTACAGCTAGGTTTATAAAGCTAATCACCAATGAAGCTATTGTGAATGGGGCAATCTACACTGACTCAATCCAAGGAAATGCTGTCACTGTTGCACGGGGAACCAGTGGATCAGGATCACAGTCATTAGAGTTTACTCCGCCTCATGGTGGTGCTTTGCTTATTGTCGCTTCTGCACAAGTTTCTAAAACCACTGGGAGCGGTCCCGTCACAGCAAGCGCGCAAATCAAAGTGAATGGGGTAGAAAGAGGAACAGGGAGTGCCGTGACTCAAAACAACGGTCCCAATCCTTCAATTTCAGCAGGTACTGTACCTATAACGGCTTCACTAGGTTATGGGGCTCAGGCACTTTATGTTGAAGTGGTTGGAGACCTTGTGTCCTCTTCTTTGGTTATTCTTACAAGGTATAAGTGAAATGCAGTCATACAGCCTTTATAATCTGACAACGGGCGTTGTCACGTCGACCAAGAGCTTGCTAAACGAGCAAGAAATGATCGATACAGTTGCAGCCATTGGAAACCCAAACCGAGGTTATGTGATTGGTTACAATACACCGGACAAGGCGTATATCAAAAATGGCTTGTCTTATGATTTACCTGAGCGCACTCAACCGTGGATGACGTGGAACCTTTCAACAGAATTGTGGGAAGACCAGCGGACCCAATCTGAAAAAGACAGCGACCTTAGTGATCTGCGCAGTCGCTCCTCTTTGACTCGTCGAGAGCTAGGGCTGGCTCTCACACGTCGATCGATTATGACTCAAGCAGATGCTATTCTTGCAAGCCGTGGAGAATGGCCAGCTGTCTTGCAACCATTTTGGGATGATTTGTACGATCTGGATCCAGGCACTGCTGGCGAGGTTCTTATCGAGTGGGCTGGCTCAAACTCAATCAGCCGAACGGATCCAAACATATTGACAATAGCCTCTCTTCTGGAGATTTCAGATGCGGATCTTGATGAAATCTTCAATGTTAGATTGGAGTAAGTAAATCAGGTTCCCTAGTTTTATGTGTCTTGGACCAACTCCATACCGTATCATTGGCTTTGCCATGGTGTGGTGTGCTTTGGTTTGCTCCCCTACCGCTATGTTTAAGGATGAGGTCTCCGTGATAAATCAAAATTTACAGAATAAAAGTCCGATGAGCATCACCCCTTTTGACATCAGCCAGTTCGGGACTCTGGCTCAAGGTTTTCAACAGCAAGCAACAAACATGGTTGAAGCTGGACGTGCAGGTCTTCGCAAGCAAGCAGAAGAGTTTGCGATGTCTGACTTACAAGACAGAATGCCCACCCCTGGATCCAATAAAGACATGGCTGGGTACGGTAAACCCAATACTCTGATTGGTGGGCCACAAGACGAAATTACATTTGGCGCAGATGGATTTGCTTCAAACGTACCCCGTTCTCTTATTGGTTCAGAATCTAGCGGTGACTGGAGAGCCTCAAATAACGAGAAAGGCTCCAGTAATCGAGAAGGCCATTACGGTATTTTGCAGTTTGGTTTAGATCGCTTAGATGATGCCAAAAAAGCCGGAATCATTCCACAAGACATGACGCCCGAACAGTTCATGGATAGTGAAAAAGCTCAAATATCTACGTCAAACTGGCACTTTAACGACATCGATAAACGTATCCGTAAACGTGGGTTTGACAAGTTAATTGGCCAGAAGATCGGGGGCACTCCCGTTTCATGGGATGGGATGAGATCTATGGCTCACCTCGGAGGCTTTGGTGGTCTTTCAAATTTCATCAATTCTGGTGGCAAAAGCAATCCATCAGATACCTACGGTACGTCCCTTTCGGACTATGGCAAGCAACACCAAAATTAAAAGATTGGGACTCCCATGAAGAATACTACATACGAGTCTTCGGACGAATCTAACCAACTTGAAAAGCTAACAGATTGGCCAAATGAGCCGGGTGTTGCTTCATTGAATGAAGACTTGTTTATTGCCAAACCTTCTCATGACTCTCATGTTTTGGAAGTTGAGCGGTGGATTTCTTTGCGGGATGTAACCGGTAAGTCTAAGCCCAAAGCTGCTAAGAACAGATCAAGTGTCCAACCCAAGCTGATCCGACGTCAAGCTGAGTGGCGCTATTCGGCTCTTTCTGAGCCGTTCTTGTCATCGCAGAAAATGTTTACAGCCACAGCAACAACCTTTGAAGATGAGTTGGCTGCCAATCAAAACGAGCTCATCCTCAACTGGCAGTTTCGTACAAAAATGAACCGCGTCAAGTTCATTGATGAGTACGTCAGAACCACCGTGGATGAAGGCACAGTTGCTGTTCGAGTTGGATGGGATCGTCAAACGAAGATGGTTAAGGTCCAAGCTCCAGTGTGGGAAATCATCGAAGTACAGGACGAAGAGACTTCTAAGATGCTGGAGCAAGCATCTCAGATCAAGACAGATAATCCCCGTGCTTTCAAAGATCTTCCAGCTGATGTTCAAGAGTCTGTGTCTGCATCTCAGGAATACGGCGCCCCTGTTCAAGCACGACAGATTGGCACTGAAGAGGTCGAGGAAGAGAAAGTCCTGGTCAACCAGCCAACAGCAACTATCCTGCACTACTCAAATCTTTATCTGGATCCCTCTTGTGAAGGTGACGTTTCAAAAGCCAAGTTTGGTATCATTACGTTTGAGACATCCAAAGCAGATCTGATTGCTGATGGGCGTTACAAAAACCTTGATCATGTGAACTGGCAGGGTAATACCCCGATGAATCTGCCTGATCATGCCTCTAACATTGACGACTCTGTGCAGTTCAAAGACGAGCTTCGCAAACGGGTTGTGGCATATGAATACTGGGGCTCCTACGACATCAATAGTGATGATACCTTGGTTCCGATTGTGGCCACGTATATTGGCAACGTCATGATTCGCATGGAAGCAAACCCCTACCCAGATCAAGAAATCCCAGTGGTGATTGTGCCTTATATGCCGCTCACTCATTCGGTTACGGGTGAGCCTGACGCAGAGCTGCTGGAAGAGAACCAGAACATCCTGGGCGCTGTCAGCCGCGGTATGATTGATTTGATGGGGCGGTCTGCAAACAGCCAGACAGGTGTGGCCAAAGGTCTTTTGGATGTCGTGAACCGCAATCGATTCAACGCTGGTACTGACTATGAGTTCAATCCAACAGCTCATCCCGAGAACAGTATTCACCAGCATAAGTATCCTGAAATTCCTAACTCCGCTCTGACTATGCTTCAGCTTCAGAACCAAGAAGCAGAAGCTCTGTCTGGCGTTAAAGCATTCTCAGGAGGCATTTCCGGTGAAGCTTATGGGGACGTGGCAACAGGTATTCGAGGTGCTCTCGATGCCTCTGCTAAGCGTGAAATGGCTATCTTGCGTCGCATGGCTCAAGGCATGGCAGACATTGGGCGTAAGTTTGCATCAATGAACCAGGCGTTCATGAGCGAAGAAGAGACAGTTCGTGTTACAAACAAAACGTATGTAACAGTTAAGCGTGAAGAGCTGGCGGGTGAGTTCGATCTTGAGGTCGACATTTCCACTGCTGAAATTGATGAAGCCAAGTCTCAAGACCTTTCGTTTATGCTGCAGACCATGGGTAACAACATGGACTTTACCATGACTCAAATGTTGCTGGCTGAGATTGCAACACTGAAGCGTATGCCTGCTCTGGCTGAAAAGATCATGCAGTTCAAACCTGAGCCAGATCCACTGGATCAGAAAATGAAAGAGCTTGAGATTGCAAAGCTTGAAGCTGAGATTGAAGAAATCAGATCTAAGTCAATGGTGAACCAGTCCAAGGCACGCACTGAAGGATCAAGCGCTGATTTGAAAGATCTGGAGTTTGTGGAGAAAGAGTCTGGCACCGAACACATGCGCAATTTGGATGTGCAAGGTGAGCAAGCTCGATCAAACCAAGATCTGGAAATCACCAAATCTTTCTTGGCTCAAAGAGATCCTGCAAAACCCAATCCAGACATGGGTTCAGCTCTCGCATATAAAGAATTGGTAACAGGTTGACCGGTTACTTTAATGTTCTCTAAAGTGTCCCTCATCTGACAACCATCCACCTCAAAACAGTAAAGAGAAATGAAATGTCTGACATCAAGCAACTCGAAGACTCGATTGACGAATCGCGGAAACTTGTAGAACTCAAGAACGCCGCTCTAAAGTTGTCGAGCAACCGTGAGTTTAAGAAGATCATCCTGGATGGCTACTTCAAAGATGAAGCAGTCCGCCTTGCTGAAGTATCTGCTATTGCAAATCCGAATGTAGACCGCAACGAGGTATTTTTGGCGATCCAGGCTATTTCCCTCTTGAAGCAATATCTTCAGTCCATCGTACGTGTTGGAGAAATGGCTGAAGAAGACATCTACACCAACGGCGAAGCACTCGATGACGCTCGCGCGGAGGATGCAGCATGAACGAACAGGACTTCGATAATCTCACCGATGAGGAAGTCATGAACATGACCTCTATTCCTGATTCAGATCAGGAAGCGCCTATTGTTGAAGAGCCTGTTGTGGAGGCTCCTACTGAAGAAGTTTCTGCTGAACCCACTGAACCTGTGGAACCAGCGGCTACGGTAGCCCCGGCAGAAGAGGTGAATGCAGATGCTGACGGAAATCTTTTTTCGGATGAAGAATTGGCTGAAGCTTCTAATGGCTCCGCCCCCGTTGGTGATGACACCGTTGCAGCATCTGAAAATGCTGAAGGTACTGTCACACCAAATCACACCGAAGCAATCGAAGGTGAGGATAAGGGCGAAAGAAAGCCCGATGGTGCAAAAACTGATGGCGAAGCAAAGCCAGCAGAGACGCCAGAACCTGTTGATTTCGAGTCGGCGTACACACAGATAATGGCTCCTTTCAAAGCCAACGGACGGGAGTTCACTCCGAGCTCCCCGGACGAGGTTATCCGTCTGATGCAGATGGGAACCAACTATACGAAGAAGATGCAGGAACTGAAGCCAAACCTCAAGCTCATGAGAATGCTTGAGAACAATGGCCTCATGGATCAAGACAAGCTGTCCTTTCTGATCGACGTTGATAAGAAAGACCCTGCAGCTCTTCAGAAGCTTTTGCATGATGGTGCAATCGATCCAATGGATCTCGATACATCGTCAGAGCCTACATACCGCCCCGGCAATCACTCTGTGAGTGATCACGAACACCATTTCCATGAAACCTTGGGAGATGTCACATCCACCCAAGAAGGCAAGGATACGGTAAATCTGATCAACTCTCAATGGGATCAAGCCAGCAAGGAAGCGGTTTACAAAGAACCCGAACTATTGGGGATTATTCGAGACCAGCGTGCAAGTGGTATTTATGCCAAAATCACGACTGAGGTCGAACGTCGTCGAACTTTGGGTGAATTAGACGGCGTCTCTTTTATTAATGCTTACAAGACTGTTGGCGATCACCTCCAGGCCCAAGGCTCTCTGGCTCCCGCTCCAAGCCCGACCGCACCGGCCACCGTAGAGACACCTGCACAGACACCTGCTGCACGTGTCCTGGAAGTCCGCACAGGAACTCCGAAGCCAGTTGTAAAGTCTGACCCAAAAGCACGTGCAGCTTCAGCTTCACGAGCATCAGCTCCCACACCGCCAAAAGAATTCAACCCGTTTGATATGACGGATGATGAAATTATGGCGCTCCCTTCCCCCACTAGCTGATCCAATCAGTCTTAAAGGATACCACGACCATGCCTACACATCAGTATAACTCTCCCCCCGGTAGCAAATCGACCATCGACGGGCCTGGCTCGACGCAGATGAACACCTTCTTTTGGCAGCGCAAAGCGCTTATTGAAGCCCAAAAAGAAATGTACTTCATGCCCTTGGCCGACGTGACCAAGATGCCCAAGCATTACGGCAAAGAGATCCGGGTCCATCACTACATCCCTCTGCTCGATGATCGCAACGTCAACGACCAAGGTATCGATGCTGCTGGCGCGACAATGTCAGGCAGCGAGTTTCAGGTGATCTTCCCATCTGCAACTGTCATGGTAGCCAATGCGGATTCGGCTGCTGCTGTTGTTACGATCAACGACAACGTTGATGACACACTGGTTGCATCAGACGGTGATGATGACTCCGGTGGCAGTGGCCTCACTGCAATCACACTGGTTGGTTCCCTGTCGCCTACCTATGTCAACGCCACGAAAAAGAATGCTGTTGTAGCTCTTGATGTCGGCGTTACGTCGATTGCCAGTTACGGTAATCTTTATGGCTCCTCGAAAGACATCGGTACGATCACTGGCAAGATGCCGACTCTGACCGAGACTGGTGGCCGCGTGAACCGCGTTGGTTTCACTCGTCTCACTCTGAGCGGCTCGCTGCACAAGTTTGGTTTCTTCACTGAGTGGACTCAGGAAACCATGGACTTTGACTCGGACGATGAGCTTTACAGCCACATCAGCCGTGAACTAGTGACTGGTGCAACACAGCTGACAGAAGCCGTTCTGCAGAAAGACCTTCTGGCTGCCGCTGGTGTGATTGTTTATGCAGGCGCTGCTTCGTCTGATTACGAGATTACCGGTGAAGGTGCCGAAATCTCGGAAGTGGTTTACGATGACCTGTCCCGTTTGGCTCGTATTCTGAACGACAACCGCACGCCTCTGCAGACCAAAGTCATCGCTGGTTCGCGCATGATTGACACCAAGACCGTTTCTTCGGGCCGTGTCATGTATATTGGCTCCGAACTGGAAGCTACCGTTCGCGGCATGGTCGACCAGTTTGATACACCTGCTTTTGTCCCAGTGCATATGTATGCCAATGCAACAACTTTGCTGAACGGTGAAATTGGCTCGATCGATCGTTTCCGCTTCGTTGTGGTTCCCGAGATGCTCAACTGGGCCGGTGCTGGTGCTGACGTTGATACGAACGCTGGCTACATGGAAACCAACGATCAATACGACATCTACCCAATGCTCGTTGTTGGCGACCAGAGCTTCACCACAATCGGTTTCCAGATGGACAAGTCTGCCAAGTCGATGAAGTTCAAGATTACGACCAAGATGCCTGGCAATGAGACTGCTGATCGGAATGACCCTTACGGCGAAATGGGGTTCAGCTCGATCAAGTGGTACTACGGCTTTATGGCTCTGCGTACTGAGCGCATTGCTATCATCAAGACCATCGCCCGCATCTAAGCCTGGGTCATGAGAAAAGTGAGGGGTAGGAAACTTCCCCTCACACCACATCACACCATCGCAAATCACTTCTAAGCATTTTCTCCCTCAGTGATCACCGCGGTATCTCCGCACATCAAGGACTAAGAGACCCATGACAAACGAACCTCAAGATCTTCAAGAAACAGATGACGAACTGGCGCTTCCAGATGAGGAGCAAGGGCCAACACCAGAAGAAGAACTGGAAGCTCTCAAATTCCGTGCCAAACAAATTGGCCTGAAATTCTCTCCCAAGATCGGCGTAGACGCTCTTCGTGCCAAAGTTACGGAAGCGCTCAACAGTGGAACTATCCCTGCTGATGAGCCTGTCGCACGCCCTCGCAGTGCTACTGTGGCCCCTGTGAACAAGGTTTTGCTAGAGCAAGCTCGCAAGGCTGGTGTTCGTAAAGCGATCCACATGGAGCAGATGAAGCTGGTTCGCGTTGTCATTACGAACCTGAACCCAAACAAGAAAGAGCTTGAGGGTGAGATCTTCACTGTAGCTAACAAATACGTTGGTACAGTGCGGAAATTTATTCCGTATGGCGAGGCTACAGAGAATGGCTATCACCTCCCGAATATCCTCTTTAACCAGCTGAAAGCACGCAAGTTTTTGTCAATCACTGTCCGCAAAGACAAAGAGACTCGGCAAGATGTTGTCCATCAGAAATGGGCGCCTGAGTTTGCTCTGGAAGTGCTCCCTTCTTTGACCAGGTCTGAACTGGATCGCCTTGCTGGGAACCAGATGGCTGCACGGGGTAGCGCAGGATGAATGATATTATCCAAACCAAAGGGGAGTACCGGGTTGGTACTTCCTTCAATCCAAGCGCTGACAGTGCAGTAGACCGTGTAAAAACGGCTGCTGCAGCTCTGATTGATCTGCTTGATGAACTGGTGCCCCAAAAAGGAGCTGTCACGCCTGAGGAGATCACTCAGCAAGGTGAACGCATGCGTCTGAAAGCCTTGGCTCAAACCCATATTGAAGACGGTGCCATGTGGGCAGTGAAATCAATCACCAAACCAGTGCCAACTTATGGTGGACCAAAGGAGCGACTGGCATGAACGTGATGTTTGGAACCAAGAAGATCTACGCCGTTGCGATGAATCGTCTGGAGTACAACAACTATCGAGGTTGGGATCTACCTTCGGATGAGAACGGCGACGATACTGGCTACCTGGTGGAATACGTTGACGGTGGGCCATCCAACCATATCGGCCACAAAGGGTATATCAGCTGGTCCCCTTCAGATGTGTTTCACAACGCATATCAACCTGATGGTTCCTTGAGCTTTGGGCACGCTCTTGTGGCCATGGAATCTGGTCACAAAGTGGCTCGGGCTGGCTGGAACGGCAAAGGTATGTGGGTAGAGGTCTTATACAAACACACA
>Ga0307980_1001200_pt1 | contig 10487 bp, 10 predicted proteins | sample OrgLakmetage1060_FD_201817 | JGI IMG/M metagenome (GOLD analysis project Ga0307980, IMG submission 201817) | Saline water microbial communities from Organic Lake, Antarctica - #1060 | ecosystem: Environmental > Aquatic > Non-marine Saline and Alkaline > Saline | place: Antarctica: Organic Lake... | reverse complement strand
TGCATAGCTTTGTTATTCATGTTCATTGAGTTCATCACTAAACTGATTATGATTGTCGCTAAACCACCACCTATGGAAGCACCTGCTCCTAAATTTTTAACATCCCAATTTTTTCTTTCTTCAGACATTTAAGCTTTCCACCTTCCCACTGCATTCCATGAAACTACATGCGTAGCCGAACCTACTGTTACCGGAGACCATAGGCATGTTGGACATGTTGTTGTCGTAGGTGTTGCACCTGTTGCCCAAAACTCTCTATCATCTATTGAGCCCGAATTACTTTTGTAGTTTACAAAAACTTCTGGAGCTGAGTTAAACTCTTCTGGAAAAGTAATCGTGCTTCCATATCTGATAAAAACAGAACCTCTCGCAACGGATATAGCTTGAGTTGTTTCAACCTCTCCCCACTGTTTCATTGTTCCATCAGGAAACTTAATCCAGCTGCCGTTTGAATTTGAACCGCTAATGATTCCACCGCCATTTACAACACCGAGGGTTGTGAAGTCAGGGACAGATTCAAAGTAAGCGTAGGAAACAGAGTTTACATTAGAAATTGTATAACTTGTATCACTGTCTGACTCTACATAAATTTCTAAGTAATCACCTTTAACAGCACTAACAGTTGTATGAAAAGTCTGTTCAAAAGTTGCAGAGTCTGTTGTACGTCTAGCCGTTTTTTCAAGTGAACCGTTTTTGTAAACTGAAATTCTAAGTCTTTCGCCTGTCAAAAAATTAGATATTCCTAATGAAACCTCTACTCTTGTTCTACCCGTTTTTAATACATTATATCTATTAGAGGAAGTATTAAAAGCTGAATGAGCGTCCTCGATTATTGTGTTGAAATTTACTTTTGTATCTGATGTAGAAGACACTGTCTGGTTTGCTGACAAAGAAACTTCAGCCTTCACAGTCTGCAAGCTCAGTTCATTTTCTGTGACTGTCGGAGATAGGTTGTCTTCTACATTGTAAGTGACGCCACCGAAGCCTGATATTGATGTGCGAGCAATTAAAGTCCCTGAGAAATTTTTAAACTCTAATCCAAAATCTCCAGCATCACCGACTGTAATTCTACCAAGAATCGTACCAAAAGCAGTGTACATGTTTGCAATTAAAACATCAGGCAATGCCCACTCTGGAATGACTCCAGCTAATGAATTGGGAGAAGAACTTGAACTAAAAAATAATTCATTTATCATTCTTACACTCACAAGTGTGCCCACTCTAGACACTCTTAGTTTTCCCGCAGTAAAATCACCACTACCAGCCAAATCAATAACTGTTGAGTTTCTATAAATCGTAGACACCTGAGAAGCAGGGCCTAATTTAAATTCATCAAAAATTACATCGTATGCTAGAGCGTTTGTTGAAGCACACACAATCCGTAATTCAATTGAAGCTGTGGTGTTTTCTAATAGTGCTGTAAAGTTAAAACGACCTTTTGTTTTAAGTATTTCTAAACCTTCACTTGCACTTGAGTATAAAACTGAAGAGTTTGTGACATCATAAACTTGAACAATTAAATCACCACTCACATAATTTGTTGCTGTAGCGTCATAAGAAAATGAACCGTATAATGTTTTACCTCTGTCTGTTAAATCAATTGCAGTGGTTAAGCATTTTGCAAAACTATCTTGAGTATTGGAAGCAGCTTTTTCAATCACTAAAGACTGCGCACCTGCAATGTTTTCTGTGTCTGTGACGGTGACAACAAAGTCTGTATCCACTGCTCCACTGCCATTATCACTTAACCAGTTTCCTACTCCCGATTCTAATTCCGATGAAGCGTTGTTAAAATAATTCTTAGAGCCGCCGCCTCCAGTTTGATCTACAAAAGTAAGGGCTCCCGCTCCATCCGTTGATAGAACTTGTCCATCGGTTCCATCCGTAACTCCAAGATCAAATAAATCTGCTGGTATTCCATCAATTAATTCTGATTTGCCTCTAGTTTGTGACATGATTAACCTCCCACTCTTGCAACTGTTAAATTACTTTTTGATGGGATCACTTGTACGCTTGTGCCACCGTTTGCATTTTGTTGTCTAAATTCAACTGTGATCTCATCACCCACTTCAAGTTCCATAGTTTTTTGAGTTTTAAGTGTAGGCACGGCTGTAAAACTTAAGTTACCTGATCCGAACACACCCAAATCAAACTCATCAAATCCAACGCTTGACCCTTCGACTTTTAAATCTAAGTGAGCGTTTAAAGAGGAGGTTGTTGTGTTTATGTCTGTAGTAGTTACGCTTGCCTCTAAAATATAAAGACCTGCTGTTTGAATAGTTAATTTATTAAATAAGGTTGGTTCTAAAACTACGTGCGTAGTATCAGTTCCGGACATAGTAAGAACTTGAGCGCTACTACTACTTGTAACTATATCGCCGTTAAATCCACCCTCAAATACACGCCCCGCCTGAGGGCTTAAAAGCCTGTTCTCAAGGTCTGGTGCTGCTTTTGCTAGAGTTACACTATTGTCATCTAATTTCGCTGTGGTGACAGCGCTATCAACTATTTTATCAGTTGTGACCGTGTCATCTGCAGGTTCTGCTATTGTACCAGTAGCCCCTGATTTCACCTCTATAGTAAATGTGGATTGTGGAGCTGTAACGAATGTTAATATAGCCCCTGAGATACTGTAAGTGCTAGATTCTTGATAAAACCCTTGTAAATAAACATCTACATTTTGAGAGTTTCCAGGTGATCTACTTAAAGTGAAAGCTGTTGTAGATCCATCCCCCACAAATTGATCTTTGATAAAATCAACATTCGCAGCGACCTCTCCAAATTCCCATCCCGTGTCATCTAATTTTCTTTTTAATGCTTGCCCTGGAAGTCCTGATCCTATTGCAGTTGTCCCATCATCATTTACAAGCTCATCGACGGGAGTCTTATCATCCGTATTCGCTAGACTCTTTGTATTTGTACCGTTAAATATTTTAACCCTATTCGTAGAAATATCAAAAACAGGCTGCCCTGTCTTAGTCGGGTCTTGATTATCTTTTAATTCTAATTGTGCGTCTTTTAGTTGGCCTTTTACTAACATAAAGTCCCTTTTTTGTTAGTTAATCCTAAATGTGCGAAAGGGAGAGAAGACAAACCTCTCTCCCCGAAATAAAAACCAGTTACTAGAACGTATCCGGTAGTGAGTGTATAACACCCTGGTGTCCAGCACCTTGAGCCGAAAGATCACCATAAAGCTCGATATCACAGATATAAACATATCCACTCGTGCTTCTTACTGGGTAAAATTCGTTTCCATCTGGAGTCTTAACTTTTCTGAATCCACCGTTTGAATGGAATCCAAAGTTCTTCCAATCGATCATGAAAACAACATCCGTGTCACACTCAGCGATCCCAACAACTTTAAGTTTTTGACCATTGCTAACAGAAGCAATTTCGATCTCAGTTACACCATATAAAAGATCTTTTCTAGAGCCTTCACTTACACGGAATGCAACTTTAGCGTTCTCTAATCTTTTCATGATTGTTCCAAGTTTTTTCCAACTCATTACAGCTTCGATATCTCCAGCAGCCTGACCTGATTGTCTAACATCAGTAAACGCATCAAATACGTTATCAATGAAGTTAGCAGATGTGAAAGCTGAACCGTCAATAGCTCTTGCTTCAAGGTTAGGGTTAGAAGTCTTTACAAGACCATGAAGAGTATCAGAACCGTCTAAGCTTGCAGGCAATAAAGCCTCTCTGATTGAAAAGAAAGCCTCAGCTTCTTGACCATCAAGATAAACCTTATTATCACCAGCAACAGTCGCTCCAGTTACATCAACAGCAGCTCCACCTTCTCTAGCATCAAACAAAGTAATTGTTTTAGCGTTCTTATCAATGTTTCTTACATAACCAACTACTGCACCAGCTGCTCCGACTTTTAACTTTTGGCCAATTTGGAATCTATAAGTGTTTGCAACACCTACAACACCACCGCTTGTTCCATCAGTAGTAACTCTGTCATACCAACCACCGTTAAGTAGGTTAATAGATACAGCGTTCTTCATGAACATCATTGCATCTTCCATATTTGAGGTAAGAACCTTCAAAAATGAATCCTTATTTACTCTACCATTGTGCTCAATAATATCTCTATGTCTAAACGGTAGAGAGTAAGTCAAAGTAGTGTAATCAGAAATTTCACCTCTTAAGTACTTAGAATAAGCAAGATCATCTTCAGCAGTATAACCACCGAAAGTCATACTAGAAGCTTGAGCTCCTTTTATAGGTACAGGTAGAGTTCCACCCTTCCAAGTGTTGTCTTTTTCTACTTTTTTATAAGCATAACATCTGTCTTCAAACTCTTTATTCATTAAGTCTAAGCTAAGATGCTCATTAAGCATGTCGCTAAATTCTCTTTCAATTGCCATCTTTAAAATCCTTTTTAATTTTTACCAATCAAGGCCTTTAGCTCTTGTATAGATTGGGGCTTTTGTTTAACTGGAGTGGCTGTAGACGATCCTGTATTAGGAATCACTGTAGGCTTCTCAGCGTTATTAGTTTTGTGTATTTGAGGATTTGGAGCGGCTTGATAGTTGTCTAAGCCATAAAGACTCATCACTTCTTTTACTAACTCTTGTGGAGTAGCGTCTTTGCCATTTAGCTGGTGGTGCATTACACCGCGTTTAATAACTTCCTGTAAAAAAACATTTGATCCATGTTTTTGATCGAAAGCTTGAACCTTTTCAGCTATACCCTCTTCATTAAGTAAATTTGTTAATTGAGATTGTCTTTGTTGGACTTGTTCGTTTTGGAATTGTCGCTGCATGGATTGCAGCTGCTTTTGATATTCTTGATTCTGTCGCTCAAGCTCGTAGAATGAACTGGTTTGTTCTTTTTGCTTATTATGTAGCTCTTTTTGTTCTGGTGTCAAATTCTCTATAGACAAAAGTTGGTGAGCTCTTTTTAGAATATCATCATTAGTAAAGTTGAAAACCTTTTGAAATGAGTCCCAGTCCTTTCTTTCAGCCATTTTGAAGACTTGATCTATTTCTTGAGTTAGCTTTTGATGCTCCTGGACTATAGGCTCGTATTCACCAGCCTGAGCCTTAAACTTATCACGACTTTGAACAACATCCTCAATCCCATGAGCCTTTGCTTGTAGCTTTCTAAAATACTCTTCTTCCTCTTTATTAGCGATTTTGCTTTTGAGTATATCATCGAAATCATACTCTTCATCTTTAACTCTATACTTAAAATTAGGTTCGTAGGCTTCAGGTACAGGAGTCTCTTCACCACTTGTCGAATCTCCACTACTCGCATCTCCTTCTGCGTTTGCAATTACCTCAGATGCTTCAGATGCGGCCTCTTCATTTAAATTTTCTATTACTTCATTTTCTAATTCCATTTAAAAACTCCTTTTTTAAAACGTTGGTGGAATTGTTTCTTGCGTTGATGGGTCAGGTCGGCCTTGTGACAAAGCCTCTTCCCCTATGTTTATTGCTGATTGAACACTGTCTATTTCAATTAATCTTTCTTGAGCTAAGCCTTGCTTCTCCATTGCAGAAATCAGCCATTCTAGAGCTTGTGACGATACCGTAGCCCTTTCTGTCTTAACTCCACCTCTTGTATTAGGCTTATTAACGTAGAGATCACACTTAACTAAAGAACCACCTGTCGGGATCATTCCTTTTTGCAGTCTTAAAGCTTCGCTTGTTTGCTCGGACTCAATACCTTCGTATGCACCTATGACAGCCTCGTAGCTCTCCTGTATTGTAGGGTCTAATAGTTTGAATGAAGGCTCTCTAACTCTTGAGTGAAGGCGCTTTAGCATGTTCTTAGAGTCATCATATCTACTTGGAACGTACTCATCTCCACGGTCTAGGGCTAAAAGCATATTCATTGGAGCTTCATACTCTTGAAGCAGGTCCTTAATAACTGGGTCTTTATTTAGGAATGGCATAGACTTTATCACTGCAGCTTGAGTGTATTTATCCATATCCTTTCCAAAGTATTGCGAGATAGTGGTGAGCTCTTTGTTCTTTCCAAACATAGTGTAAAAATCACCGTCCACAGGCTGCACACTAATTAAATGATTAAGTGGTGTGTAACTTTTAAACTCATCAATGTTAAATGCTTCGTTTTTACCTGCTGCTACAACAATGTCCTCGTAGCTTTTGTATTTACTCGCTAAAAACAGGTAACAATTAACAATGCTCTTGAAATAGTTTTCTAACCTAAGAGCTTGTCTTGAAAACTTCTGTTTAAGCTTTGCTGATTTAAACAATTCAAAGTCCATATCCTGAGATTGAGCAGCATTGGAAAGGTTTAATTCAAAACCAATCTTTTGATACATCTCTTGAACGTTATCTTTTAAATAGCCTGTGAACTGATCGCCTGATCTACCTTGAACAACTACAGGAGGTCTTCCTCCACCAGTTTTAATTACTCTTATTCCTGGAAGACTTGCGCCTTTTTCTAGCTTGCCAGCACCTGGAATAAAGACCTTATCATCACCCACAGTAACTTGAGTCTCAGCAATCTTACTCGCAGCTCTGTTGATCTCTGCTTGCTCTGGTCTAATATCTCTAATTAAACTTGAATATCTTGGGCAATCATCAATTAAATCATAGCCAGTGTGCTTGATTGGAAATGCAATCTCACCTTCTTCACCTAAAGGAATCTCAGCGTCATATAGAATCTCGTTCTCTATACAAATGTAAATGTATCCTTTTGGGTGCTCTACAGATTGCCTGTAATAAAACTCCCTGACAGTAGCCATTCCCTTTGCCTCGACAAATTTAGCACTGTTTGAATCAAATATTTTGTAAGTCTTATCAGAAGTCTCTTTAATCTTCTCTTTCATTTGCGTGTCGGCTTTTACATCACCTGTGTTTGCAAACATTCGGACAAGTTTAGCTGTTGGAACCATTTTTCTAATAATTACATAAGGCGATTCTTTCATCGTTTTAGCATTAGGGTCTCTCATTAAGTTATACGCACTTAAACGCTCAATGCAGATTTTCCCATTAAAGATAGGCTTAGTTTCATCAAGAATTTGCTCTAATTCTATTCCGTTCTCGTCCATTGAAGAGGTGGTAGCGCCTTCTTGATAATAATATAAAGGCATGCCTTCTTCATTAAGCTTTGGCTCGTAACCTGTGAGTTTTCCAACTGTAGGATCATATGATACCTTAGTCGCAGTCTCTCCAGTAACTACAAAGGAGTGAACTGTTCTTTGAAGGTAATCATTCCAATCATTGTCTTCTTTACCTTGAAGCCAAACAGCCTTAGCGATCTCTGCTGATTTTTGATCTTGAATCTCTGACTCATTTTTTGGAATTGGTACAAAGTCACTAGCCTGGTTTAATAAAACGTCTTGCACATTTGAGCACAAAACTTTTGTATGATTTTTAGTTAATCTTATTCTTGTTTCTTTGTTTACGTTTCTATTTCTTAGGCCATGCTCTAAGTTTTTTTGAACACGCTCATAATGTTTCCCAGTATTTAACAAGATATTTGAACGCATTTCTGCAAATATCTTTTTATCTGCCTCTTCTGCTGTATTGAAGAGCTGGTTTAGCTCCTCTGCTGTTTTCTTTTCCATTGTCCCTCCATGGACTAAAAATTTTTAAACTTAAATTTTATCTAACTGCGCTTCTTCCCATGCTTCTGGATCAGTGACTGTGAGCATATCGTCCTCTTCTATAGGGAGTGGTGCTTCTTCAGTCTCTTCTGACTTACTTGCTAGCGGGCTGTCATAATTGTCATAAAGAACATCTGTGGCTCTAAACCCATCACTGTCCATTGGGGCAAAATGAATCTCCACTCCCCCCCCTTTAAACCTTGTTGCACTTGCTTCTTTGCACGACTTAATTACCTGTACTAGTTCTTCACCTGTTAACTTCACTTAAAATCCTCCTGATAGTTCGTTAATCTCTGTAAATTGATCTTCTACATCCCAGTCATCAACATAAAGCTCATCCTTGAGCACCATTTCCCTCCGTGGAATATTTCTGCTGGTTTGTTTTTTAATTTCTTCTTCTAATTGTTTTATAGTTGTGATTTCCCAAGGAATACTCGAGGTTGCATAATGAAGAGCATCGGTTAAATCATCTTTTGCTTTTCTTTTATTGGTATCGACACGAAGTGTTTTAATCTCTTCAACAAGATCACCTGCAAACGGGAGACTCTTATCAACGTCAAGCATTCTGTTCTTCCAAAGAACATTAAGCACGTTACTTACTTTGTTTTTATTAGCGCCTACAAGGTTGTATCCGTGTCTTTCAGCAAGAGTCTTTAAATCCTTGCAAGACCAATCGTAGTACTCTCCATCCATGTTAAAAGGCTTTATAATACCGCTATAAACCTCTAGAATATCTCCAGCAGTAGTATTCTCTTGATCATTGCCTTTCCACAAAGCTCTGGTGATTCCATAAGAAAAATCATCTTTTACTGTAACGATTGCAATGGCCGCTGGGTGCGATGTTCCTCCTCCACCATAATCAATTCCTGAGTAGTTTAACCAGCTTGTGCCAAATTCTATTCTTATCTCGTCTTTGCAATTCTTCTCTTCATTAAAGCTTGCATATTTAAGACCTTCTTCACTCACGAACCTTCCATGCACACGTCGATCAATCTCTGTTTGTGATCCACATCTTTTCTTTACTGATTCAATCTTCTCAGGAGTCCATGGGCTTAGTGTTCCATCAGCATAAAACTCACAGTCATACTCAGCACTGACTTGTATTTTAAATGCATCAACAAACTTCTCATCTTTCTTGCCAATTTTCTCCATGGCATCAAACCAAAAGGCTTGGTTTAGAGTGGCTGTAAAGACCATACAAAAAAGACCGTCATATCTTGCAATACGCATTGCTAGTTCTGGATATATCTCTGCAGGAATCTCCTCGTCACAAAACACCCCATCAAGAGTTCCTGATTGAAGGTCTGATCTCCATGTCTTAAAGATTACTAGAACGTCACTCTCGATAAACCTGATGGCCTTGTTCTTACCAATCTTAGTTTGCTTCCAAGAATAAGGTCCCTCTTCAGCTTCTTCTCCTGTGGGTAAAAACTCAGCCCACTTGGTGCTGAGCTCTTCTTCAATCTTATCGACTGTTGGATATATATACCAAAAAACTTTAGGTTTTCTTTTTGGAAAGAAGATAGGCCAGAGGTTTTGGTTACAGGCAAGCTCAATAACGTGTGCAATTTGAGTGGAGCTCTTACCAATCTGGTTAGCGGCTGTTAAAAGCTTCATTCGCTTACTGCATTCTCTAAAGGCTATCTGCCAAGAGTATTCTTTAAACTTATACTTATGTGGAAGCTCAATAGCTAAACGCTTTTCTTCTTTCAAGCGTTGTATCTTTTGTATGAGTTCTTCTTTGGTCTCTTTAGACAAGTTTATACTCCTGCCCTAACTGAGAGACCATTACGACAGTCACAATCTTCCATGATTGGTTATCAGAGAATCTATATCTAAGTGTTTTTCCATCAAATAAGAACTCCTCTATGGAGCGATCAATGGCTGTAAAGGGCTTTTTAGTTTCCATGGCTTCAAGGAGTGTCATTGTCCCTCCAGTTTTTTAAGTTCATCTTTCAAGTCTTTAACGCTCGCCTCTTCATAGGGGCTATCAAGGTTAGTGGGAGCAGGAGGGTTTATATTCTCTCTTCTGATGTGCTTTCTAGCTATTGGAAGACCTTTGATGCGGTTCTCTGCAGATTCAATAATCTTTAGCTGAATCTCTAGTAATTTAATATTTACTTTCCCGTCTTCAATTATATCCAGATCAAGTATTTGCCTTTTAAGGTCTAATCCATGAGAGAGTATTTCGGTTGTTACTACGTTGTAAGAGACAGGCCTTCTGCAGATGTAGGTAAGCTTAAAATTGTTGTACATGACGTGTTTTGAGAAATACTTTCGGTCACAAATGCTGTCGTAAACAGATGGAAGTCTAAAATTAACAACTTGTCCCGAATTAAAAACTCTGTCGGCTTCTATCCAAAGAGATAATCTAAGTCTTTTAAGCACTGTTTTTTCTTCTAGGTTGAATTGTCCCTCAAGCTCTCTATCTGTTTGCTGAAGTATAAGATCAGGTATTGAATCCATCTGCTTTTTCAAGACAAGGGGGCATATCTCATAGAGCTTTACAAAGTCAGAATCTAGCTCGAACTCTTGGATGTCTTTCATAAACTCTCGACTCTTTTTGTGGCTATATCGAAATAATCTTCACTAAGCTCCATGCCTATAAAGTCAAAACCTAAGTTATTTGCAGCAACACCTGTAGAACCAGAACCCATAAACGGGCCTAGAACTGTGCCACCTGGAGGGTCGGTGACCACAGAATCTACTGAGTTTGATACTAATGTTTTTAATAGCTCTATATTGTCGCCTTGGAGTAATCTCATTTCTTAACCCTCTTGTTCTTGTCAGCTAGTTCTAGGGTTTTAGTGAGAAGGTCTGTGAGCTCCTCCATTTGATCAGATAAATATGTGACATCTATGTACTCCCCAAGCTCATCCACTGCGTGGACTTCTAGATTTGC
>Ga0307980_1001195_pt1 | contig 10496 bp, 8 predicted proteins | sample OrgLakmetage1060_FD_201817 | JGI IMG/M metagenome (GOLD analysis project Ga0307980, IMG submission 201817) | Saline water microbial communities from Organic Lake, Antarctica - #1060 | ecosystem: Environmental > Aquatic > Non-marine Saline and Alkaline > Saline | place: Antarctica: Organic Lake... | reverse complement strand
CACCCACGAAGGTATAGCCGGCCATGTCCGAACTCCAGAGAAACGCCAGCACCGTGTCGAGCATCGACACCTGCACATGGCTGCCCTCGCCCGTCCGGGCGCGCGCCAGAAGGGCGGCGGTGATCGCTTGCGCGGTCTGGATCGCGGTCAGCTTGTCGGGCAGAATCGTGCGCACCAGACGGGGCCGTGCCGCATCCGACCCTCCCTGCACGCTGGCCAGACCCGACAGCGCCTGGACCAGCGGATCATAGACCGGCTTGCGCGCCCAGTCGCCCTCGAACCCGAAGCCGGCGATCGAGGCATAGATGATGTCCGGGCACACCGCGCGCACCGCCGCCTCGCCCAGCCCGATCCGGTCGATCACACCGGGACGGAAATTCTGCACGACGACATCCGCGCCCGCGCAAAGCCGCAGCGCCGCCTCGACCCCGCGCGGGTCCTTGAGGTTCAGCGTGACCGATGCCTTGCCACGGTTGTTGTTGAGAAACGACGCCGAGAACCCGCCCCGTCGCCCCGAGACCTGCCGACTGTGATCGCCGCCCTCGGGGTGTTCGATCTTGATCACCTCGGCCCCCTGATCGGCCAGCGTCATGGTGGCCAACGGGCCCGAGATCATCGTGGTCAGGTCGATGACCCGGAATCCGTGCAAGGGTCCTGGCATGCGCTCCGCCTCCGGTCAGGGTTGGGAAGTCTTCTTCTCGATATGCTACAGTCCCAAGCATTCCACGAGTTCGGATTGAAGGAAAGCATCGGCATAAAACCGAGCCCGGCACAGCCCCAGCGACTTCAAGCTCTGGTTTGCACTGGTGTCATCGCCGCGCCGGAGACCGGCCATTCCTCCATTGTGCAGCATTTTCGGGGCCGGAGGTCGGCAGAGCGGACCTTGCGGTCGTTCGCCGCGGGTGCTCGATTTTCGCCGCGACCGCGAAGGGCATCGGGAGGTAGGGCGGTCTCCGGCCATTCGCCGCAGGTGCGCCCTATTCATGCCGAGACAAAGGAAGCTGACATCCATCCGATTTTGGAAGGGGATCTTTCGCTGCACCGCCGCAAGTCGGCTCGGAGCCCAACTGGCCCCCCCCCTTGCCTCAGATGCTGCGGGTGCAGCAGACCGGTCCCAGCCCCTTTACGGACGGTCGTGAAGGGTGCAGCATGAGTTTGGCCTTCGACATGAAGGGCGGGGAGCGGACGGTCGCGGCAGATGCAAGATGAGCGCGACACAAGACTAAAGCAGACTTCCTAAACTCTACCCCCCAGATTCCTGCTGCATGGCGATCTCCCAACTGCTACATGTTGAAAACATATCTTAAATTATCGATTCGAGCGAGCCATGAGCGATGAAAATAGGATAGTCGAGAAGATTGCGACGTTTGCTCAAGGATGCTTCCAGCATCATCCAGTTGTTATCTTGGGCAGTGGGGCGTCCGTAGTTCATCGCTTGCGAGGCATGGGTGATTTGGCTCAGTTTCTTGGGGAACATATTGAACCTGAAGAAGGCGCCGAAACCGATGCATGGCTGCTAATCAGAACAGCTTTGGCCAACGGCGACGGTCTGGAGGAGGCTCTGCTAAAGACTTCTGCTCCGTTGAGCCTTGTCGCGAGAATTGTCGCGCTGACGTGGCAAGCGATCGCAGAAGATGACCTTGCGGTAATGGAGCGGGCCTCGCGGGGAGAAGAGCATTTCGATCTAGCAGACTTGCTGCATGGCATGTTCAAGAGCACTCATATGGTCACAAATATTGTAACACCCAACTATGATCGAGTGGCGGAGTATGCGTCTGATACAGCAGGATATTTTCACGCGACAGGCTTTGCGCCTGGCATAATTCGACCGCGCGAAGGTAGCGATACCGTCTCGGTTCGCAGGGGAGGCAAGGCTTCAAGAACCGTCAGGATCTGGAAGGTTCACGGTTCTATCGACTGGTTTTCTGACGCCACTGGTCGGGTTGTTTCACTGCCTATATCTACCGTTCTGCCAGCAGGCTTCGATCCGCTAATTGTGACACCTGGTGTGAGCAAATACGAGCGCACGCACGATGAGCCATTTCGTTCGGCAATTCAGGGCGCCGACGGGGCGCTGGAACAAGCCGCCTCTTTTCTCTGCGTGGGTTATGGATTTCGAGATCGGCATATTCAGCCTAAGATCGTCGAAAAGTGCAGACAGCAAAACTTACCTATCGTAATTTTGGCTCGCACGCTCACCAAAGAGGCCAAAAGCTTTTTGGCGGAAAGCGCTGGCCAAGCCTATTTGGCGCTTGAGAGGGAAAACGATGGGACAAGGGCATTCTTGCCGGAGTATCCAGACGGCGTTCACATTAAGAAGCCAAATCTCTGGTCATTCGATAACTTCAACAGAATGGTAATGTGAGATTCGAGATGTCGATTTTTGATTATGACGATGCCGAAGCACTTGGAAAGATCATTGCGGTCGATACTGCAGTTGTGGTTGTTCGCGTTGATGAACTTGAAAGGTTGAAGCGCGTTCAGGTCAATCGGCTTGTCGCTCTGCAAAGCAGCAAGGCCGGTCAACACTTGGTGGGCGTTGTTTCCCGCATAACTCGAAAAGCACCAGATAGTTCGCCTGAAGACTCGCAAATCGAAGCCGATGAAGTACCTGAGCTGCCGGAGAACAATCTTGTTCGGGTTTCACTCATCGGCACCCTTATCGATAAATTAGGGTTGGATAAGAATGTCTTTAGAAGAACGCTCGAAACTGTTCCTGAAATCGATGCAAACTGCTTTGCACTTGAGGGAGACCGACTGACCAACTTCATGCAGGTGATCTCAAATGTTACTGGTGACGGGCCGCAGCTGGAGCTGGGCAAGTACACTTTAGATGAGAATGCTATTGCATATCTGAATGGAAATAGGTTGTTCCAAAGACATGCTGTGATTGTGGGCAGCACTGGGTCCGGCAAGTCTTACACGACGGCACGGGTGTTAGACCAGGTTGCAGCTTTGCCACATGCAAATGCCATCTTGTTCGATATCCACGGTGAATACAGAACGTTGGATGGCGAAGAGTTTCGGCATCTGCGTGTGGCCGGACCGGGCAACCTAGGGCAGTCATCCGGTCTTGATGATGGGGTGCTTTACCTGCCCTATTGGCTTCTCGGGTACGAGGCTATGGTGTCTCTTTTTGTCGACCGTACAGATCAGAATGCGCCAAACCAAGCTATGGTAATGGCGGGCACAATTACGGAGACGAAATATAAGTATCTTAAGGATGGAGGGCATGCTGACGTTCTAGCTAATTTCACCGTAGACAGCCCAGTGCCCTTCCCCCTGATCGATATTCTTGATCGCCTTAAGTATCTCGATACTGAACGAGTACCCGGCGCAAAAGCGGGAACCGATAAAGCAGGGGATTTCAATGGCAAGCTGAGTCGTCTGATCGCACGATTTGACGCAAAACATCTCGACCGCCGTCTTGGATTCCTATTTCAGCCCCATAGCGAGTGCATGGAAATGGAATGGCTATCGAGACTTGCTCACGCACTGACCGCCAGTAGAGGAACACAACACGGGGCAGCCGGTGGAATTAAGATCATCGATTTCTCGGAAGTCCCGTCCGACATCTTGCCTTTGATGGTCAGTCTACTTGCAAGACTAGTGTTCAACATTACGCAATGGACACCGGTTGAACGGCGCCATCCAATAGCATTGTTCTGCGACGAAGCGCACCTTTATATTCCTGAGCGCGCCAGACGCGATGGGGTTGACGATATCTCGGTTGGAATTTTCGAGCGCCTTGCAAAAGAAGGCCGAAAATACGGTGTCGGCCTTGTCGTGATCAGTCAACGTCCTGCGGAAGTGAATAGAACTGTCTTGAGCCAGTGTAATAACGTAATCGCTATGCGCTTGACTAACGGTGATGATCAAAGCGTGATCCGAAGGCTCTTACCAGACAGCTTAGGCGGATTTGGCGATCTGTTGCCAGTTCTTGATGTCGGGGAAGCACTTGTTGTTGGTGACGCAAGCCTACTGCCTACGCGAGTTAGGGTCGGGGAGCCTCGGTACAAGCCGAACAGCGCCACTATAGAATTCTGGGACCGTTGGGCGGGTAGTGTACCAGATTCTGATATCGCAGGGGCTGTGTTGTCTTGGAGGCGTCAAAGCGCGAGATAGTTGCGCCTGAAGTTAAAGCTCAGATGAGCGCACGGATTCGTCGACCGCAGGGCCGATGTTTTTTCGATGGGGCTGAGTTCCAAATACTAACTGGTCTACTAGGAGCTGCAGAGTGTCGCCGAAAGTTCATTATCTGGCTTCATTGGCTACGGACTACAACAATGAGATCGTTGTTCCCAATATTTGGCTTCCGCCCAGATTTGATAGGCCCGATTGGATGTGGATTAAGTCGGTCGCACAGGTTGGACCCAGTTCTGACCTTCCCATTAGGGATGTCCAAGTTGGAACCGGTAAGAGCGCGCGCAGATTAAATTGCATGCATCGAACGCAGCCTAGGCGAAACTTTACTGTCTTTTATCGGCGGTTAGCGCAAAACATGATCCTAGTGATCGGGCTTGGTCGTCACCTGAAGTCAAACACTGAGTACACGGTCAAATGGGCAGATGGACGGAGCAACAGGATCAATTTGAAGAAGACCACGACAACGGCTGAACTTTATCTCATCAATCCATTAGGCGGGACATTTGGGTTTGAGACAATGGATCCGCTGATAAACGATCACTTTGGAACTTTTGGCTAGGTATTGCAGTTCTTGCATTCCACCGTGCAGGCAGATGTCCGTTAGAAAGAAGTCGCACCGCGGCGCCATTGATTGAGATGAATGGCTGGTATGGGCACAGGCTGTGTAAACATCTCAACATATGTTTTGCTTCCTGCGATAGGCTATCTCTCGTTTATCGGTTTAACCCTTCGCCTAAAAACTTCCTCTTCGATACGCCTTGGCTGAGTGAAATAAAAGCGAATATCTGCATCATCTTGCGGATGATCACCTTCAACTGGTCCAGCGCCATTAACTCCAAAAGCATTAGTCACAATCTGAATTACATCCTGCCTTAACTCTGAGAATCCCTCTTTAACATCCTTGTAATCCGCAAGCCCTTGATATGCGATAAATGCCACAGCAGCACCAATTTTCGCTTTCGCATAAACAGACCCACTTTCGAATGAAACTGACTCGATAAATAAACCTTGGATAGTAAAGCTAAATGGCTCTATGGGGCTATATTCCCTAAGATCTTTTGGCGCTGCAGACCCACCGCTGTGCCGTAACTCGAGTGGTTCAATTCTTTCCAAAGCTTCTTGGATGGTAGAAATTGCATCAGAAAAAAGTGGCAGCTGGTTCACCTTTAAGCCACCTTTGATGAAGTCTGGGTAACTTCTATGGGACAGGAGATAGCTAACCGTGCCGATAAATATTGGCTTTTTGACTTCTACTGACACTTTGCGCTCCTCACATGCGAGATTGATCCGCCAACATCGGATTAGCATAGCAGGGTGTCAAGATAAGTTCATACTGCGTCCTGGCAAAAGGTCGGAAAGGAGGCAAAGGTACTGAGCGGTTGCCCCGCGACCACGTTGTTGCTAAAAGCAGCCGCACGCAGCTTTCTATACTGCAAGCTCGGCAAACGGCATAAAGGGGTCTCACACAGCCGACCTTGCCATTCGAAAACGCTGCACGATGCACAAACGGCCGGTTCAGTGAAGCCGCAATGCAGCAAGCTGCCGACGATGAACGGCGGAAGAGGGCCTGTCATGTCAAGAGGTGCGATCACGGTTCGCAACTTTGCTGCGACCGCTCCCTGCGCACTGCCGCCGCTCGGGTCAGCCCATGCTGCAGGTGCAGCGAACGACCGCAAGGTCCCGCTTTGCCGACGGTCATACGCGGTACAGCATGACGGCCCCACCGTATGAGCAGTGTGGGACGGAGCGGGCTTTCGCAGAGCCTGTGGAAGACTGACTATCGTCGCGCGAGGTTTTCGGGATCGCAGAGCAGATCTGCAATACAATCGCAGATCACGTTGATCGCCTCGAATTCATCGTTAGCAGCCTGAACGACCTCCGCGTCAAAGACGCTGTCGTCCGCTAGAAGATCCGGCACTTCGTCGCGCGCTTGGTTAGCTAACTCGAACACTCGATCCCGCGCGGCCTCTGCATTGGCTCGGCATTCGGATACGGGCATATTGCCGTAGTGATCGAGCCGAGCGTCTTGAAGAGGAAAGTCGTCACACGCTCGCGCGGCGAAGCTCTTGTCCGGCTCTTGTCCGAGGTGGCGCTGAATTTCGGCCATATCATCGAGCGTATTGCAGGTATCGCGAATTTCCCAGGCTGTGGTCGCGATGATCGTAGTGACTCCAAGGAACGGGACGGATTCGAGCGGGATCGCGGCTATACTGCGCGTGGAGCTGCGCACGGCCCTATGCCCGACCTGGCGTGCGGTAGAGGCCGTGACCCGGCGATAATCGATGTGCCGTTCACGGAGTAGCTTGTTGTCGGAGGCCAGACGCTGATTGTCGGTGCGTAAGACACGGTTGGCCCGCGCCTGTCGCTCATTTGTTTGCTGCAACTCCTGATTGCGGCGTTGCAGAGCCTGACTCTTCTTCCGTATCCCCTGTGTTTCTGCCACGGTCGCCACCACCGGAGGCCCGAACACCCAAGCCGCCGCGCGCCACATGGCCGAAGCCAGGGTCGGGACGACGAAGCTCGCCATCGAAATGCTTAATGAGACCGCAACGACAGCGAGGATAAGCACCGCCTTGGTAGCCAGAAACACGCTGAGGCGGACGAAGGGCCGAACTAATAAAGACACCCAGCGCATCACTCGCTGCACTGGTCGTGGAGCGCCCAATACACATCGTCGCGCTCGAGGTTGTCATTTTGGTCCCACACAGTAAGGGCCGTGCGCTCACTGCCGTCCGCAGCACACGGATCACTGGCGGCGTCAATGAGTATCGCCACAAGCATGCTATCCGGTGCTGTGCGCGCCGCCCATATCAACGGTGTGGTACCATTATCGTCACCCGCATCAGCGGAAGCGCCCGCTTTGAGCAACGCGGTGACAATCTTCGGCGCGCCGCGACGCCACGTGCAACGGCGTTAATCCGTCGAAATCGGTGATATCCTCCGAGGCCTCGGCCTGCAGAAGCACGGCCACGTTTAATACATCAGGCGCATTCGCAGCGGCGTGCTGCAGTACACTGCGACCCTTTTCGTCGCGCTGATCGGGATCGGCATCCGCCGCGAGCAGCGTGGCGACATATTCGGCGCCGTCCGCACGCGCGGCGGCGAGATGCAGCGGCGCTGTCGCGCAGCGTGCAATTGAGCTCCAAGAGCAGCGTTCACCCGGAAGCTGGGTGTCGGGATCGCTACCCCAGAGGAGAAGATATGAAAGGATGCTGGGTGAGTGTGCTTTCGCTGCTGCAACATGTATCGGGCGTCGGCCCTCGGCATCGGTAAGCTCAGTATCCGCGCCCGCGCGCAAAAGCTCAGCCACAACGGCGGCATTCGGGGCGGTTGCCGCGGTCAGATGTAACGGTGTTTGTCCCTCATCGTCGCGCTCGGAGAGATTCGCACCCGCCTCAAGGCAGTTGCGGATTTCCTGCACCGTGGCCTCGCTGAAGAACGCCTCGGTCATCCAATCGTTACAGGGGATGTCGGCATGGGCGGGTTTGCCGAGACCCGCCAAGAAGCCCACCACCGTGAGAACTGCTGCTTGGTACATAAGTCTTACCTCCAACACCATCAGATAGCCAAGACACGTTGCGAGGCGCAACCCTATGCAACAGTGTATTCGCAGTCAGTTAGATGCTTGGGGCAGGGGGTCCCGGCTCCGAGGAACTGGTTAAAGCGTTCGGACTCGCGCCTCGGGGCGCGAACGTCAGGCGCGGGTTCGACGTTGCCTTGAGGCGCTGCTGCGAGCGATTTTTGCCCGTGCCGGCTTCCGGTGGCCAAATCCGCAGCATCGGGTGCCCGAAGCCAGCCCCGAAGCTGACGCACGCCCCTAGACGGAAATGTGCAATAGCTGACCTTCGCCGCGCGGGTCGCGCACTCACACAATGCGGACAAAGGGCAAATTCGGCGTGTTCGAGCAAATGGCCGCTTCGGCATTTTGGCCGGCCATCGTAGTTGATTCCAAACAATCAACATGCGTTCAGTGGCCATAGCGTTGATCACACGAGCGTGTTTGCCCAATCCTCCGTCGGCTAAAGGCAAGCCGTTCCAAGCGCTCAAATCAGCAGGGGCATCATCAGGCTTGCCATGCTGAGCACCAGAAAAAATCCCGCCATATCAGTGATAGTCGTTAACAGCGGCCCCGAGGCTGCCGCGGGATCCTGGCCCAGCTTTTTCAGAAGCAGCGGCACGACACCGCCGATTGACACCGCAATAAATGTGTTTGCGGCAAGGGCGCTGCCGATCACCACGCCCAGCCATGGGTTACCCTTCCAGACCCAGGCGACAAGTCCGATCAGAATCCCAAGCGCGATACCGTTGATGACCCCGATCGTGGCCTCTTTGCGCCACACCCGGAAGGCGTCCTTGGGCCGCACGAGGCCAAGTGCCAGCTCTCGCATCGTCACACCGACCGCCTGGTTGCCCGAACAGCCCGACATATCCGAGACCATCGGCAGGAAGACAGCGATTGCGATGACCGCCGCCAGTGTTTCCTCGTAGGCCGAAATCACCGAGGCTGCGATGATGTTAAGCACGATATTGGCCGAAAGCCACGCCAACCGGCGTCGCGACCGCAACCATGTGGGCATCGAGCGCAACTCGTCGCCCACCACACCCTGTCGCTTCAGGCTGTCACTTTGGGACCGCGCCAGGGCTGCGTCGTGGACAGCCGCGCGTGAAACGACACCGACCAATCGCCCGTCTTCTTCCACGACCGGAAGCCCGAAGAAATTGTTCTCGTCGAACAGGTCCTCGAGGGTATCCAGAGACGTGTTCACATTGACCGTGACCGGCGGCACCATGATCGTGGTCAGCTTGTCGCTGCGATTGTATGTCAGCAGGTTGCGCAGCGAAACGACGCCGACAGGGCGATCATCGGCATCGACGACGTAAGGGTGCTGGCCGCGGTAGCGCTCGAACTCCGCATCGTCCGAGACAATCCCACGCAAGACCGCACCGATCGTTGCCGTTTCGGGAAACTTGAAGGCCTCGGCAACCATAAGACCCCCCGCCGTACCATCCTCATATTCAGCCAGACGGCGGACATCGGCGGCGTCATCCGGATGCAATCGGGCCAGGATGGCATGCACTTTCTCCGCCGCCAGATTGCCGACGATGTCGGCTTGAAGGTCAGAGTTCAGCCTTTCCAGCACTTCTGCGGCGCGGTCGGTTTTTAGGCGTTCGATCAGATCGGTGGCCGCCTGCACCGGCGCCTCCACAATCAGGTTCGCGGCCAGTTCCGTGGGGATCAGAGCAAGCAGAGCGTCGCGATCGTCCGCTGCCAGCAACAGCAGTTGGCGCAGTGCGGCGGACGGCAGCAACGGATCCAGCAGCGCCACTAGGGTCTCCGCATCGCGCGCGTCTACCGCGTCCTTGACCTGCTCTCGCAAGGGTTTTGGTTCGATTTCGGGTTCGGGTGTGTTGGGCGGATCAATCATTGTTTTGTCGTCGGTCATTGTTGGGGTCCATTCCGATCAAATTTTTTGTTATCTTTTGATAGCCCATCGAGCTGTTCATCATCAAATGAGATGGGAGATCAAGGCGGCTTGAGGATCGGAAGCTCTGGTTCTTTTGCACTATTGATGATTACAGCCGCACGACTTTCCTTTGCGCCCACGATGGCTTGGGCGGGTGTTTTGAAAAATGCTTGTTAGATGTTTCATCCCGGATGATCACATAAGCCCTCGGCGGTCTGCCCTTTTCACGGCAAGATCGGTTCTGAGGGACGTTCGAGACGGGGTGCGACCATGCTGATCCATCTTCACGATCGAATCGAGCGGGCCAGATTTCGGCCTATGACGGCTGTCAGCCCCTTTGCGGACGTTCCTCTCGACGTCAATCTTGGCGAGACGAACGAATAGAGCGGATGGAAAGCGGACCAATGCAGGCGCAGCATGGACCATGTGGTTTTTCGGGATTGCTGTCTTTTGTTGTTGCGATTGCCAGGCTCGCTGCCTTGACTACTTTTTGTGTTCCCCAATGCTGCTTAACGTTTGGGACAGCGCGAACTTGGTCCGGGACGTTACGCGCGGGCGGCATCCGGCAGGAGGGCGACGAAAGCGTCATACTGCGCGAGGTGCACCTCGCCGGTCAGTTGCGACAGGAAATGCGCGCGGCGCAAGCGGTCCATGACCGGGCCCTTCACCTCCGACAGGTGCAGGCGCACGCCCATCTCGTCCAGCCGTGTGTTGATCGTCTCCAGCGTCTCGACGGCGCTGAGGTCGATCTCGTTGATTGAACCGCCCCGGGTTTCCGAGAGAGTAAAAATCTCAAAGGATGACCCTTATGGAATCGAAGAAGCACACCCCGAAGTACACGGCCGAGTTCCGCGAGCGCGGCGTTCGGCTGTATCGCGAACAGCG
>Ga0307980_1001192_pt1 | contig 10500 bp, 9 predicted proteins | sample OrgLakmetage1060_FD_201817 | JGI IMG/M metagenome (GOLD analysis project Ga0307980, IMG submission 201817) | Saline water microbial communities from Organic Lake, Antarctica - #1060 | ecosystem: Environmental > Aquatic > Non-marine Saline and Alkaline > Saline | place: Antarctica: Organic Lake... | reverse complement strand
AACCGTTGGATACAACCAGAACCGGCAGCAGCCCCGCATCCGGTTGTTCGAGACCGGCCTGAAATTCCGTAAAAACGGCGATGCGATTGACCAGCAGCCAATGCTCGCAGGCGTTGTGGTGGGGAATCAGTTACCCGAAAACTGGGCAAACGGTCGCAGAACTGCCGACTTCTTTGATGTAAAAGGAGAGTTGGAAGGTCTGTTCCGTATGCTGGGTGTCGAGATACAGTTTTCGCCTGGTCAGCATCCGGCCCTGCACCCGGGGCAGACGGCAGAGCTGATGAGAGATGGCGAGCACGTGGGTTGGCTGGGAACCCTGCACCCGCAAGTTCAGAAAAAGCTTGAACTTAATGGCACGATTCTGATGTTTGAGCTATTCTTGAATTCAGTCGTATCCGGATATGTGCCTAATTTCAAAGATATTTCGAAATTCCCGGAAGTCCGCCGGGATCTGGCTATCATTATCGGGAGCGAAACCGGGTTTGCGGATGTCGAGCGTGTCGCTAAAAAGTACGCCGGCGAAAACCTGACAGCATTGCGTGCGTTCGATGTCTATGAGGGCGAAAGCCTGGGCCAAGGCAATCGTAGCCTTGCCCTCAGTTTGTTCTGGCAGCATCCTGAGCGCACATTAAATGAGGAAGAGGTGCACTCGCTCTTCAGTGGTGTCATTGATGCACTGAAAGAAGAGCTAGGGGCAACACTGAGGAGTTGATTAATGACGGCCTTGACGAAAGCGGAAATGGCAGAGCGTTTGTACGAGGAATTGGGTCTGAATAAACGTGAGGCCAAGGAAATGGTCGAAGCTTTTTTCGATGAGATCAGGGGCGCTCTGAGCCATAACGAACAGGTGAAGCTCTCCGGTTTCGGAAACTTTGATCTGCGTGACAAGAAACAGCGGCCGGGCAGAAATCCGAAAACCGGTGAAGAAATTCCTATCAGTGCACGGCGTGTCGTTACATTTCGTCCAGGTCAGAAACTGAAGCAAAAAGTAGAGGCGTATGCTGGAACCCAGTCATAACAACGAACTGCCCACAATACCCGGTAAGCGTTATTTTACCATCGGCGAGGTGGCGGAGCTCTGCGCAGTAAAAGCGCACGTTTTGCGTTACTGGGAGCAGGAGTTTCCCCAGCTTTCGCCTGTGAAGCGCCGTGGTAACCGCCGCTATTACCAGCGTGCTGACGTTATCACTATCCGTCAGATCCGCAGCCTGCTCTACGATCAGGGCTACACCATCGGCGGTGCCAAGCAGAAGCTGAGCAGCCACGAGGTGAAAGACGATACATCACAGTACAAGCAGATCATTCGTCAGATGATTACCGAGCTTGAGGAAGTGCTGAGCGTTCTCAATACGCCGGTGAAATAACGGGTTCGGGATCATAGATTGAAAAACCGAGGGTTCGCCTTCGGTTTTTTTGTTTTGGCTCGTATAACATTCCTCACCAAACAAACAGGAGAACACCAATATGATCGGATACGTGACCATCGGCGTGAAAGACATGGAAAAGGCCAAGATAGTTGTCGCTGGACCGGCCAAGGTAATTGTCGCGCTATAGAGCCCGGCCAGCGGATTCCGAACCAGTTTTACGGGGCTTACGTGCGCGACCCGGATGGTAATAAGCTGGCGTTCGTCCACTTCGGTTGATGGCCTTTCCAGACACAAAAAAGGGCATGCCCAACGGCATGCCCTAAATCGTTGAAATATGGTCGGGACGGAAGGATTTGAACCTTCGACCCCTTGCACCCCATGCAAGTGCGCTACCAAGCTGCGCCACGCCCCGATTCGCTCTTTGCCTTTGAGAAACTTGAGAGAAATCTCAGTGGCTTAGCGGAAGCGAAGTCTACACCAGCCTTTATTAAAAATAAACATTGGCTGGCCATTTCAGCGATGAATTCTAGCGCAGTTTTGTTTCTCTCAGCTCTGTGATGAAGTGGGGCGGATCAAAGCTGTCGCTTCTGGCTTGCGGCCAGTAGATGTCGTAGACCCGGTCGCCGGTTTCACCTTTCAGAAGTTCGCCCGGCTCAAGGAACGGGAACAGGTCCATATAGGAGTGAATCTCGGTTTTAGAGGTTCTCCGGATGATGTGCTCCGGGCCCAGTTCTGACGGATGTCGAAGCCCGGAGGCAGCCAGCAGATTGCTGAGCGCGTCCAGAGTATTCTTGTGGAAGTTGTAGACTCGCTGGCTCTTATCTTCAACGTCCAGCTTGTTGCTGCGTCTCGGGTCCTGGGTGGCCACGCCGCTGGGGCACTTGCCAGTGTGGCAGTTGAGCGCCTGAATGCACCCCAGGGCGAACATGTAGCCCCTGGCCGCGTTGCACCAGTCAGCGCCCAGGGCGAGGGTTCGCGCGATATTGAACGCGGAGGTAATTTTGCCGGCGGCGCCAATGGCAATGTCTTCACGGAGGTTGGTGCCGACGAGGGTGTTATGCACCAGTAGCAGCGCTTCGGTCATGGGTGTGCCGAGGCGATTGATAAATTCCAGCGGTGCCGCCCCGGTGCCGCCTTCGCCGCCATCAACTACAATAAAATCAGGCTTCTTGCCGGTTTCCAGCATGGCTCTGACGATCGCAAACCATTCCCAGGGATGACCAATGGCAAGCTTGAAGCCCACGGGCTTGCCACCGGAAAGGTCCCTGAGCTTTTCAATAAAATCCAGCAGTTCAAGCGGTGTCTCGAATGCCGAGTGGCTGGCTGGCGAGACCACATCCTTACCTATTTCCACGCCCCGGGCTTCCGCTATTTCCAGGGTTACTTTTGCACCGGGCAGTATGCCTCCGTGCCCCGGTTTTGCGCCCTGAGACAGCTTAATTTCTATCATTTTCACCTGATCGAGAGACGCATTTTCACGGAACATGTCCTCGTTAAAGCTGCCGTCTTTGTTTCTGCAACCGAAATAACCAGAGCCGATCTCCCAGACCAGGTCGCCGCCGGGCTGGCGGTGATAGCGGGAAATCGAGCCCTCGCCGGTATCGTGATAGAAATTTCCCAGCTTTGCGCCCTTGTTCAGACTGAGGATGGCATTGGCAGAGAGCGAGCCAAAGCTCATGGCAGAAATATTGAACACGCTCGCCTTATAGGGTTTCGCGCAGGATTTGCCGATTTCGATCCGGAAGTCGTTGTTGTCGATATCCGTCGGGCGCATGGAGTGATTGATCCACTCGAAACCCTCGTCATACATGTTCATTTGCGAGCCGAAAGGGCGCACGTCCAGAACGTTTTTAGCCCGCTGGTAAATGATGGTTCGCTGCTCCCTCGAGAAGGGACGCTCCTCTGTATCTGACTCAATAAAGTACTGGCGTATCTCCGGGCCGATAGACTCGAAGAAGTAGCGAAAGTGGGCGAGAATCGGGTAGTTACGGCTTACCGTGTGTTTGTTCTGGACCATATCCCAAGTGCCCAGAAGTGCCAGAGCCGCAAACAGGACGGGCAAAAGATACCACCCGTTCAGGTATAGGCTCAGGGGCAGGGTGACCAGAAAACTGGCGATGCTGGCCACAAATATGGTGTAGCGAAAGGGGAAGGTGGTCGTTTTTGCCATTGGAACCTCGGGTAGGTAAAGCGGAGTTGTTCGGGCCTGTGAATCGACCGCTTTTGAAAATTTGGCCTATGCTTTCTGTTGATTCGTAGTATAGCGTCGCTTTGATGTTTTGAGCTCAAACCAATAAGACGGCTGACTTGTAACGTTTGAACCTGAATACCTATACGAATCTCCTTATCCCAGAAAGGGGCCTCCCAACGTGGGTAAAGTAGTTATAGACGAATACTCGACAGACTACGTCGCAGGGCAAGACAACTTCCAGCGCTATGGCCTGGATCTTCATGCGCCTGTCTTCCCGATCACCGCAATACTCATTGTATTGTTTGTGGTCGGTACTCTGATGTTGCCATTGTCGAAGACCTCATCCAGTCAGCGCCCTCGTTGGCAAACTACTCCTTTCAGGGTGTACCCGACATCCGCATTGTGGTCTTTCAGGGCTACCCGGTCATGGCTATGCTGAGACTTGCTGCCAGAGCCTCCGACGGCAAGGCAAACCTTCACCAGGGAGTGGTAGGCGTGGGCCTGGACATTGCCACTGGCAGGGGTCTCAGGCCGCGGTTGCAGAAAGTGGAGGCGCTGCGAAGACCGCACTATTCGCCCGAGAAACGGGTCAAGTATGCTATGGCGGAGTTTGGATATTTATAGCAATGGGCTGTAATAAAACTGGTCGCAACAAAAAAGGGGCCTCTGAAGAAGGCCCCTTTTTTATTTTTCTTACTTTTTTCTTTGAACGTTACCGGTATTGGCAGTGAAAAGGGCCGACTAATCGCCGACCTTCTTTGGTTACGTCATTTTGCCTTTTGCAATCAGCAGGCGGCGCTCATGGTTCAATCCTTTCATCAAGCTATAGCTCATCGCCAACAGAACGAACGTGAACGGCAGACCAACACTGACCGCGCCGGCTTGCAGCGCGCTCAAGGCATCTTTGCCGCCCACAAACAGCAATACGCCTGCAATCATGCCTTCCGTAACCGCCCAGAAAATACGCTGGGTTTTGGGGGCATCGATTCTACCGCCAGAGGTGATACTGTCGATAACCAGCGAACCTGAGTCCGATGATGTCACGAAAAACACCAGAACCAGCACTATGCCCATGAAGGAAGTAATCTCGGTAAAGGGGATATTTTCAAGCATCTGAAACATGGCCAGAGACACGTCAGTCAAGCCTTCGCTCGCAAGCGTACCCACGCCTGCCTCAATTTGCGCCAGGGCGCTGCCACCAAAGGTGCTCATCCAGACAATGGTGATCACGGTGGGGACCAACAAAACCGAAATTACAAACTCGCGAACCGTGCGCCCCTTGGAGACCCGGGCGATAAACATACCGACGAAGGGTGACCAGGAGAGCCACCATGCCCAGTAGAACACCGTCCAGCCATGAAACCAGGTGGTATCTTCTTCACGACCGAAGGGGTTGCTCAGGGGCAGCATGTTGCCAACGTAGGACGCAGTAGTGATCCACATCTGCTCTATGATTCCCAGGGTTGCACCTGCGAAGAAGACAAACGTCAGCAATAGGCCAGCAATGATCATATTGATGTTACTCAACAGCTTTACGCCGCCGTCAATACCGCGAATGACGGAAAGGGTGGCAACGGCCGTAACACCGGCAATGATGCCAACCTGAACGTTGAGACCGCCCTCGATCGCTTCGGGAAACAGAAAGGCCAGACCGGCTGCTGCTTGCTGGGCACCGAAACCAAGGGAGGTGGCAAGACCGAAGATGGTTGACAGAACCGCAATGGTATCGATGACGTTGCCAGGCCAGCCCCAGACACGGTCACCCAGGATCGGGAAGAAAGCCGAACGGATCGTCAGGGGAAAGCCCTTGTTATAGGTGAAGAATGCCAGGGAAAGACCTACGATGGCGTAGATTGCCCAGGGATGCATACCCCAGTGGTACATGGTCGCACCCATGGCCAACCTCGCGGCTTCCGGCGTATTGGGCTCAACGCCCAGCGGGGTGCCATACCAGCCGGTGAGGTAAGCCACCGGCTCGGCCACGGCCCAGTACATCAGGCCAATGCCCATGCCGGCCGCAAACAGCATCGAAAACCAGGAGATCCGGGAGAATTCCGGCTTGGCGTCCTGACCGCCTATACGGATTTTACTGACCGGCATGACGATCAGAGCGAGACACAGAAGAACGAAAAAGTTTGCGCTGAGCAGAAAGAGCCAGTCGAAAGTTGCGATAGCACCGTTTTTGGCGCTAGCAAGCAACTCCCCTGATGCTGTGGGGAAAATCAGTGTTCCTACGACAAACAGGATGATAAGCAGCGCTGTCACCGGGAACACAACGTTGTGTATGTCAAAACCAAACTTCTCGATGTTGTCTTGTCCTACCACATAGTCGGTTTGATAATCGTCTTTAACAATGTTGCCCACAGTGGAGCCTCCTTCATTCATTGAACTACATTAAACATTATTGAACTTCGTCAGTTTGTGCGGTTAAATCGGAACTTTCAAAAGTTACGAGAACGTTAGTTTATGGTTTTGCGCTCCATATATCAAAGTCATCTCCCTGCCTATAGAGGGCGTGAATTAACCTCCCAACCCTCCACTCGCCTAGGGTCTGTTGACAATTGCTCGTAAGCCTTTGAAAGGTAAGAGCAAGTTCGTATAACGAAGTTCCACAACAACAATTAAACGAGCCCGCAATGCCCAGATACAGGCTCACAGAGGAGCTGTGGTCCAAGCTAAGAGAAATATCGCTTCAATTCAGTCTGTATAACAAGGCAGGTCTGCGCAAAACAGTCGAAGGCATTTTGTTCAGAATGCGTGCTGGAGCCGCGGGTGGCTGCTACAGCCAGATAATACGTGACAAGGGAGAAGCCCTCGGAATGAGCGTTATTATTCCCAGAAAGAAAAATTCGATCAAGGGCAACAAGGGACTCGACTGGTCGTTGTACAAGCTCAGACATCTGGTGGAGAACGCGTTTGCCAGACTCAAGCATTATCGGGCCGTCGCCACCCGATATGACAAACTGACTCGTAATTATGAGAGCATCGTGTCATTGGCTTGCGCATTTCTCTGGTTGCCGATGTGAATTGTCAACAGACCCTGACCCTAGCCAGTCCAAGGAAATACTATACGGCTGCGTGGGGTAATACGCCCCTGGACGTTGCGCCAAACACCCCTGCTGCGGAAAACCTGGCAATGGGCGCCACCATGTATCACTGGGGCCTACACGCCTGGGCTATCCCGTTTGGTCGTGAAGATGAGGCCTGGTTCCATGGCTGGACCGTCTTCTATTGGGCCTGGTGGATTTCCTGGTCACCGTTCGTGGGTATGTTTATCGCACGCGTCTCCAAAGGGCGTACGGTACGAGAGTTCATTACGGCGGTTCTTCTTATTCCGACGCTTATTACTGTTGTCTGGATGAGTGGTTTCGGTGGCTCTGCTTTGGCGCAGATTAAACAAGGTGTTGGCGCGCTGGCTGAGGACGGCCTTACGGACGTGTCTCTGGCTATGTTCCAGATGTTCGCCAATCTGCCATTTACGGGCATTCTCTCGTTCGTAGGTATTGTGTTGGTGGTTGTGTTCTTCGTGACAGAAAATGGTTCCCGTCCAGAACTTCTTCCGAGCGCAGATATTCCTGGATTAACGGAGAGCAGTTCAGATAAAACAACAGCAGTTCGCGCTGAATGTCCTGATCCTGAATCCGGGATGCAAAATGAATAAGTTCCCGGACGGATTCATCACCGCGGTTTTTGAAGGTTTTGCCGTGTCTGGACGCCACTAGGTCGGTCAGACGCTCAAGATGAAACTCCCCGGTATGCGTCATATGAGGCAGGATGCGGGGTACTTCATCTTGGGCAAATTCTGAACCCAGTTTTCTCCAGAGCTCTTTCAGCATTTTTCCTGTCTCGCGCCCGGTTTTGGAGTCGAATAATGATGTTGTAAATGATACTACGATTAGAGTCCAGAGACAGGTGTTCGCAAGGTGCGATTTTGCCAAGTAGTCGGATTTAATATGCGATAAACTGCTGTTGTGCGACGCAAATCACATTCGTTTACAAGGAGTTCCTGGTGCCGGAGCTGTTAACCGATTTTCTCCAGCGTGAACCGCTCGTGCTTAGCGCTTTCGCCCTTCTTGTGCTGTCAGTTCTGGTTCTGGCGTTATGGCTCTCGAAAGAACGCAGGTCCCGGCGGGACTTGTCAGCCGAACTGACCGAGCTGGAACACGCCCGAGCCATGGACAGGCAGCGCAACGAGCAGTCTGAAGAGACCATGGCCGAGCAACGTGCGCAGCGGGAACAGGCCGAGGCAGACCGGGAGCGCTGGCGGGGCCGGGCGACCACGCTGGAAAACCGTGTGGCCAGCCTTGAATCCGAAAGCCGGGGCCAGCAGCAGAAGATCCGGGAGCTTGAAGACGACAGGGCAACCCGGCAGGCACGGTTTGATGAGACCTCCAGAGAACTGTCGGAAACCAAAATGACCCTGCGTGAGCAGGAAGTGACTCTGGAAAAGGAGCGCCGCGCGACAACTGAAAAACTGGAACTGCTCGAGCGCAACCGCGATGCGCTGAAACAGGAATTTGAAAACCTCGCCAATAAAATCTTTGAACAGAAAACTGAGCGCTTCAGTCAGCAGACCCGCACCAGCCTTGATACCTTGCTGACCCCGTTTCGCGATCAGCTTCAGGATTTCCGCAAGCGGGTTGAGGACGTCTACACCAGTGAAACCCGCGATCGGCAGGCCCTGAGAAGCGAAATAAAATCCCTGCAGGAGCTCAATAAACAGATCACCGAAGAGGCATCAAACCTTACCCGGGCTCTAAAAGGCGACAAGAAGATTCAGGGCAACTGGGGCGAGGTCATCCTTGAGCGGGTGCTTGAGCGTTCCGGCTTGCGCAAAGGCATCGAATACGACACCCAGGGCAGCTATCGCGACGACAATAATAATTTGCTACGACCGGATGTGGTCGTTCACCTGCCGGACAGCCGCAACCTGGTGGTTGATTCCAAAGTCTCACTGATTGCCTATCAGCAATTTGCCACGGAAGAGGACGACACAGCCCGGGCCGAGGCCCTGAAGCAGCACATTGAGGCGGTTCGCAGCCACATTCGCGGACTCAGTGAAAAAGATTACAGCCAGCTGCATGGGTTGCATTCTCCGGATTTTGTGTTTTTGTTCATGCCGATTGAACCGGCCTTTGTGGCAGCATTTCAGCAGGACGAGAACCTGTTTGCAGAAGCGTTCGAGAGAAAGATTATTGTAGTAACACCCTCGACATTGCTGGCGACCTTGAGAACCATCGAAAACATCTGGCGTTACGAGCGCCAGAGCCAGAATGCGCGTCTGATTGCAGATCGGGCCAGTGCGGTTTATGACAAGTTGCGGGTATTCGTTGAGGCGATGGAAAAGCTTGGGGGACAGTTACATACTGCCCAGGGCACCTACGATAATGCCATGAACACGCTCACGCGGGGCCGTGGTAATCTGATATCTCAGGCCAACCGCTTTGTTGAGCTGGGTGTTCGTGTTAAAAAAGAGTTGCCGAAAGGCATTCTGGATCAGGCCGAAGTAGATGCGGATGGCGGTGACGACGTTGGGTCGGCCCTTGCGGATGATGCTTTCGCCGATAATGAGCAGGAGTGAAATATGCTGAGAAAAGTCCGGGTAGTCTGTAATGTCGTTGGTGGTTGTCTGCTGTCGACGGCGCTGTTTATGGGCGAAGCGTCGGCGCTTGAACCGGAACATGAGATGCGCCGCCTGATGCTGGCAACCGAGGCCGCCGTGGAGGCAGAAAGCTGGGGCGATGCGAGTGAGTATCTGACCCGGCTTCAGCAGATGGAACCCGAAAAACCGGCCGATTATCTGTATTTCCGGGGGCGAGTGATGCTCGAATCCGGTTACTTTAATGAAGCCCGGTCAGCGCTTGAGAGGTATGTCTCCAAAGCCGGGTCGGAAGGCGAGCATTACACCGACGCGCTGGAAATGATTACGCGTGTTGAAAAAACCCGTAAAAGTGAAAGATCCGGCACTGGACAGGCCGGAATGGCAGGTTCAGAGCCGGTGGCGGTCATTGAGCCGGCCGGTGAGGCCTCGCTGGAGAAGCTGCGGGAGCTATACCTTGCAGACTCCGATACCGAGGCGCTGATCACTCATTTGAACGCGCTGCTGGGTAACGCAGGCTGGCGCCCTGACCAGCGTATCAAGCGGTTGGACCACCCTGCGGACGTGACTTATCAGGTTAACCGTATGAACGATGCCCTGAACATTCAGGAGGCACGCCGGGAAACGGGCGGCCGGGTTACCCATTCAACAGAATCTATAAATGTATTCGGGGTCAATCCCGGCATCGACTGGAATTGTGAGCCGGCCGCGTCCGCCTGCTGGATTTATGATCCCAGGGACGGTTCGCGATTGATGCAACTGGCCGAAAAAAATGGAGATGTTGCGGAAATTGCCCGGACACTGGGCAAACTGATTCGTACCCTGCAAAACCGGAATTAGCCAGGCGGAGGATTAGCAAGCCCCGCCACGCTCTCCCACGCGGTAGGCGCCCGGTGTTACCCCCGTCCACTTTTTAAAGGCCCGGTGAAAAGTGGACGGCTCGGTAAAGCCGACCCTGAAAGCGATGTCGTTGATGGCCAGATCCGGCCGCGACAGGTAGTAAATGGCCATATCCCGCCGCAACAGATCCTTGATCTCCTGAAACGACGTGTTTTCTTGCTTCAGCCGACGCCTGAGTGTCTGCGGGCTGGTGTTCAGCTCCGCTGCAATCCATTCAAAATCCGGCAGGGATTGCGACAAATCCCGGCCAATCAGCGCCCGTATCCGGCCGGTGAAGGTGTTGCTTTCATCGGGGCGAGACAGGAGATCTGCCGGCGAGGTTTTCAGAAACTGCCGCATCTCGGATTTGTCTCGAATGACGGGGGCGTTGAGAAACCGCTTATCAAAGGTAAGGGCGGTTTCATCGGCGCCAAATGCCAGGGGGCAATGGAAAATGTGCCGGT
>Ga0307980_1001185_pt1 | contig 10529 bp, 13 predicted proteins | sample OrgLakmetage1060_FD_201817 | JGI IMG/M metagenome (GOLD analysis project Ga0307980, IMG submission 201817) | Saline water microbial communities from Organic Lake, Antarctica - #1060 | ecosystem: Environmental > Aquatic > Non-marine Saline and Alkaline > Saline | place: Antarctica: Organic Lake... | reverse complement strand
TATTACCGGAGTATCATCAAGCAACGGAAGCGAGAGAATAACCTGAAAGCGCGTCAGCAACGTAGGGCGGAGGACAATGAAGATTAACTGCATATTTACTAAACTATAGTTTAAGGGGTTTTACACATGGTTACTAAAGTTATTAAAAAGGTTGGCGCCGGTATCCAAGACCTAGCTGTAGGTCTTGGTAAAGTTAGCCAAAGTCGAGGGGGCGCTGTAGTAGAAGTTGACGCGATTGCTACAACATTTATTGTTGTGGATTTAGCCCAATTGCGCTCTTTAAACACAGACTGTAACTATGCAGCTATTCAGAATGGTAAGTTGCTTGCAAACTATTATTACTCGTCTGTTTCAACAGAAGTAGTTGATAATGACTTAGTAGTGCTACCAGATAGTGACATAGGTCGTTGGCTTAAGCGTGTTAGCAGTGCTGTATTTGTTGCAGAACACACTATTCTTGACACCGTAGGTCTTAGTTTAAACCTAGATAATATATTGACTCTATATCTAGATGACGATAATCCGGCCCCTATTACTACTTTTACTGGTGGTGTAGCTGGCCAACGTGTGCGCCTAGTTTCACTAAGTGCAAATACCAGTATAAGTGCGGGTACTAAAATACTATTGGCAGGCGGCTTAGACATTAGTTTAACTATGTATGGATCAATAGACTTTGAAAAAGTGCCAGAAGCTATTGCTAACGATGCAAACACTTGGATTGAAGTGTCACGCACAATTAAGGTTTAAGGAAGGCAGCATGAAACTTGAGTATTTTAGTATATCAGAATTTAATATAGCTAATCGAGATTGGTTTACACGTATGTCTCCGACGTGGTTAGCTAAGATCGATTTGCTTCGTTGGTGGTGGGGTAAACCAATTGCTATCAGCCCAGTTAAAGGAGCGCTTGGTAGAGATGGTGACGGTACTAGTCAGCACTACTGGGAGCAATTCGACGAGGTACGCGCCGGTGACGTATTACCTAGTGGTATAGTTACGCAAAGCGATGCGCGCGACTTCTTTGAACTAGCTGAAGAGGCTGGTTTTACCGGCATAGGTGTTTATCCAGATTGGGCACCTAGTCCAGGCTTTCATTTGGACGTTCGCGAAGACTGCGAAATGGGGTCACCCGCAACTTGGGGAGGTGTTAAAAACGAGCACGATAAGCAAGTTTATGTTAGCTTTGAAGAAGCCGTAAAAAAGTTACCGGAGAACTAGTATGTTTGGTTTAGGTATTATAAAAGAAGGGCTTAGCTTTGTAAGCACTATTATAAAAGGTAAGCAAAAACTGAAGCAAGCTGAAATTAGCTCTAGGGCTAAAGCTATTCGCGGTAGGGAGAACTGGGAAGCTACTTCGGCTGAAGCTGCGGCAGAATCTTGGAAGGATGAGCTATGGACTGTATTGTTTGTAGCTATCATAGCCGCTTGCTTTATTCCGTACACACAGCCGTATGTCTTTGAGGGGTTTAGAGCGCTGGAAGAAACGCCGCAGTGGTTTCAAATTGCTGTAGGTATGTCTATCAGTGCGTCCTTTGGTATTAAAGGCTATAAGATGTTTAAGAAATGACAAGGCGTAACCCTGTATTAAATCGGATAGAATAATCCCTGTATCTATCCGGATTTGATTTAATTCAGGGGGCCTTTATAACCCTATATCTAATTTTTTTGATCCTCATATCGTCACACAGGAGGTCAGAATCGATCTTCTATTTACGCAAACCTATCAGTAATTCGTACTTAGTTTTGAAGTCTTCAAATCCCCAAGCTACCATAGGCACTGCTTTATTTTCTTTGAGCATAGCTAGTCTTGTATGCTGCAAACGACTGACAACACCGTTGCGTGACCGCTTAACTTCTATTGCCCACAGCTGACCGTAAGGGTCAAGAGCAAATATATCAGGCCATCCAGTTTTGTTAGCACTTACTATTTTGATAGTTATAAACTTGGCTTTATCTAGATAGTCACTTATCTTTTTTTGGTGCTTTTGCTCTATAGGGTCATCGCGGGTAGTTATAGTTGTAGTCATTTCAGTTAGGTCATAAAACAGCTTATCGCTAATAGGTATCATTTGTCAAACCTCACGCATACGAATCGTGGTAGAAATAATGTGAACCCGTCTTTTTCAAAGTTTGGTATAACTTCATTGTATTTAACTTCAATAGTTGCACCAAAGTAATGTGAGCTGTCTAGTTCTCTGTCTGCGTCGTCTAAACCGGAACCAACATTGACTTCTATAAACTTATCGCCAACTTCACCTACACATATTAAAGCACCAATCTGACCTTCATACTTGCCTTGGCCTTCTTGCACGCCAATACACTTTAAATCAGCAGTAGCTATTGTTTTAAATTTAGCCCACGACTTAGAACGTTTAAACTCGTAGTAACTAGTTAAGTCTTTAAGTATTATGCCTTCATGACCAGCCCCTATAGCATCATTGAATACGCTTTCAGCGTTTGGCTTAGACTCTACAATGACTGAATCTGCTAGTTTAATATAGTTACTTTTTATACCTATAAACCAGTCCTCTAGTTCAACTCTACGTTGTTTATAAGCCGTGCGGCTTTTACGCTCACTAAACTCTTTAAGAGTCAGCTTGTCAAAAAGCATGTACCGTAAATCACTTTCGTCAATAGCACCGCCGTGGATAGCAGAATTGATACGTCCAGACACCGAAGTGCGGTTGCGTTCTGCTGTTACGATTTCGCCGTCATAAACACCAGGGCCAACGTGCAAAAACTCAGCTTTTAACTTAGGCAACGTTACTTCTTTACCGTTGCGAGTTACAAACTTTACTTGGCCCATTTCTTTGATAGCTATTAGTCTTACCCCGTCGTACTTTATTTCAGCGGCGCATGGGTAGCTTAGCTTTTCAAATGAGACTTCCTTAGCTAGTTGCACAGCAAACGTGGGTATAAGCTTAGGAAACGCTTTGTTGATAATAGCTGTAGATATACCACAACGAAGGTCTTTAGTAATAATATAATACAGTAGACCACCGTGTATTTGTACTTCTTGCTCTACAGCAGCAACAGCAGCATGGCCGGTGACTTTTCTATGTATTAGCCCTTCTAGCACACTTTGCTCTTTAAATGTTAAGCTATCAACATTCATAATACTGTAGCTTTCGCAGTTGTCTAACCGCGCTTTACCTAGTCCGTAAACAAAGTACGGGTTATAGGTGTAGAAAAGAATGTCTTTTATGCCTTGGTAGTTATACCGCTTAAGTGCATTAACTTTCTGTATTGGGCTATTAGTAGCTGACAGCTCTTTAATAAGATCATGAATCATAATTCTTCCCTCTCAAATACTGAGTCAACAAAGTTTTGCTTGTTAATAGACACTGCTTCATAGCACTGCTCAGATATAGCTTTTTCAACAAGCAAGTAGTGCACAATTATTTCTTTATTTCTATGCTTACTTGCTTGCCTAGCTCTTCGCTGAGTATGGCGTGCAGTACTAAAGTCTTGGCTGTATATAACAAGTGTATCGTAGTCGGTTAAATCTACACCTTCTGCATAGGATGTTGCTTGCAATACGCTGGCATGTTTAAACTCCGCCTCTAGCTTTAGCTTTTCAACTTTATAATTGTAAAAGATAACTAGTGACGGTACATCACCCCACATGTGCTTAATAAAGTCAACTTTTTCACGGTTGTTAAGTACAACGTAGTCGGCGTCTATTTTTACTCCTCCACCTTCAAGCATATGTAAAGCAAACCGTAGTCTTGGTGGTGAGTCAGCGATTAGCACCCGGCCACTTAGATTAACTACTTTATGCTTTAACAACTCGTTATAGATTTTTTTGGTTTGCTGTGACAAAGTTACATAATGCAACTTGTCTTTAGGTTCGTAAGTAAAATCAAGCTCTTTACGCGTTTTAGAAATAAACAAGTGAGTTATATATGGCAGTACTAAGTCTTCTTTTGTTTTGTCATACTTAGCTATTTCCCTGCCACTTATCCACTGAGAACTAGGTATGCCAAAGTAAGTAAACCAGGTGTAAAAAGTTTTAAACTTACTCCATGGCGACCAAGAGCTTAGTGCAAACTGGTGATACAAACTCTGGTAGCCTTGAGCATGTGGTGTAGCCGAGCAATACACTAGCGGAACATTAGCAGTTAGTTTAGCAATACTTTTCCAAGTTGACGACGGTTTTGGGTAGCCACCTATATTCTTATGGCTTTCGTCTAGTATAACTAGGTCAGGTTTTATTGTTAGCTTTTTAGCTTTACCGTAAGTCGTGAGAATTATATCTAGTGATGCGGTGTAGTTAGCTAAGTGCTCCTCCCAACCTTCTATTGCTTTAGCAGTTGTTACTACAACTACAGTGTTAACGTTAGAGCACATTTCAGCTATAAGTATAGCAGTCAGTGACTTACCTGTGCGCTCTTCCATGGCAAGATAAACTATCATATTCTCTTTAAGAACATGATAGCCTTCAACTGCCAATTCAATTTGATATTGGCGAGGTATCCACATTAGGTTGGCGGCGTCCATAGTTTTATGTTAGCGACGTCATTCCAGTTTTTAACCGGTGACGCGACTAGTGGTTCAGCAAAAGCAAGCACAAGCTGGTTCATATTAGCTAGTTGCATGGTTGCTAGAGCATCTAATTCAGTCAAGCCTGTAAGCTTAAACTGGGATAGCACAGTTTTCCACATTTGTAGTTCTGTCATACCTGGGGCCAGCAGTTTTTCTGCTTTAACCTTACCTACACCAGGCACACCTTTGTATCCATCTCCTGGGTCGCCAACTAGACACTGCCAATACGCATAGCGAATAGAGTTTTCTTTTGTTGTGACATGAGGCTCGCCTTTACGATAGTCAAAGTGTATACCTTCTGTCTGGTTTAGTACATCTTTGTCAATTGCTGCAAGCATGATATTGTCAGGGAACTCACGCTTTAATGCAACTACGGCATCGTCTGCTTCCCACTTATCATGCAGCACAGAGTTGAATCCGCGAGCCATTACTTCAAGCACTTCTTCGGTACCTGGAATAGGGTCACTTACGCGATTGTGTTTATAGCCGTGGGCTAGTTGGTCTGCTACTTGATACCTAAAGTTAGCTTCTGGAGGCCTGCCCATAATGTCTTCAAACACAGGAGCAAGTCGACCGCCAGCAGTTAAATGAAATTCATAGTCATCGCATTTATTAACCGTCATCCATTTACTTAGTTGCTCGTTGATAGCATCAATAGCCCAGGCACCAGCTATAGGTTCTTCACCATCAAAGCCTTCAAAGTCACCTTCAATAGCTTCAGGTTGTTCTGCAATGGCTTTTTGATTAAAGTATGCAATAGTGAAGGCTAAACTATCTGCGTCTATTATAAGAGTTCTAGATGAGCTCATGTTGTAGTTCTCCTTTGTTGAGCCAGACAACTTTGATTCCGGTCTCTTCGAATAGTGCAAGTGATTCTTGCTGCGATTGAGCCCATTTACTACTTGTGTCAATCAATGGGCAGTACACTTTTGTAATGCCAGACTGCACTATGACTAATGCACAACACAGGCATGGCATTCTAGTGGCGTATAAAGACCAGCCATCAGGTCTAACAGGCGCATTGAGAATTGCGTTAACTTCTGCATGCACTGTTAGCTTAAGTTTTTTATCGCTAATTTGCAGACGTTCTTCAGAGTCTTCTACTTTGCGAGGCAAACCGTTATAGCCCAACGCAAAGTGTAGTTTGTCTTTAGATACGACAACTGCGCCTACACGACAACTAGGGTCTTTACTCCAACTAGCTACTTTAAAAGCCAGGTCAATGAATCGCTTATTCCACTTACTTTTCTTTGCCATCAGTTAGCTCCAAGCAGTGTGTATCAACAAGTGAGGCGTAGCCAGCAATGTCATGCCAGTGGTCTGACTCATTAGGGTCGCCGTTTAAAATGCGAGCTACTTTGTGCAGAATCATTTCAAGGCCTTCTACTTGTACTGCATCAAGGCTATAGAAAGGATATTTTTCTTTGCCTGTGTTGTGATTGCGGCAAGCATTTTTTAGCTGTTGAGATAGCATGGCATGAGTTTCAAATGAGCCATGAGTTTTATTACGTTGCTTTAACGTCTGATTTACATTAGCCATTATACTAAATCCTCTAGTTTTTCAATTAACGCTGCTATTGCAGGTTCTGCTGGAACAAAGCTAGGTCCTTTAACGCCTTTCTCACCTAGCTCAAGTTTTGCATTTGGACGACTGTCATTGCTATCGCATCCTAAAAGTAATATTTGATTAATGCTGTCTTCAGAGAATCCGAGGTTAGCTAGTGTGCCAACCGCAACAAATATAACATCAAACTGCTCTTTAGCTGCGTGAGCTTTCAACGCTAAGTAAGTATCTGCGTTAGACTTACCTTTAGATACTAAAGCAATTCCGTTTTCCAAATTAATTAAAGCTAAAGTAGCTTCGCCACACTCTTCACGCAATAATTTGTTACGCAAGCTTACATTTATTTCATTAGTGTTGTAGCGCTGCTTATTCCATTCAATAACTCTACCGATAAATTCTTTCACGAGAATACCTCAAATTTCATTGGTTCAGTGTGTGGCTCATAGTCAATTATATCGACGTCAGTTTCACGGAAGTACCGGCTTGTGCGTGGGCCATGATTTATAGCATACGTAGGTGCTCTACCTTTAATTCGTTCAACGTAGTCATGGGCTTTATCAAAGTGTGGCCTATAGATATGTGCATCGGTAAACACCATTTTAATGTCACCAGGCTTATACCCAGTAAGGCGACACATGTCAAGTAGCCATGCTGCAGCAAATACAACGTCTGAAGGCACACCTACCATCATATCTGCAGATCGCTGGTACCACATCATTGACAGTGTGTTGTCTCCACCAACGTAAAATTGATACAGCATGTGGCAACACGGTAAACTTAGCTCAGACAGCTTATCAGGCCTCCAACCGCTAATCACATGGCGACGACCGTACGGGTTTTCAGTCAGGCTTTTAATAGTTTCTTCAATCTGATTGTAACCATCCCAGTCAAGCCACGCATTACCGTAGTCTACATTAATACTACCATCTTCATTAGCCCACTGGTCCCAATAGTTACAGCCATGCTTTTTGAATGTATTAACATGCTTAGGCCCAGCTAACATAGCTGCAAGCTCACCAAACACGCCTTTGTAATAGATACGGCGGCTTGTCAGAAGAGGGAATATACCATACCTTAGCTCAGTAATATTTAAAGCTAACCCAAACAAAGACGAAGTCATTTCGTTTCTTGTAGCTCGAAGGTGTCCTTGCTGAAGTACTTGTTTAATAAGCATTTTGTACTGTACTTCATAATCCGTGTTGTTTACAAACATAACTTAACCCTCAATTGTGTATCTGTAGAAGTAGTCGCCGTCTTCAATGTCTCCCCAGTTAAAGCCAACATCAACTTTAACAGGCATTGGAAGGTCCTTAGTTTGAACTGTTTTAGATGCTTCAACCCAAGCTTCGTGCATGCAGTCACCAACTATTTTAGCTGCTGGTACATATATAGCTTCATCAGAAGACGTTTCAACTATGTACGAGTCATGAACAAAGTCGCATATAAAAGTATCAGACAACTTTTTAAGTTTCGGCATCATGTAATGAGTTGCCAACTTAGCTACTTCAGCACCAAAGCCTTGGTTTTCAATATTTAGTTGGTCAGTCATCATATTACCGCGATATTGCCTGCCAAATGGAGTTGACCCAAGAGAGCCTCGCTGGAAGTCGCGAATGCCTTGCTCTTGCCATTTAGTAATTTTAGGGTAGAGTAGCTTCCACTTACGAGCAACGCGGGTACACGCTTCAAGAGATAGAAACACGCCTGCTTGCTTAATAAGAATTTGCTGAAACATGCCAGCACCGCCGCCATACAACAGATTAAAGTTTGCAGTTTTTGCAATCTGGCGATGCTCTTTAGTAAAGTCTTTACCAAAAATCATTTCTGCTGTATAATTGTGTAAGTCTTTGCCTTGGCGATACAGCTCAATAATGCTAGCTTCGCCTGTAATAATAGCAATACAACGTAACTCTAGCTGAGAGTAATCACTATAAATTAAAGCACGGCCAGAGTCAGGTTCAACACCAAATAAGAACTTGGTAGCTCTGGGCAATTGCTGTAGGTTTTGATCTGACGAAGTACAACGGCCTGACCTAGCTGACGGCTTAAACGTACCGTAAATCCTACTGTCAGGAGTGTCAAACTTGTCAAGAAAGCTATTCAGTTTACGTAGCTTACGAGCTTCGCGAACTGTAGCTGCTCTTTCATTACCTTGCATAGTTAGTTTAGCCAGGCCAAGATCGTCTGACTGTTCGGAGCCTATGTACGGACGAACTTGCTGATAGCTATTACAATTAATAGGTAAGTCTATCTCGTCTAACCGCTTCAGATTCTGACCGTACAGTTTAGACATTCTTGCTTGGTTAACTGGCAGACCATTATTTTGAAAGTCTAAGCAAGCTCTCAAGAATGATATATCTAGTCTGTACGAGATAGAATCTTCTTGATCTTTAATAGCATCATAAAGCTCAAACAAATGATAGGTATCCAAAGCAGCATAGTACAACTGTTTGAACGGTAGCACTGGCACGCCCCACTTAGCTTTGTGCATTTCTTTTTTATTAATGCCGGCTGAGGTATAAGGGTCAAAGTCTTTTACGTGAGTAATTAACTTATCTAAACTATACTCAGACAGATTAGGAAACGCCAGGCGAGCCAGTAAAAAAGTATCGTTAAAAGTTTTAGGGATAAACGGAAAGCCAATAGCTTTTTGAATAGTAGTAACGTCGTAATGCGCAAACTGCATAATAACATTAGTGTCAGGTAGCTTACTGAACATTCCGAATAGTGCAAAGGGATCAGGGTATTCGACGATTAGACTTTTATCCCATTGTCGTTGTTTGAATTGGGCTAGTCTAATCTTACCGTACAAACCGATAGTTTCAGTATCAAAAGCTAGGTCGCCGGCAGGGTCTATTGCAGCATAAACTTCGTCAAGGCTAACAATAGTGAAAATGTCAGGTAGTATCATATTATGCTCCAGCCCGCTATACGGACACAGTTTATACAGCAGGCGCTGTTTGATAAATACGCCGCTGTGTTAGCCGGCGCAGTAGTTACTTATAGCTTGGGTTTATCTGAGGACTCAGAGGTTTTTGTAGATTCGTCAGGGATGCCGCCCATGTCACCTACGCCTTCAAAATCACCTTCGTCTTCAATTGCAGCAAAACGAGGGCCGCCAGCGTATTCAACAAACTTGGCAAGCTGAATTGCGTTCAAGTAGAAAGTTACACCAGCTTGCAAAATCTTGCCGGCTTTTTCCACTGTGTAGATCGCAATAGCGCCTTTGACGCGACCACGAGAACCGTTACCAATTTTCTTAGCGCCAAGGGATACTTCCGCGCCCTTTGCATTAAAGACAGTGATAACTTTGGGATTGCCATCAGCGTAAGCCGTACCGGTTTTGAACAAGAAGCTAGTTTTACCAGTCTCTTCGTAGATCTTGGAACCTTCTTCATCTTCTTTGCCGGTTGGTATTTTGTGCGGCATGTAACCAAGGCTTTTAGGTTCCTTGATTTTAGCAGGCTTGTTTTCGTCCCAGAATGCGTTAACTTCTACTTGAAAAGCATTTGCAGAATCGCCAGACAAAACTAAAGCAGCTTGATATTTAAAGTTACCAGCAAGATCTTCTTTGCCTTCGCCTTCAATAATAACCCACTCAAGGTCGCCAATTGGGGATTCGATTGGTTTAGTTATGTTCTTAGCCATGATTGTATTCCTCAGTGCTTGATTATAGAGTTTACTTGATACTGCAATTCACAGTACACGTATATTATATTGCAAATTATTCCAATTGTACAATATCAATTGTTTATTAAATCTTGAATAGTTATAACTTTTTGTTATATGCGCGCGGTAAAATCATCAACCTCTAGTTAGTAGTTACAGTTTTACGTGCGCGGCTCATTGCAACGTAAAATAGCTTCAGGTAAAGCGTAAAGTTCTTAGCACGGCATTGAGCTAAGTCTTCTGCGTCAAGAAATACTTCGGTATAAGTTGAACCTTGTGACTTGTGTATAGTCATAGCGTATGGAAAGTCTACACAAATGACAGACTCTTTAAGAGTTAGATACACACGCCAAGCTTTTGACCGTGCCCTAGCTAATGGGTGCTTTGAATTTGCCTTAGCCCAGGCGTTAGCATTCCTAGTCTTCATTTCCCGTTCAATCGTTTTGTTAGCTCGAGTAGCCTCTTGCCCAGCTTTATCTTTACGAACCTTATAGTTATAAGTGCCAAAGATAACCGGGTAGATGTACTCTTCATTTTCTTCAGGGTCATATAGCTTAAAAAAGTCACACATATTTTCTTTGAGCATAAACTCTAGTGTTTTATACTTAGAGTTAAATGTCAACGGACTGTCTCGTGGCTGATCACACTGACCTATATCATAGATGTTAGCTACACCATTAAATGTTAGCTCTCGGTGCAACGTAGGACTGAATAAACCGTCCCCTTGCAAAGGGCTGTCAGCACCAGCTATAG
>Ga0307980_1001184_pt1 | contig 10537 bp, 5 predicted proteins | sample OrgLakmetage1060_FD_201817 | JGI IMG/M metagenome (GOLD analysis project Ga0307980, IMG submission 201817) | Saline water microbial communities from Organic Lake, Antarctica - #1060 | ecosystem: Environmental > Aquatic > Non-marine Saline and Alkaline > Saline | place: Antarctica: Organic Lake... | reverse complement strand
AAAAACGACTGTAGAGAAAAGCGCAAGCTAAAGAAGTGATAGTGATGCTTAGCTAAGACACTACGTAAGTTGTAAATCGAGTACAAAACAGAAAGGAAGGTCCATTATGGATCCTATTACTATAGCTGCAGTTGTGGCTGCCATTGGCGTTGGCTTCGTAACGAGCGGTTATGTCACGAAACAGAAAATTGGTGACGCAGACGAAAAAGCAGAAAAAGAGCTTGCCAAGTCTAAAAAAGAAGCTCAGAAACTCTTGGATGAAGCCAAAGAAGAAGCCAGGCAATTAGCTGATGAAACCAGAAAAGAAGAGCAGAAGCGTCGTCATGAAATTAAAGATATAGAAAATCGATTACTGAACCGCGAAACAAATCTTGACAACAAACTAGACGAAATAGATAAACGTGCCGAAAAACTTCGCAAAGGTGAAGACGACGTTGAAGCACTGAAGAACGAGATTCGTGATATTCGTGGTAAACAACAAGATAAACTAGAAAAAATTGCCAAGCTTAAAAAATCAGAAGCTGCTGACAAACTCATGCAAATGACCGAACGAGATATTAAAGCTGATCTTGAAGGGCTCGTCGTCAAACTACAAAACAACGCTAAGGAAAATGCTGAAGAACTCGCTGGTATGGTTCTCGTCCAGGCAATGGAGCGAATGGCAAGCGATGTCACGGCGGAGCGCACTATTAGCGCGTTGAAGTTACCTGACGAAGAAATGAAGGGTCGTATTATTGGTAAAGAAGGCCGCAATATCCAGGCTATCCAAAAAGCAACAGGTGTTGATATCATGGTCGACGACACGCCAGGTATGGTGGTAATGAGTTCATTCGATCCAATACGCCGCGCGGTGTCTGTAAAAGTCATGGAAATGCTCATGAAAGACGGCCGTATCCACCCGGGTCGCATTGAAGAAGTCGTCGAAAAAGCTCAAAAAGAAGTCCAAAAAGATGTGAGTCGAGCCGGTGAAGACGCAGCCCGCGAGGTTGGTATTATTGGCATTCCTAAAGAAGTGCTACAACTTATTGGAGAGCTGAAGTTCCGTACTAGTTACGGACAAAATGTTCTTAAACATTCAACAGAAATGGCTCACATAGCTGGTATTTTGGCAGAACAGCTTGGCGCAGACGTCAAGACTGCTAAATACGCCGCACTGATTCATGATATGGGTAAAGCATTGACGCACAAAATGGAAGGCAAGCACCACCATATTTCTGGTGAAATGGCTCGTAAATATGGAGTCCCTGAAGCAGTTGCGCATGCAGCAGAAGCCCATCATGATGATGTCGAAGCAACCACTGTCGAAGCTTTGATTGTTCGTGTCGTCGATGCCATATCAGCAGCTAGACCTGGAGCACGAAATATCAGTGCTGAAAACTTCGTGGAGCGTATGCGTGATCTAGAAAATACCGCTCTTAGTTATCCTGGAGTAGAAAAAGCCTACGCAATTAGTGCAGGGCGAGAAGTGAGAGTATTCGTGAAGCCGACCAAACTCGATGATCTTGGGGCTATTAAACTAGCACGAGACATTGCAAACAAAATTGAATCAACTATGCAGTATCCAGGTACGGTCAAAATAAATGTTATACGCGAAACTAGAGCTATAGAATTCGCTAAATAAACTAGTTCCAAACATGCTAATCTCGCTTGAGCTTACCTCTGTATTAAGGTAGAATATAACTAAGTTATAAATACAGGAGTTTTAGTATCTTATACGGGGTTGATAGTAGCGTGTACCGCTTATGGAGACGTAGCAAATTTTTGTTTGTTGCCTTACTTTTCATGGTGAGTGAAATGTTTTTTTTAGCATTTTTATTGCCAACAGCGTCGGCGGCTGAAGACGTATTTCGCTCGACGACGTATGAACTACAGACTGGAGAGTTTACGGGGAATAACTACACGTTGTCACTCAATAACGATCTCTCTACAAACTACTACGTTATGATTTCTGGGCCAGCAGCAGACACTGCGACACGTGCAGTCAATATAGATCAGGTTAGGGTGACTGCAGACCCACATAGTAATTTCAGTACGTCAACATCGGCCAATCAACTTCAATTGACTAGGGCGGCATCAACATCAAACTGGATTGGATCGATGACAGTTGTTGAATGTCTTTTTGACTGCGCAGCAAGTGGGTTTCAGCTCACAGAAGTGCTCGAAGTATCATTGCCAGCAGGTAGTGCTAACACTCTTCAATCACAGTCAGAAACCCTGTCAAATACTCATTCTGCAAGCACTGTTCCGTTCGGAGGCAGGTTTGGTGGTGGAATGAGCTCGGCCAGCAATGATGCTAACGCGTATGGTACGACTCTTGGCGTCAAGATCACCAAAACTGCAACAGATCAACTGACGTTTGAAAGATACGGCGCAGAATCACGGGCCCCTGCTGCTGCAACATTTACAACTTATGTCATAGATTTTGGCTCAAGCTGGACTGTCCAAAACGTCAATGTCGCAGGAACTAACGGAGGAATTGGACTGAACAGTACTACTCATTATAATAGTGCAGGAATTATACCAGTCAATAGAAATGAATCATGGGTATGGGGTGGCGGATACTCGGGTGATGATGGATTGGATGGAAGTGCTGTCAGCCAGGTAGTGACACTCGGTAACGGCGTCACCCAAAATAGTTCTGAATCTATTGTATCGGTTGGTTCAGAAACAGGGCCACGGGCTCCCGGTCGAAATGTGCAAGTCTACGTGATGAGCAACCCGAGTCTAGCTGTCGATCATGTTTTCAAAACAAGAGGTGACCAAGGAGCCAGTTCCGGGTTTCAAGAGTTAAACATTGCAGTTGATGCTGCAACTGGGGCAGAGATATACGACAACGCTGCTACTGATGTACAGACAACTGAGGGCTATCGAGCACCAATTTTCTACCATACCTCTTCTGGGAACGGACAGGCCTACTCACGAGTTGGCGCTTGGGGTACGAGAATCAATAGCGACACCAACCTAAACTACTATAGAGCTTATTCTGGGCAAAACGTTACAGGGTGGGCCCAAGTTATGGATTTTTCTAATTTTAGTTTCTCTAATAGCGTTATAGAACAAAATTCGTTCAGATTTAGAGACGACGCAATTGATCTGAACACTTCAGGAGGATGGCTTGCAGCTGAAAATACAGCGATCACCGGGGTTAACAAGAATTCTCCTATCAGATTAAGAATGCAAGTGACTAATACGGGGACAACCCCAGAAGATGCAGCCAGAAATTATGAGTTGCAGTTTACATCTCCTCCAACGCAGCACGCACCATGTACGTCTGCTGTTGGCTGGATAGGAATAGAGGATTCTGGTAATGACGGTTTTGCAATGAGTTCATCGATACATATGGATCCAGACGGCGAGCTCACGACGACACCTATGCTAGCAAACCCACTTAGCTACGCTTACGTGAGTGGTCAAGGAAGAGACGTTCTCGATACGACTACGGCAATCGGTCCAATTGGTGCCAGTTCATTCACTGAATTAGAATATTCACTGACAGCAACAGATGAATCTGTCACAGGAAAACGCTATTGTTTTAGGCTCTTTGACAGATTGAACACAGTGGAATTAAATTCTTATGTCAGCTATCCAGAACTTGAAATAGCTAAAAATGACATCGATTATATAGGCCTGGGAGAAGCGGGTTCGTTCAGTTCTGAGATTGACGGTGGATGGACGACAGTTAGCTTTATTGGAACCTACACAACTCCTGTCGTCGTTGGAACAACTAACTCTGTCAGCGCGAACAACGCATTAGTTTTTGAAGTAGACAATGTCACGGCAACTAGTGCAGACATGAGAGTCTGTCGTTCCCGTGGATCAACAGCAAACGGCTGCGGCTCACAACCATCGGAAACAGTTGGCTATCTAGTGATTGATGCAAGCGTTGCCGCAATAACTCCTGGCATAGAAGCTGGAACCGTTGATATGGCAGGAGAGTTTGACACGACCCAGCCAATTACAAATTACCCAACAGCATTCCCGTCAGTTCCGTATCTTTTTGCTAACGTTAATACTGTCAATGACACTGAGTCCCCAACAGAAATACTCGTCAGAGACGTCACCACGACAAGCTTTACGTCTGGGCTATGCGAGCATTTACAGGGAAATGATGATGCGTGTGACGGGTCACACGTGACAGAAACGGTTGGCTGGGTGGCTATTGATCCTACTAATGCGCCTTTCAGTGAAGAATATGATATAGGTGTTGAATCAATCGGGAACAGTACTTGGACGCCTATTGCATTTTCACCGGTATTTAGTGAAACTCCGATCGTTATCGTAGAATCTCAAACCGACACGGGCGGCCAAGATGTGACTATTGATGAAGCGGATCTTATCACAACTGGCTCAGCCAGTGTTCGGTATTGTGAAATAGATGCTGAAAATTTTTGTGACGCTCATAACAATGACGATGTGGCTTGGTTTGCCATTGAGCCAGGTGAAATAAAAAATACCCTAAGACTTGATCAAGAAGGGTTTCGGTATTATGAAAACGCAAACTCCTTAACACCAACTACTCCATTAGGGGCAGAAAATACAGCTATATCGAATGTTGATAACGGAGACGTTACTCGATTGAGGGTTGCAATTCAGCACGGCGAATCAGAAATCGTCCCAGCTAGCGATTTTAGTATCAAAATGCAGTTCAAAGAAGGAAGTAGTTGTAGTGCAGCAGGTACTTGGATTGATGTTGGTGCACAAGGATCAGGAGCAGTATGGAGAGGTTTTGATAATGCGACACCGACTGATGGAGCCACCTTGCCAAGCTCACTTTTAGATGGGGGTAGCAACATTGTGCAAACATACGAAGAGCAGAACGATTCTGCTCCAAACGTCAACACTATTCCTTTAGCTGAGACGTCAGAATGGGATTTTGTGATTGAGAACAACAATGCTCCTACTTTTACGCAGTATTGCTTCAGAGCAGTGACGTCTAATGATGAAGCCATCAACTATAGCCGATACCCAAGGCTTACCACTGCAACCGGTTTTGTCAATTTACCACCAAACACACCGACCAGCTTGAATCAGCAGAAAACCTCTACATCCGCTATACCGACAGGGAATCCAACCAACGAAACGACAGTCGTTTTTACTGCTGATGCGACAGATCAAAACGATAATGATTTTGTCGAACTTTGTGTAGAGGTGCAGGAGATCGGTACTGCGTTTACAGGTACAGAAAATGCTTGTGGGGATGCGGAAACATATAGCAGTGACATGGTGTCCTGCAGCCCAACAGGCAACGCGTTATACGAGAAGTACGATGCTAATGGTGCAGGTACAGCAATCGGTGATTTATATGCAGACCCAAACTATCCGAATAATCCAGCTAGTTCACAAACTATCTCTGGTGGTCTACTTGAAAGTCCAATTGATATCGATGAAAATTTCGGGGGAAGGTTATCTGCCCTAATATGCCCACCACAGTCTGGTGATTACACATTCTGGATTAGTGCAGACGATGGTGCTGAACTTCGATTAAGTAATGATATTAATCCTGCGAATGCAGCAACTGTAGCATCGGTTCCAGGCTGGTCGGCGCCAGATGAGTGGGATAAATTTCCTGAACAAGAGTCAGCACTTGTCACCCTAGAAGCAGGCCAGTATTATTATATTGAAGGCAACTATAAGGAAGGCGGAGGCGGAGATCATGTACAGATAGGCTGGACCCTTCCAGATGCCACTTTGCAGCGACCAATTTCTGGTTCAAATTATTCACTGCCTACTGAATCATCATCAGTCTCGTTAGTTCCTGGAGTAACCCCTCAGGTTTCTGTAGCAGTCAGCGGACTCAATAATAGTAGTGATTATCACTGGCAGGCTCGCACAAGAGATTCTTTTGGCTTGTATTCAGTATGGGAAAGTTTTGGCGGAAACACCGAAACAGAGATTGATTTCTATGTTGATACGATAGCGCCAGATGCTGTTATCTTTGATGGTTTATCGCCCGGAGCTGATATTGAATTTAACGGCGGTGAGCTTGACCAGATAGACGCGAACTGGGAGCGTGTCGATGGTAGCGCTCCTTCCGAAGTTTCTGGGCTGCGGTTATGGCTTGATGGAAGTGACGTGAACGGAAACGGCACCGACCCTGTAGATGGGTCAGCCATTACGACGTGGACTGATAAGTCCGGAGCAGCGAATGATATTAGCGGAACTGGTGCAGCAGTATTTAGCGCTGCTGAGCAGGCCGTTTCGTTTTCTGATGATCCGTTGCCGTTCAATGATACTTATGATCGTGCTGGAGGCAACAATAATGCCCAGACTATATTCAGTGTCGTGCAGGGAAATGCTACAGATAACACTAATCACGTCTGGTACGAAACCACTACACCACGTATTGCTCCCGCAGAGGATGGCATACTCGGAGCAGGTACTGCATTGACTAGTAACAATGACTGGTCGACGCATATTGTCGACAAAAAAATGATTACCCTAGATTATAACTCCGGAGGAACTTCAACTGGTTGGCTGGGTCGCAACCAAGAATATCAGTTCAGTGAAACCCAAGCATTTGCTGACTCGCAGCAGCTGGTTATTGGTGATGATACAACTGGTGGAAACCAGCTTGAATCCGGTGAATACGTTCATGAAGTAGTAATATTCAACCAAGATGTGTCCCAGTCGGATAGGGAAGATTTGTGGGAACATTTAGAATGTAAATGGGATCTTAAAGACTGTTCCGTGACGTATGATTATGCAATCGGTACTTCACCGGGTGGGCTTGACGTGCAAAGCTGGGTCAGTGCAGGTTCAAGTACTTCTGTATCGGCAACCTCACTTGCACTTGTCACTGGTCCAATTTATTATGTGTCTTTACGTGTGACAGATGTCGCTGGAAATCAAACTATTGTTTCCAGCGATGGACAGCAGGTCGCCCCAACTATCACTTTTTCAACAGGTTCAGTTGGGGTTAGCTTCAGTAATTTGAATATCGAAAACAATTTTACTGATACAAAAACCACCACTGTAACAACTAGCACAAATGCAAGAAATGGGTACAGTATTAGGGGGTATACATCCGGTTCACTTGAGAGTGCTTTGCTTAATACGATTGATCAATTTGATGGAGGAACTTACGAAGACCCTGACACCTGGGAGCCAGGCGATATTGGGTATGGATACACCTCTTCAGACATGCTTGTGCAAGGAGTCAATAAGTTCAATTCAGCAACTTGTCCGGGTGGAGGGAGTGGTGGACCGTGTTTTGCACCATTTGCTATAGCCGGCCCTGGAGACATTATTGCTGATAATCCTGGAGAAGTAGTCGGATCAGCAATCACAAACGAGCAGTTTACAATTACACACCGGGTCACTGCTAGTGGAGCCCAAGAACGAGGCACATATCAGACGACTTTGATTCTACAGGCAATAGCGACATACTAATTGTATGAAGTTTTTTGCTTATTTGGTCTTGGCAAGTATAACAACGCTATGTTGTGTATCAACTAGTCGCGTCCATGCTCAGAACACAGAAATAGTTGTGACTCCGGCTATTATTGATGCACCATTGCAAATAGGATCATCAATAGTTAAAAATATTCAGGTGACAAATGGCAGTAACTCTGCACTCCCAATAAGCATTGAAGCGCAGGCAGCTGCTATTGAAGGTAGGGTTATTGAAGGATCATCAACGAACAGATTTGATGTCAGCGATTGGGTAAGCTTTACAGAAAAAACCTATGTATTTGCTGCTGGAGAAACGAAGCAAATACCGTTCACTATAACTGCTCCGTTTACAGCTAGTGCAGGTGGCTATTATGCGACTTTGAGCCTCAGAGGATTGGCTTTAGAAAATGAAATAAATCAGCAACAATCATCAAGTTTAGTGTTCCCAGAAGTGGGCATACCGCTACTCATAACGATACCGGGAGAGTTAACAGAAAACGCTCTAATTGCTGAATCAAATTTATTCCCTTCACTGGCCACAAGATACAATCTAATAGAAGACAAAGTAGCAATCCAAAACAATGGCACTGTTCATAATTTAATCACCGCAACACTTGTCATTGAACGTCAAGAAGAAACAGTCAGCAGAAAAGAGCTTCAACCGAGCGTTATTTTGCCTGGCACCGAGCGTGAGTATTCCTATGCATGGGAGGTGCCAGAATACGGTGTCTACCAATCTTATATTGAAGTTACTTATGGTAATAAAAAGTCTACCTATAAGACGCCTGTTGAGACGACGTATGTCACGCCATCTATCTGGCTACTTGTGTCTATGGCTATTGCAACATGGTCGGTACTGTATGTGTATCCAAGACGATACAATACCATTAAAGCAATAACTATATTATTTAGGGGGCATTAAGCTTGCGCTTTTAGTCGTTATTAGATACAATTAATAGGAATTTGTACATAAAAAGAGGGAAAAACATGACTAAAACTGCGACATTATTTAGGCTATCTTCATTTATAGCTATTATTGGACTATTACTAGCGCTCGTACTGCCAGCAGTGCGAATAGACGCTCTATCTAGCTCATCTATATCATTATCAGATCCAAGGCCAGGAGAAACTGTCGATCTTACATTCTCAACGTCTGGATTTACTACGACATCAATACAATGTATGACGCTTCAGTTAGACACCCAGACCGATGGAGCCGGACCCGCTTTTGGTACAACCACAGGCGCATCCCTTGATACTGATACCAGCATTGTTGATGACACAAACTGGTTATTAGACGCAGGAACTAACGGTGTGCTAGAGATAACTTACGCCACAGGCGAACAACCTGTTGACGGTGACCTCGTGTTTAACACTATTGTCAACGGTGCTGAGGGGACGTTCTACGGTATATTTAGCACATATTCTGACAACTGCACAACACTAGTGGACACCACAACAGTTGCTTTTGCCACCAAAAACGGTGAACTTGTACAGTTGACTATTGACCCGACTCTTACATTCACCTGTAGCCCAGTTGCAATAGGTCAGACAGTCAATGGTGCAACAACCACAGCTGCTTCAACGGCTACTGGTATCAACTATGGAAACTTTGCTTCTGGAGACTCAGGTATATCAGCGCATGATATTGCTGTTGCAACAAATGCTCCTGGTGGCTACACAGTGTCAATCCGTCATAGTGGTGACTTCACTAATGGATCAGCCGTTATTACGCCTTGGACAGGTACAAACGCTGCTCCAACTGGCACATTCCCAACTGCAACCGAAGCGTGGGGTTACACAACAGAAGATTCAACACTCGATGGAGGTACTCCAGATCGCTTTACCAGCCCTGGCAATGAATGGGCGGGTTTCCAAATAACAGATGAAACAGTCATATTTAATGCTGTCGCTGCACCTTCTGCTGAAACTACTCGCGTCGGTCATCAGGTTAGTGTTGCACCAACCACGCCAGCAGGAACCTATCAGACAACAATCATTTACACAGTAGCGACTGTCTACTAGTTATTGCTGATACAGTTCATACCAAAAAGCTCCTGTTAGGCAACAGGAGCTTTTTATATGCTTGAGTAGTCACATAATACAAGGTAGAATAGGAGCAAGTATGAGAAGTATTTTTTCACGAATGGGTGTCGGGGTAATTAGCCTATTGCTTGTGTTTGGCATGACAATGCCTCTAGGGTTGAGTGCACAAGAAGGGCCAGAAACTGTATCACTCGGTATATCGCCGCAAATCCTTGATCTCACCGCCAACCCAGGCGAGAGATTAGAAAATACCTTCAGACTAACAAACGCATCACCGCAAGAAATATTCATAGAAACTACTCCAAAAAACTTCATACCTCGTGGCGAAGAGGGTGCTGTTGACTTAACTGTAGATGATACAAGCTTCTCGTTAGCGGAGTGGGTAAGTGTCAGTCCAGAGACGGTGACGATAGTACCAGGTCAAACACAAGATTTCGATGTCATTATTGATGTTCCTGAAGATGCAGAGCCGGGAAGTCACTTCGGTTCAGTTGTATTTAGCACGATTCCTCCAGAGGACGAGACGGCAAATGCTCTCGTATCTCAAGAAATAGCTCCCGTTATTCTTGTGAAAATTGCTGGAGATGTCCAAGAATCTGCAGAAATTGCCGAGTTTACAACAGAGAAATCATTTTATAGCAATGAGCAAACAATTAGTTTTCTTTCTAGACTAGAAAACACTGGTAGTGTGCACTTTAAACCAAAAGGCGTCATTATCATCAAAAACATGTGGGGCTCACAAGTGGCCGAGCTAGAGCTAGACAGAAGAAACGTGTTGCCTGATTCAATTCGGCAAATAGAAGCAGATTGGCAGCCAGAAGGATTTACAATAGGTAGATACACGGCAACACTCAGTATTGTGTACGGGGATTCTGATGAAATTAGCGTTTCGGAAACAAATTTTGTGGTGTTTCCTTATCAATCAATTCTTCCTGTAGTCTTTATTGTCGTTCTAGGTGGATATGTACTCTTCCGATCACGCAAGCGACTTGTTCTGGCGGCAAAAGTACTTAGTGGCAAAGATCAAAAAGAAGCATCATCTACAGATAAAAAATCAGAAGATTCTTAGGAACTGCACAGTGCTCGCTCGTCGTATTCT
>Ga0307980_1001178_pt1 | contig 10570 bp, 7 predicted proteins | sample OrgLakmetage1060_FD_201817 | JGI IMG/M metagenome (GOLD analysis project Ga0307980, IMG submission 201817) | Saline water microbial communities from Organic Lake, Antarctica - #1060 | ecosystem: Environmental > Aquatic > Non-marine Saline and Alkaline > Saline | place: Antarctica: Organic Lake... | reverse complement strand
TTTACACCGTTATCAAGATTTGTAACGGTTTTAGTGATACTGTCTTTCATCGCTTGGTGTTCTTCTGACATCTCACCACCACGCTTTCCGCCTTTACCACCTCGCCCTCGGGCGCTGGTTGGGTTGTCAGCTTGTTCGTGTAGTTTAGCAAGAATGTCTGCGTCGTCTGTAGTAGTGGTGATCATTACTCCGTTAGCGGTGTTCGCAATAGCGACCGTAACATTTTCACGCTCCTTTCCACCTCTCTTATCTGCGTTTGCTTGAAGTTTCACTACAACTTCAGCGTCTGTAGATGAAATTGTTTCTACGGTACCGTTGGTGGTTTTTTCAACCGACCGAGTCACGCTTTCCATAAATTGTTGCATTTGACCCCCTCGTTGCATACGTCCTTCACCTTTTTCTTCAGTATTGAATTGAGCGTTGGCACCAACCGCAATAGTCAAAGCTAAAGCTGGAGCCAAAGCGAGAGCGAAATATTTGTTGTTCATGGTATTTTTGTTATAAGTAATTATAGGAAATTAGGGGGGCGTTTGAACTTGTTCACTCGTCACTCTTTTTTTTTGTCTTTAGGTTTAGATTTTTTTTGAACGCTTGAAGCGTTGAGAATGATTTTTATTTAAAATCTGGTTTAAAGATGGAAGAAAAATGATGTGAGTGAATTGTTTCTGCCTCTCCAGGAAGTAGTACGGCAGTCGCTTTAACTTTCTTTCACTTTTTTTAAATTTTTATGGACAAAGCCGTAGGAGCGGGGTGACAAGCCCTTTTATTTTTATAGAGTAGCACGCGATGTTATTTGTAAAGAACCTTCATAAGTCGTTTGGCGCCCAACCTTTATTTGTGGGGGCGGACTTTCAACTTAATCGTGGCGAGAAGATTGGGATCATTGGGCGGAATGGACACGGTAAATCAACGCTGATCAGGTTACTAGAAGGCCAAGACGGTTTAGACGATGGCGAAATTGTTATGCCCGAGAATTATCGGATCGGTTCACTTGAGCAGCATTTAAACTTTAATAAAGACACTATTACTGAAGAGGTGGCGAGTGTGTTACCCGACGAAGAAAGACACGAGGCCTGGCGGGCAGAAAAGTTGCTGTCTGGGCTGGGGTTTGCCAATACGGACTTTAACCGACCCGCTAGTGAATTTTCGGGCGGGTTTCAAATCCGAATTAAATTAGCCGCGTTGTTACTGTCTGAACCCGATTTATTGTTGCTCGATGAACCCACTAATTACTTAGACGTGTTGGCGATTCGGTGGCTCGAACGATTTTTACAAACCTGGAAAGGCGAAGTGATTTGTGTATCGCATGATCACGCGTTTTTAGAACGAGCGATTACGCATACGGTGGCGGTGCACCGATTGAAACTTAAAAAGTACAGTGGTGGGCCGACCAAATGTTTAAAAGCCATTGCGTTAGAAGAAGAAATTCATGCGCGCACCATGAAAAACGATACCAAAGAGCGCAACCGCCAAGAAAAATTTATTCGGGAGTTTCGGTCGGGCGCTCGCTCAGCGGGGCTGGTGCAGTCACGTATTAAAATGCTGGAGAAACGCGAAAAACTAGAATCTCTTACCGCGATTCCACCGATTAAATTTACGTTCACCGAAACGGATTTTAACGGCGCAAAAATGATGGAAGCGCATAACCTGCAGTTTGCGTACCCGAACGGTCCAGATTTATTGAAAAAAATTAGCTTAGAACTTTTTCCCGGTGACCGCGTGGGGATTATTGGGGCCAACGGGCAGGGGAAAACGACGTTATTACGCGCGTTAGCGGGCGAATTTCAAACCGATAGCGGCACGTACAAAAAACATATTAATTCGCATCTCGGTTATTTAGGGCAGTCTAATATTAATCGTTTAGAACCCGAGCGCACCATTGTCGAAGAATTATTAACCGTTAATAATATCACCGAACAACAAGCCAGATCTGTGGCCGGGGGTTTATTGTTCTCGGGGGATTTAGCCTATAAACGCATTGAAGTGTTATCGGGCGGTGAAAAAGCCCGCGTGAATTTAGGAAAAATACTGCTGACCCCAGTAAATGTTTTATTGCTGGATGAACCGACGAATCATTTAGATTACGAATCGGTGCAAGCGCTTATGAACGCGGTGGATAAATTTGATGGCGCGGTTATTTTTGTAACCCATGATGAACGATTTTTACAAACTATTGCTAAGCGTTTGATTGTGTTTGATGGGGGAGCGGTGAGTGCGTTTGATGGCTCGTATGATCAATTTTTAACCGACGTTGGGTTTGCCTCGGAAGCCGAAGAGGAAAAGACGACCCCCCTAGAAAAAGCGTTATCAGAAGCAACCGAGCGCAAGAAGTCGAACAAAGAATTACAAAAATTACTGCGACCGCTAAAACGCCAACTCAAAGACTTAGAGAAAGAAATTGAAAGCCTCGAGCAAGCGCAAGAAGTTAATAAAGACTTATTTACCCGCAGCTACCGACAGGGTAATAAGTTAAAAATGGAAACCCTGGGTATCGAATACCAAGATTTACAAGCAGCACTTGAAGCAAAAATGGTAACCTGGGATGAACTGGCCGAACAAATTGCCCCGTTAGAGGCTAACGTCTAAACAGGGTGTAAATCGTTTTATTTTGGTTTATTCTTTAATTAAATTAGATTGTTTGACTCACTCTATGTTAGTCCTTTAAAGTAAAAATATGTTAACCAGGTTTCCTGTTTGGTGTTGTGCAGCTCTGCTTGTAGTAAGTATTTTAGGTGCAGCAACAGCAGAAGCCAAAATTAAGATATCGTGCATTGATAGTGACGGAGGTTTGAATTTACAATACGAAGGAGAAGTGACGGTTATGGCCAGTCTTGAAAACAAAATATTAATGCAGCGATCATTTAGAGATCGTAATTGGTTGGGTAAAAAAAAATATATTGAGTTTTATTGTGATGAAGCCGCCGAATTTCCGCTTTATAAGTTTGTTAATTGTGACTCTAGCGAAGCCGCGGGCTTACCCGCTAGTGCTTGCCCAAGTGCTAAAAAGGGCGGGGTTATGCTAGAGGCGCGGCATGCTAGCGTGCAGCCTAAAGCTATTTTAGAAAGCCGTGATGAAATTCGACCCTATTATAAATTAAGCCTCAGTGCACCAGTCGATAACGTTTCAGTGAAAGCGATCCGCTTTCAAATTAACTTAGGTGGTTTGGTGCAAGGTTCAAACACGGCTATGAGAGTGACGGAATTTGAAAAACAGGAAACGCTAAAGAACACCATGCTAGCGTGGGATAAAGCAAATCCCTCACAAGCAACCGGCCTATTGCAACTTGATCCACCGTTGAAGCTTACGGCTGGAAGTTCGAAAACATTAACGCTGTGGTTACAAAATTTAATTGAAACCCCGGCAAACACCATTGCCGACAACCAAGTATCGGTAACCATTGAGAATATTGAACTTGAAGACTACACCAATATTTATTTTGAGTCGAAGCCTCAAGTTAATACATTTCTGTCTTATGAGTAATTTTTACAGCGTGTAAATCGTAATCTTGGTTTCGTCTTTATCCGATATTTTTCCCATGAAAGTTTCGGTTCTACCGGGCCACTCTTTCATCGTAAATACATACGAAATAATTCTGCTCCCGGGTTTAAGTTCCGCTAAGAACTTCTCTTTTAATTTTTTATTCAGGCTTTCGGTCATGCCAAATACATAAACGCTGTCGGCGTCTTTTAAACTCTGCCAGAAAATATTTTTCCACTTTATCTTTAAATTCTTGCAACCAGAAAGCTTCGCTTTCGTCCACGCGTAAAAAAATAATGGCCCGGCCATTTCCAGCCCAATAACGTTCGCTTTTGGATACGCTTTAGCCAACGCAATACTGACCCGGGCATCGCCACAACCCAACTCGTAAAACGTTTCTCCGTCTTTCAGATCGGCCACTTTTTTAATCAATTGTAAATGCCCTTTCCGAGTAGGGAAGTACGGCGCAAACACCCAAATAAAAGAAATTAACGTCACAAACGTTAACAGAAATAAACCGAGCCAGATAAGTTGTTCAATAGACATTATGGGAAGTGTAGTTTAAAAACTTTTAAATGTCATTTACTAAAATTTCTCCTGCGGCAGGGAGTCGTAAACGCGCTTGAATTTCTTTAACCGCCGCACTAACACGGCCAGATTTATAAATGTCAAAAGCCTCACGTCGTGCTTTTTCGTGTAGCGCTTTAATTCTTTCTTTAGGGGGGAGTGATAATTTAAAGTGTTTTATGTCTGATAAATTTTCGGCAAGGCCCAAAAAGATGAGCTGTTCCCATAGTCCTTTCCCGGCGTCACTTAATTGTCCGGGTGCCGTATAATTGTCAGAGAATAAAGTGTAATGATTTTCTGCTAAATGAATGCCAGTAAGCACGTAGTATAAAGCGCCTAAACTTTCGTCCTTCCGGTTAGAATGATTTTCAGGCGTATCAAATCGTGCGAACTTATCGTTAAATTTAAAAATACCCTGACAGCTTACAAGCAGATTATTTTTTACGTCGCTTAAAATAGGTTTTTCGTTTGTTGTGAAATTAAATTTAAAACCTTCAACGTAATGAAAAGTTAAAAGATCCACAATCGCTTTTTCAGCTTGTGATAAATGTTCAACTGATAATTCACCTTCCATCTTTACTTCTGTTGATCCAGTAATTCTTGGGGGTTGGTGGTGACAATTTTATCTTCCCCGTAACTGGCAATAATTTGAATCGCTACGTGTTGGTTTCCCGCAAAGAATAACCCTTGCCCAACGCCTGAATTAAGCAGTAAATATTTTTCTTGCTCAGTTAAATTAAAGACCGGTTTTAAAAGTTCCATCGCTGATGGCGCTTGTTTCAGTAATAACTGCATTGAGCTATTGGTAATAATGGGTTTCCCCCATGGCGAGTGCATAAAATCTTCCACATCCTGGGTAATAGTGGTAATCCCTAAGTAGTACTTACGGGCTCGTTTACATAAGTTATGTAAGAAACGACCCGAGTCTTCGTGTTGTACGATATTCCAAGCCTCATCAATCACCAGCATTCGTCGCTTCATTTGTGACCGCACGCGGTTCCAAATAAAGTTTAGTAAAATGTGCATCGAAATCGGTCGTAGTTGGTCTTCTAAATCTCGAATTCCAAAACATAAAAGTCCAGAACTTAAATCCACATTCGTTTGTTGGCTGAATAATCCCGCAAACGTTCCGGTGGTATATTTTTCAAGTCGCATGGCCATACTTTTAGCGCCCTGCATAGACACCAACACGTTATGCAAATCAACCATGGTTGGCATTTGGTACTGAGTTGGGTCTTCAAGTTCGGCGGTAATCCCTTTAATGGCGTACGTTTGGTACAACGCTTTATCCATCAAACTTGATTCTTCAGGGGTTAATTTGCCCAGCATCAAATTCATTAAACCACTTAAAGTAATCACACTTTCACGCAGTAACGTGGCCGTGTTATCGGTTTCAGGGTCGAGCGCTTTGGGCAGATCAAACGGATTAATTCGGTGGGGTGAATTAAGCGAAATATTAATGTAAGAACCGCCAATGGTGTGGGTGAGCGTTTCGTATTCTTTTTCTGGATCTAAAATAATGACATCGGTGTTCATCATCAACGACCGTAAAACTTCTAGTTTGACCGCGTATGATTTACCCGCCCCAGATTTGGCAAAAATAACCGCGTTGGCATTCTCGAGTTTAAAACGATCAAAAATAATTAACGAATTATTGTGTCGATTGAGTCCGTATAAAATCCCTTCGTTTGAAGTTAAAGAAGACGACACAAACGGAAACGTCGTCGAAAGGGGACCGGTGTTCATGTTCCGCACGATGTCTAAATCATCGGTACACTGTGGTAAGGTTGAATTAAAACCTCGTTCGGTTTGAAATTCAGCGGGTCTGGTTAAAACCAAAAGCCCTCCTAAAATAGTTTCGAGTTGTTTGGTAATCAGTTCTAATTTTTCAGAACTTTCGGCGTAGACACTAAAATATACGCCCACTTGAAAGAAACGTTCTTTACCTCGTTGCAAGTCTACTCGCAGTTGTTCGGCATCTTCTAAAGCGGTATCAAGCGCTGTATCGTTGGTAATCCCTTTACTCGATTTCATGTGCGCACTGGCGCGCATTTGGGTTACTTTTTTTCGTAAGATCCGCATCATCCGCGCCGAATCGGTAGGGTATACAAACAATGATAAATCAAACGTCGCATCAAAATTAATGAGTTGATTGAGCCAGTTAGTATCTAAATACCGTGGGTAGTTATAAACGTAATAGGTTTTAACGTGCGAATTATTAAGTCGCAAGGTTCTGGGGCTGACTTCAAACGAACTCGGGGATATTAAATCTTTTACATTTACCGTGCCTTCTTGGTAAAATTTTTCGGCGGCTACAATTTTTTTTCGTAGTTCTGGGGTTAACTTTTTCCGATCTTTTTTAGGGTCATAGTTTTCAAACAAGTCGTCTAGTTCATCAATCGGTTTATCTACTTTTCCCGCGGCATTAGCGGTTGATTTTTTATTTTTGGCGGCATTTTTTTTATTCTTATCAACGTGATTTTTCCACTTCGATTTAAAGCTCCCTAAAACGCCTTGTGGCGTTTGGGTTTCTTCGGTCTTAACTTCTTCCATTAATTCTTGGTGCCCGTTCATGTCCACTTTAGTACTACTATTACTGTTTTGCAGACTTTCTAAACTGACAACGGGTTCGGTTTTAGTTAGGGTCTTAGCCCCGGTACGATTGGTTTCTGGTTGCAGGCTGCCCGTGGCGGTTACTTGTGGGGGCGTAACGGCGACACCGCTACCACCGCTCGTAGAAATATTAGCGTTGGTACTGCCTTGCACGATCGTGGTGTTGTTTTGGCTAGTCATATCAAAAGATTATACCAGAAATAGAGGCGAATTACAAGCCTCAAAATGAGGTCTACACGTAAAAAAACCCAAGCTTTATTTTTCCCAGTTAAAATAAATTTCAGAGGGGCAAAGACTTGGGTTTCTAAAGTTTGGTTCTCCGTTATGCCTACTTCCACCTACCGATTTTTTTAAAGCGGGTAGAACGCTCTTTGTATTTATTTTGGTTTTTTTGATTTTTGTGAGTTGAAAAGGTGAGGTCTAATATCCGCTGCAAGGCGATCTGTTAGGCTCAACCTCTTCTGTATTTACAGCGAGGAAGGGCCGGGAGAAACCTCGACTCCATCGGTTAGTGCGAAGTCCGACTAATCGGGGCACAAGTGTGAAGTCGAGATTTCTCCCGGAGGGGTGTTTTCTGGCACAACGAAATGTCAAAGATTAGACCATCTTATCACAAATGAAGAAGAATTTCAAACCTTATAAATTAAAAAAACTAATATAACTAAAATTCATCCCGGGATGGTTTTAAACATCATCCCGGGATGAAAATCCAGAGGTACGCGCCTTAAACTTATTAGTCTAAATAATGACGGCGCACAGATTCTGGGTTAGCAAACGGCTGACAGCTATCAATTTCGTCGAGTAATAGATCTTCATAGGCCGCACTAATAGAAGCCCCTAGTTTTTGTTTTAAAGGCTTGTTTGTGTTGAAAGCTTGATACGCTTCCCATAAATTTCGAGGAAGTAACGCGTAGCCTTTTTCTAGTACTTCTTTAACGCCATATTCATATAAATTTTCTTCTGTAAATCCTTTGAAATCAACTTCGTCTTCGATGCCAATGAGTCCAGCCGCAATAAAACTAGCCGCGAGTAAGTACGGATTACACAACGGATCGGGGAAACGCATTTCGGCTCGCAGGGCAAACTTACGGTGGTCAGGATTTGGAATGGCTGGAATACGACAGGCCGCACTTCGGTTGCATTCTCCCATAGCGACAATACAGGGGGCTTCAAACCCTGGTACGAGTCGCGAATAAGAAACTTCAGCGGAATTAGCAATCGCACTAATAGATTGAGCTTGGTTTAAAATACCGGTTAAAAACTGTAGTGAAGCGGCAGAAAACTGCTTCGTATTTGTAGCCGCTGCATCGTAAAATAAATTTTTCGTTTCATTTTGTACTGATAAGTGGCAGTGCATTCCCGAACCATTTCGAGACGGGTAAGGCTTTGGCAGAAAAGTGACTTCAATATCATAGTTACGGGCAATTTTGTGAGCTACCAACTTAAACATTTGAATTTTATCAGCCGTTCTTTCAGCGGTATCAAAGCGCCAATTGATTTCAAACTGGTCATCACCCACTTCGGTGTGAGCTCTTTCTATTGTGTAGTTCATGCTATCAAGCGTGTTTGAAATCTCGACGATAATAAAACTCTTTGGGTCTTTAGGATTGAAGTAATTACCATTCCCACCGCCTGCGTTACCCACTAAATCTTTATCATTTTGGGTCACAAAAAAAGCTTCGGGTTCGGCGCCCATAAAAAGTTGTCCGCCATCCCATTTTTCTTTCAGTTCGTTCTGCATACTAATTAACTTACCACGACCACAATTAGGGTGTGGGTTATGATGGGTATCTAAAATATTACAAATAATCCAGTACTCAGGCTTCTCACTCTCGGCAATATTTTGGGGTACACGCACTAAAGTTTCTGGCACACCTGCCAAAATGGCATCACTGGCGTTAATATTGTTAATCCCTGCAAAGCTTGAACCATCATAGGCCATACCGGGTTTAATAAGATCTTCCAATTGGTTAGAAGGAAAAATAATTTCTTTAAATCCGCCCGCTAAATCGGTGACCAGTGCTTTTACGAGTGCGTCTTCTTTAATGATTTTGCTGATGTTGAGTTCCGACATATTGGTTGTGTGGTTAAATTTATGGCTTAAAAATATCGTTCCTTTTAATCTTAACAACAGTCAATAAGCGGCAATAATTAGTTGTAGAAAAAATTTACAGCAACTTATATTTCCTTTAGAAATAGAATGTTTACCAAATTTTTATCGGCGTGTGTTGAATAATTTTACAAATTGTATAAATGAAAAAAGATTCTTTAGTGATAGTTTTAAAATCCCAGGGATTTACCGATAAAGAGTCGCGGGTGTATCTGGCTAACTTAGAGGAGGGGATGGTACCCGCTTCGGTACTGGGAAAAAAAGCCCATTTAAACCGAGTCACGACGTATGAAACGTTAAAAAAGTTACAAGAAAAAGGGGTGACCACTATTTCAGTGATTAAAGGTATAAAGCACTTTTCAGCGATAGCGCCTGAGGCGCTTTTTAATGCCAGTGAAAACCGTTTAGAAAGTTTAAAACAAGCTTTACCGGCGTTGACGGGGTTAACCGCTGAAGCGACGCACAAACACTCGGTGCAATTGTATGAAGGTTTAAAGGCTGTGAAGCGCGCTTACGCTGAAACCCTGCATTCTAGAACCGAAATACTTGGGTACGCCAACTCTAAAAATATTCGTTCGCACTGGCCGAGTTATGACCAAGATTATGTAGCCAAACGATCCGAAAAAAAGATTTACTTTAGAGGTCTAGCGCCCAATGACGCTATGGGAAGAAAAGTTAAAAGTGAAGATGAAAAATATTTTAGAAGCACCCGTTTAATGAATCAAACCCACTTTTCAGCTCGTAAATTAGAGAATGAAATTAAAATTTTTGATAACCAAATGCTTATTGTTTCATTTGAACCAACGGTATTTGCCATACTTACTAAATCACAAACAGTGTATGAAACCCAAAAGCAAATTTTTGAAATGATGTGGGAAAATAGAAACGCTTAAGCGTTGTTTTTTGGCTTTAAATCAGGTATAATAACTTGAAATATAAATACAAAACCCATGTCTCACAAAGGTCTCAGTTCAAAGCAAGCCCAAACAAAACTCGCTGAGTTTGGAGAAAATGCCTTATCGGTTAAGCACTCTAACCCGTGGTACAAAATCTTTTTTTCACAGTTTGTAGACTTACTGGTAGTCATTTTACTGTTTGCGGGGGTTATTTCTTTTACCATTGGGCACGACCCAACAGAAGGATACGTTATTCTAGGGATTGTAATTCTAAATGCGCTGATTGGTTTCACCCAAGAATATCGCAGTGAGAAAACTTTAGAGGCATTGAAAAAAATGGTGCATCCAGAAATTAGAGTCTGGCGAAATGGTGAAGAACAATTGCTCGAAACTAAAATGCTGGTGCCAGGGGACTTAGTTATTTTGGGTGAAGGCGACAAAGTGCCAGCCGATGGAGTAATTATTGAAGCGCACTCACTAAATATTGAAGAGTCTGCGTTAACGGGCGAAAGTTTACCGGTTGAAAAGAAAGAAAAAGCGGAAGTGTTTATGGGTACCTCGGTGGCTAAAGGGTCTGGGGTGTTTGAAGTGACTCAAACGGGGATGGAAACTAAGTTTGGTGAAATTGCCCGCTTGACCACCGAAACCGAAAAAACAAAATCCCCACTGCAAATCGAACTCAATCGCATTGGTATTTTTGTGACGAAGGTAACGGGTATAATTTGTTTCGCCTTATTTTTGATAGGTTTATGGCGTGGTTATGGTTTAGTCGATAGTATTTTATTTTCGGTATCAGTGGCTATTGCGGCCGTACCAGAAGGCTTGCCAACGACGGTTACGATTGCCTTGGCTTTAGGAGCCACGGTGTTGGCGAAAAAGAAAGCGATTGTGAAAAAACTGTCTTCG
>Ga0307980_1001175_pt1 | contig 10584 bp, 11 predicted proteins | sample OrgLakmetage1060_FD_201817 | JGI IMG/M metagenome (GOLD analysis project Ga0307980, IMG submission 201817) | Saline water microbial communities from Organic Lake, Antarctica - #1060 | ecosystem: Environmental > Aquatic > Non-marine Saline and Alkaline > Saline | place: Antarctica: Organic Lake... | reverse complement strand
TCATTATAGTAAACACTAACGGCGAAATTTTTACGTTCAAGTTGGTCTTCAGATAAATAAGCGCTTGCACGAGGAACATCAGCTGTACGCACAATACAGGTTACACGATCCTCACCAGCAATATCCTCAAGAGCATCTATATGATTTTGAATTGATGCATCTACCGTACCATCAGCATAGGTACAGAGTCCTTCAAAAGTATTGTTATCAATTGAGTAGAGCACTGCAGCACTTTGGAGGGTATTAAGAGTCGCTTGTATCTTTGCTACTCGTGCTCTATCTCGGGCTGAATTTAATGAACTTACTACAATTGTTGAAAGAATACCAATAATTGCTACTACAACCAATAATTCAATTAAGGTAAATCCTTTTTTCATAATATTATTATAGCATAAAAGAATCATAAGTTTATTTAGTAAATATAATAATGAAGATCTCTAATACTCACCATTCAATATACAAGTTCGAACTTGCCTAAGGCAGGCGAGCAACGTAAAAAGTCCTTATGTATAAGGGCTTTTTCTTTACGTAGGTTGGATGTTCGAACTTAATATAGTATTGACATATAAATATAATTGTGATAATATAAATTCATAACTAAATATATAAAATATGTCACAGAAATTCAAAACAGGCGATTCTGTTGTATTCAAAAATATGAATGAACAAATCGAAAACGAACAAGATAATCCAACTCCCTATACTATAGATACATCAGAAATGAAGGATCTATATAACTCTGGTTTACCAGAAGATTGTTGGGATGAGATTGTAAGCATTAAGGATGCAAATGGTGAAGTTTTTGTGGATTTTGTAGAAGCTACTGATATTTCATTAGCCCAAGTAGTCATAGACTAACGAACAACTGAATCACAAACCTATTAAAAACAAAAAATCTGTTTTTAATAGGTTTTTTGTTTGGTAATTTCTTTCCGAACATTATCTAGCCAGTGGAGCATCGTAAAAAAGTCCATATTTATAATTGTTTTTTTCTTACATAGGTTAGATATTCGAATTTTTGGTATAATACAATTATGAAAAAATTTGTTGAAACAAAATTACAAACAGTGCATGGAGATTTTATCTTTCGCACCTATGCAGCAGATCAAGGGAAAGAAACTATTGTTTTATATACAGAAACATTGGATCTAAGTACCACTCCCTTGGTAAGAGTTCATAGTGAGTGTATGACTGGCGATATGTTTGGAAGCCTTCGTTGTGATTGTGGTGGTCAGTTAAATAAATCTCTTAAAATAATTTCAAAGAGTGGAAATGGAGCTTTGGTATATTTACGCCAAGAGGGTCGAGGTATAGGTCTATTTGAAAAAGTACGTAGTTATGAGTTACAGCATCAAGGCTACGATACCTTTGAGGCAAATGTTCTATTGGGGCATGGTCCAGACCAGCGAACGTATGAAAATGTAGAGATTGCATTGAGGGATTTAAAAATAAACTCTATAAAACTGCTTACAAATAATCCTTCAAAAGTTTCTGAAATAGCAAAACTAGGAATTAAGGTTGTTGAAAGAGTGCCTTTGATTATGGATACAAATGTTCATAATGAAAAATACTTTGAAGCAAAAAGAGACAAATTCAAACACTTTTTTCACAAGGATATTAGTTATTATTTCTATCAATTTCATGTTGATTCAGTTGAACAGGTCGAAGAACTTGGAGAATTTCTTAAAGACAAGAAGAACGATCCATTATTAAAGGTTTGTGTTGGTGTAGGGGTAAACAATATAATTTTTGACGATCAAGAAAAAGTAAAAGAAATACAACAAATTTTTAATGCTTGTGCCTTGTATGAAGGATTTGTTCCTATTCTTCATTTTAGTTTTTCACAAAGCACTGACACTCAGGGTGATATTAGAAAAATAAAAGAAGTCTTACCTTTTGTTGAATACCTGCAAACAAATGATCTTCCAGCTAACGATCTACCTGCTATTAAGTTAGCTTGTGAGTTATTTCTAGCTGATATTCCATTGTTTGATGAAAACTTTGAACTTCTTGAAAATGAAGAGTTCAGAGAAACTATTAAAGAAAAGAAAGCGTTTTTATTGCTAGATAACAGTAAAGGGAAAGGCATTAAAGAATCAAAAGAGTCCCTTATGAAGAAAATTGAAAGATTGCTTTCCTATGGATTAAATGACATCGCTATCTTTGGTGGTTTTGGTCCAGATGATTTAGATACGTATTTTGAGTTGAGACGTTACTATAAAATTAACTTTTCAATTGATGCTGAGTCAAAACTAAAATCTGGTGATGGTTTTGATATGGAAAAAACAAAAACATATATCACTCAGTTATTACGATTCGATGATCCAAAAACAGCTAGTATTGAACAGACTCGAACGTTCTTACAACAAGCGAAAATTGATGACTGGACGTCATTTGAGGTAAAAGATCATTCATTTAAGGTTCATCCTGCTGTGTTTAATCCTAGTATGTTTCCATCAACGTCATGGTTTGCAGATGAAATTATTAAAATTACAGAAGGGCAAAAAGACTTCTGTGAGATAGGTTGTGGTGCTGGGGTTATAAGTTGTTTAGCTGCTTTATACAATAAAGAATTAAATGTGATTTCTTCTGATATAAATCCTTTTGCTACTGAAACTTCAAAATTGAACGTAGGAGATAATAACTTAGAATTACAGGTTGATGTCTATAATAGTGATGTATTCGATGGTATTCCAAAAGATTCAAAATTTGATTCAATTTTTTGGGCACTACCTTTTGGATTTCTTGACCCAGGGGTTGAAATTGACTACACGGAGATGCAAGTGTTTGACCCTGGATACAGAGCAACAAGAAAATTCCTTGAACAAGGAAAAAATTTCTTAAGGGATGGAGGTTCACTATACTTAGGTTTCTCAGATGATTTAGGTCATTACAAACTTCTTGAGGATATTGCAGAGAAGAATGGCTTGAAATTAGAAAAGATTGCACAAGAGGAGTTAAAAGAGGAAGATGTTGTGAGCATGGAAATTTATAAAGGAACTTACTTATAACCCAAAATAATTTCTTTCCGAACACTATCTAACCAGTGGAGCATCGTAAAAAGTCCTTATTTACAAGGACTTTTTTCTTTACGTAGGTTGGATGTTCGAAACTTTGGTATAATTTAGTTATGAAAATTTCTAGTAATAAAATTATAGTTTTAGATGGAGCAAAAGGTGCTGGTAAGTCTACAACAAGTAACTTATTACGAGGTGAATTAAAAGACTATGCTTTTCTGAGTATGGATACCCAAAGATATGCAATCTCTGGCTCTACGACAAATGATTACTACAACGATATTGCGTTTAAAAGTATAGTAGCTTTGATAAGATTCTATCTCTCTAAGAATATATCTATCGTTATCGATAGTGGATTAAAAAAAGAAAGATTGGACACTCTTAAAATTCTTTCAGAAGAGTTTTCTGTTAAGGTAATTTTAGTTTATTTGTCTTGCCCAAAAGACGAGCTTTGGGATAGGGTAAAAAAGAGAGATGAGGAGAGAGGTAAAGTATCAGATAAAAAAAGATTTGATTACGTTTACGAAATTCAACAAAGTAAAGATTTTCAAAACCATATCGAAATTGACACATTTAAGAATAACTCTGAAACCGTTATAAAAAATATCATTTCAATACTGAACTAACGACTTATTGAATAATTTCTTTCCGAACACTATCTAACCAGTGGAGCATTGTAAAAAGTCCTTATTTATAAGGGCTTTTTATATAAGGTAGGTTGGATGTTCGAAACTTTGGTATAATAAAAATATGATGGAAAGACCAAATTTTAAAATAGTAGGTAAGGGTAATACGCTTGAAGATGAGAACATAGTGAACTCGTCTTTGAATGAAAAAAAGGAAATAAGAAAAAAACCTTTTACTAGGGAGTTAGAAAAGAACGAGCAAGAAAAGTTAATTATTGATGGTATCGATAATATTTTAAGCAGAGAGTTTTCTAGTTTAGGATTAGATTCTATTGATTTCAGTCAAGAGTCTGTTCATATTGTTTCTATTGATGAGGATAAATATATTGGAACAGGAGAGGGTGCTGCATATTTCCCAGGTACACAGCAAGTAATTATGCGACGAAATGAAGTTGGTTTTATTGATTCTGTAAAGAATAGTGTTCTCAATAGGTTTAAAAAAGAGAACATTAAAATTAAAAATAATTATTCTTTCTTAAGGGCTCTTTTGCATGAAGCGATACATGCAGCAGGTCATCATAAATTTAATTATGACAAAGAAAAAGGTCTAGATGACGTAGATTTCTATAGAATCGGATACAATATCCGGAATGATAAAGGCGAAACAAGTTTCGTGGGTTTCAATGAGGCTGTTGTTGATAAAATGACCCTTGAATTACTAGAGAAAAACAACGAGTATATTGGTGAAGAATTAATGATTTCAGAACAGGACAAGCATGATGCAGATTTGGTAACTGGGTATCCTTGGAACGTTAATCTTCTTAATCTAATAATAGAGAAAATTAGTGACAGGGATGATGATGAAAATAATAATCCCTGGGAAAAAATTAAAAAAGGCCACTTTACTGGAAATATGATGTTTTTAAGAAGTATAGAAGAAAGGTTTGGTGAGGGCTCACTTCGTTTACTTTCTGTAATGCATAATATAGATAAAGATACTATTCCATTTAAAGATGAAATTTGGACTTATTTTAATACAGATGATGGTGGGTTAAAAAAAGATATTTTAGAGAAAGTCTTATCTAGGTAGTAATTAAATTTCTATAATTTCCTTCCGAACACTATCTAACCAGTGGAGCATATTGACAAAAGTATTAAATTATGATTAAATATTCTATGAAGTAGGCTTTTTAATTTGCCTATAATGTTTAACTAAAATTTAAGAAAAGATGAATAAATTTTTAAGTATTTTAATTATCACGTTACTAACATTAACTTCTTGCGTTGATGAACCAGGAAATAGACAAATGTTAGTTAAGGATATTATTAAACGCTCATCAACCGAAGCTGTTATTGTAATTCTAGAAAACAACACTGTTGAATATCGACACAACTTAAATCCTAAATGGGTATCTGCCCAAAACCTTGAAGTAGGGAAGAAGTATCACGAAAAACTATTCTCACAGAATGCAGATTCATATCAAGACTATGTTGAGTTTGAGCTAGTTAAGCTAGATGATAACTTAACTGGTGAAGATGGTAAGAAAGTTAGTGTTGGTTATTTTATACCAAAGTCTTCAACCTTCTTTAGGTTAGAATTAGAAAGAGTTGTATTTGATGGTGAAGTTATGAATCCAAATAATGGTCAAAAAATGACTTTAGGAGAATCCTGTTTGTTTAAGGGTGTGTGGGGAGATGGTTATAAGCCAGTTCAAAACATATCCGAGGAAGAATATCTTTCTTTACTTGGGATAGAGCCTATGAGTTCAATATAATGTCCACTATGTAGAAAATCTACATAGTGGATTTTCTTTTACTAATTTTCGATTATTTTCTTCCGAACATTATCTAGCCAGTGGAGCATCGTAAAAGTCCCTATTTATAAAGACTTTTTTCTTTACATAGATTAGATATTCTAAATTTCTGTTATAATGATTTCATGTTAACTAATATGCAAATATATATTACTTATTTTTTACAAATAGCCATAGCAATTACCCTTATTAATGTTTGGATTATGCATTTTTCTAAACCTACTAAATACAGAGGAAAAGGGGCAAAAAATATGCTAAATGAATTCAAGGCATATGGTTTACCAGCATGGTTTATGTATATAGTTGGAATTTCAAAATTATTAATAGCTTCATGTTTAATTATTGGAATTTGGTTTCCTATATTTGTTTTTCCAGCGACAGTATTATTGGCTGTACTTATGATTGGAGCAATAGCCATGCATGTAAAAGTAAAAGATTCTTTTAAAAGAACAGCACCAGCTACTATTTTGTTATTGATTACGTTTATACTTATGGTGTTCATTCTTTTTTAGATCAATAGGTAATAGGGAATTGATATTCACATACTTGCCTCGATATAAAATTAACGGAAAATCTTAGTTTAAAAAGCCTAGTAAAAAATAGTCCCAAAAGAGACTATTTTTTTCTTGTATGTTTCCGTCAGGTTTATACTCGAGAGCGATAGCGAATCGGGTGAATCTTACCGGGGGAGCATCATTGTTCTAGTATAAAGAGCATTGCATAATAAAAAAACGGTGTTTTTGAGTATCATATAGACATTAACTGAGTGAGAGATTTCTACCGCTCGTAGTCGTCTAGGACGACGTTCAAACTTTTATACTTTACTAAGTTAAAATAAAACGTTTTGCTGCTAAGTAGATAATACCCACTACAACTAAAATTACATATACTGTAAGAAACTTGTACAGAAAACCCGCTAGTTCGTTTCGCACCTTATGAAATACTGCCGCATAAGAAATAATTACTACTGGACCAAAGAATAAAAGAAGTACTACACGAGCTAAGGCATCTATTGTGTTATTATTAAGTTTTCCAAAATAATTGAAAATTGGCTTAAAAAAAGTATCAATAATACCAAAACTTACACCACGTAATTTAAGATAAAATATTGATATTCCAACAGCGAAATAAAAAATTACGGTTAAATACATTTGAGGAGACATTTTTTGTTTTTTAGGCATATAATTATATTGTATCAGACTAAGATTATTGAATCAAAAATCACATTACAGAATAAGGTGATTTCTGAATAAATTCTCGTTGCTGCTCGACTAGGGTTCACCCGATTCGCTATCGCTCTCGAGTATAAACCTGACGGAAAATCTTAATCTTGCAAAAGTATAAAAAAGAAGCAGGACGCTTTCGCGACCCTACTTCTTTTTCATATGCTGCTCGACTAGGGTTCGAACCTAGATTGATGGTACCAGAAACCACAGTCCTACCATTAGACGATCGAGCAATACCCGTATCATAAATTAATTCTATAAAAAATAAAGTTTTCTTGATCTATAGGTGATATTAATACTATAATAAGAAATTTATTTGTAATGAGGCAAATATTAATAAAAAACTATATATGTTAAAAGAATTCAAGGAATTTGCCGTAAAAGGGAATATGATCGATATGGCTGTGGGTATTATTATTGGTGGAGCATTCGGAACAATCGTAAAATCATTAGTTGCGGACGTGATTATGCCTATTGTATCAGGAATATTAACCGCTCCAGATTTTTCTAATTTGTTTATTGTTCTCAAGGGAATAGAAGGAGAAACATTTACGTCTGTAGAGGCGGCACGTGAATCTGGTGCATCTGTACTGGCCTATGGAACTTTTATAAATGAAGTTATTGCTTTTTTGATTGTGGCAGTCGCTGTATTTATGTTAGTGAAAGGAATCAATAAATTAAAACGTGAAGCCGAGCCAGAAACTAAATCAGAAGAACCAAAAGGTCCAACAGAGGTTGAGCTTTTGTCTGAGATTAGAGATTCGCTGAAATAATAAAAAACGCTTTGGCGTTTTTTTATTGTCCCAAGTGATGTCGACTGGATACATCCGTTCGCACAGGAGCATTTTTAATAATATTTAATACTTCTTGGTCGTTATCTGTAATAACGTAAAGATCCAAATCTTCTCTGCTGATAGTTTCGTTTCCTGGTTCCAAAAGTATTTCTTTAAAATAATTTTCCAGTGGTTGCCAAAATTTTGAACCATACAAAATAATTGGTGTCTGAGGAATTTTTTTTGTTTGAATAAGCGTAAGAATTTCAAACATTTCATCTAATGTTCCAAACCCTCCTGGGCAATAGATATAGGCTTCTGCTGCGTACGCCAAGGTTACTTTTCGTGAATAGAAATGATGAAATTCGATCGTATCATCAAGATGCGGATTCGTTGTTTGTTCAAAAGGTAATGAAATGTTAATACCAACTGACGCTCCTTTTTTTGCCTCGAACGCGCCTTTGTTTGCTGCTCCCATGATGCCATGACCTCCACCTGTTACGACGGTATAATCAAGATTAGCAATTTTTTTAGCCAAAGCCTCTACGCGTTGATATATTTCAGTTTCGGGTTGAAGTCGAGCAGAACCAAAAATAGTAACTGATTTTGGGTGTGATTTCATAAGGTCAAAACCTCTTCGAAATTCTGCGTCAATAATACACATTCGTGAGTCTGTTATATCATCATATTTTTCAATACAACCTTGGGTAATTTCTTCAAGTGATTTTCTTTGTTTATTTTGCATACGATAAATTATATCATGTACCGTGATAAAGAATAATAGGCTGTATGTGATATAATAAAATACATATGTCACGTGGAAAAAGAGAAAAAAAGATTATAAAAAAAGACGGAGCAACAGAATTATTTGCTCCTGAAAAATTATGCCAATCGGTAACCGCTGTGGGTGTACCAGATCAATTAGCTCAACAGGTTTGCAGTATTGTTGATGAAAGTATCGATTCAGGAGTTTCAACCGATAAAATATTTATAACAACACGAAAATATATCAATGAATTCAGTCCTAAAATGGCAGCGTTATATTCACTGGAAAGAGGATTATCTGCCTTGGGTCCATCTGGATTTATTTTTGAACAATATGTGGCTGCCTTGTTTACTGAAATGGGATATTATGTTCAAACAAATATCTATGCGCAGGGTGAAGGCGTCTCGCACGAAATTGATGTATGGGCAGAAAAAGGAAATGTTGTTTTTGTGATTGAGGCAAAATACAGAAATGATTTCAAGTCTAAAACTCATATTAATCAAGTCATGTATGCAGATGCAAAAGTTCAAGATATCAAAAGGCGCGCCATAATTGACGGTGATACTCGGGAATTTTATGAATGGGTGGTAACAAATACTCAATTTACCAATAATGCTATTAATTATGTGCAACATCGTGAAATGCAATTAATGGGGTGGGATTTTCCTAAATATATTAATTTGAAAAAAATAGTCTTTGAGCGAGATTTGTATCCCGTTACAACGATTCCTTCGATTACCAAAAAAGCTCTAAAAAAGTTTTCTTTAGATGGTATCATTTTAGTAAAGCAATTGATTGGTTTGGATATAGATCAATTTATGCAACGTTATGATCTTAGTCACACCTTGGCAAAGAAATTAGTTAGAGAAATAAAAGAGCTTACGTAGAATTGTTTGTCGATTGACTATTCTATGGAATTAGTGTTTTATGAAGGAAACAATAAAATCCATACATCATGAAAACACAAGAAAATAGCATGAGAAACAAGCGCAAGAAATTCAGAAAACTGTTTTTTGAAAGCGGTATCTATAGCTTTATTGATAACCAACACAAAAAAGATTTTAGTATGAGAGATAAACGTGCACAAATATTTAGCACGTTTGGTGATGCAAAAAAAGGTTCTTTTGGAAGAACAATCACCTTTGAATATAAATAAGAATATTTAACCCACGCCATTTGGCTGGGTTTTTTTGTTTTTTGCGTCCATAAGTATATACTAAAATTATCATGCAAAACACAGAAAAAAATAGTATCTATAAAAATATTCAAGATGCAATTACTTCCGCTGGTAAAAAAATAGGACTCAGCGATCTTACTGTTAATAATATTATTCATCCATATAATATAATCAATGAATCAGTTATGGTTCCTGAAATTGGCAAGGAAATTGATATGTACAGGGTTCAATTTAACAATGCTTTGGGTCCGTACAAAGGCGGTATTCGTTTTCATCCTGAGGTAAATTTAGACGAGGTCAAGACACTTGCAATTACGATGATGTTGAAATGTTCTCTTGTTGGTATTCCTTTGGGTGGTGCAAAAGGTGGTGCGACATTAGATCCGCGTGATTATAACGAAAAACAAATTGAAGGAGTTGCCCGAGCGTGGGCACGAACGATGGCACCATATATTGGTGTCGATCAGGATATACCTGCACCTGATGTGAATACTGATGGTCAAATTATGTCATATATCCTAGATGAATATGAAAAGACCGTTGGTCGATCAGAACCAGGAGTTATTACGGGTAAACCTCTTGATCTTGGTGGTTCAAAAGGACGAACTCAGGCAACTTCTCAGGGTGCTGTGTATGCTTTGTTGAAAATCCTTGAATATAATCCTGAACTAGCTGGAAACAAAAAAATTATCATTCAAGGCTTTGGAAATGTTGGCTCTTATGTTGCGACTCTTTTAAATCACGAGGGATTCACGGTTGTTGGTGTTTCAGATTCACAAGGAGCTATTTATTTAGATACGGGTCTTGATGTAGAAACTATTGCAGAAAAAAAATCAAACGGACGTATTTCATTGCATGATATGTTCAAAGATGATGAATCAATTCACAAAATCACCAACGAAGAATTACTTGTTCAAGATTGCGATATTTTAATTCCCGCCGCTCTTGAAAATCAGATTACTGAAAAAAATGCTGACGATATCAAGGCGCAATTAATTGTAGAGTTGGCAAATAATCCAACATCAACAGAGGCTGATATAATTTTAAAAGAAAAAAAAATTATTCTTGTTCCTGATTTCTTGGCTAATGCTGGAGGTGTAACAGTAAGCTATTTTGAATGGGTGCAAAATCGTCAACAATTCTATTGGTCAGCAAAAGAAGTCGATGATAAATTACATGCAATAA
>Ga0307980_1001171_pt1 | contig 10600 bp, 6 predicted proteins | sample OrgLakmetage1060_FD_201817 | JGI IMG/M metagenome (GOLD analysis project Ga0307980, IMG submission 201817) | Saline water microbial communities from Organic Lake, Antarctica - #1060 | ecosystem: Environmental > Aquatic > Non-marine Saline and Alkaline > Saline | place: Antarctica: Organic Lake... | reverse complement strand
TATTTAGCTTTCATCCTGTAAAAATGATTACGACTGGCGAGGGTGGGGCGGCGACTACTAATTCTCCGGAAATATATGCGCAGCTTCAGCGCATTCGCAGCCACGGAATCACCAGAGATCCGAACGTCATAGATATCCCGTTTGAGGGTGATTGGTTTTATGACCAAATAGAAATAGGTTTCAATTATCGGATGACCGATCTTTATGCCGCTCTGGGCAGGTCTCAGCTCAAAAGGCTTGATGATTTCATAGAGCGGAGGCAGAGGGTTGCCAAGCAGTATTCGGACCTATTTGAAAATAGCAGTAACGGAATTTTAGCTCAAGACCCCAAGGGCATGAGTTCATGGCACTTGTTCGTAACGCTGATTGACCAGCCAAGTCAACGCAAATCGATTTTTGACAAGCTGAGGCAGGAAGGGATTTTAGTCAACGTTCACTATCGGCCAATTTACCGACAATCTTTCTATGCGGAGATGGCAAAATACAATCCATCCGATTTCCCTGGAGCTGAATTTTACTATGCGAGGGCAATTTCTCTGCCGATTTTTCCAGGGCTTCCAAAGGAGAGCGTGCCCTTGATTTTCAGTCACCTGGAAGGTCAGCCTGGCTACCAGAACATCTTCTAAGCTGTACTGCTAGCTGCTGGAGCTTTCAGTCGACAGAGTTTCAGTTGGGAACAGTGGGCTAATTCAAAGAGCTCCAAGAGTCTTAATACCTCCAGAATGACTGGTTTGGAGCTGCAGAAGATAAGGGATTCATCTTCTAGGTAACGTGTAGGAATTGAAAAAGAAAATATTAAATAACATAGGTATGAGAAAGGATTCGCAGCATTTCATCACTCCCCATTTCACCCGCTGCGTCTTCCTTCTATTGGACTCAGTGGTCATGAACTCCAAGAACCCTGGGGGTTTGGATGGAGTGCTTCGCCGCCCTTATAAAAAAATCCAATGAGGATACATCGAAGTCGAAAAGTACATACGTCTAAGCGCTTTACGAGATGCGAAAAGAGATTAAAGCCAACGCAAGTTGGCCTTTAGTTTTCTTGATTCCATGTTGAGATTTATTTGTGAACTCTCCGCCGCCAGAGATTCTAGGAGGATAGAAGCGGTGTTTTTGGGAGCCCTGTACTAAAGGGGCGGAATTAAGCGCGACTTCCCTTTAGGTAGAGGGGGGGGCTGACTATTTTGACCTCAGCGTTAATAAGGCCTATAGGGTCATCGTCGTTGACTGGCTTCTTGGGCATAGTAATCTCGCCCCGGGCCATGCAAAGCCAAGATTCTTGGTGCAATTCCATTAGGGGCCCGAATGGTTGAGAAGCACTTCACCGACGACATTTCGCGATCTGGACCAGGCCATAAGTTTTCTATGGATCCGGCCCCTTGGCGTGAAATAATTCTTCCCAGCCGCGAACTCAAAAATGCCCTGAGCGGCGGGGTAAGGCGGATATAATTCAACGAGTCAGCCACTGGCATTATCCGAAGAGGATCAAGACTAGGTGGCCCTGGCCATGGCGTTGGAACAATACTCGCTCGCGGGGATTTGGAGGCCCTTCGATAATGCCCAGATCTCCCCTAAGCCCCCCAAACTCAACCTAGTGTTGGACGAGAAACTGAGAACTGAAATACGACTCGCGGAGCAACTGACCTGGAAGCACCTCGAATAGCAACCTTGATTTCTGTATCTAACGAAGAAGGAACAATAGGCGCCTTGATTAGAGGAGGCCTAAAGTTAGGCGGCTCCTTTGTTTCTAACGATGGATCCACGGACTCCATGTTTCAATCCCCTAAAGTCTATGGAAAGACGATTCTGACTCAAAATGCTGCATCTGGATTGAATTCTGTCCTTAGCTCTTATCTCGTTTTTTTCTTGAGACAGGGGCATCAACTGATCGTTGGCCTAGATGCTGACGGCCAGCTCGACCCCAATGACATTGGGCATTTCATGAGCGGCTTATGGCTGACGGACATAGCGCTTGGCAGACGACATAAAAAACCAGGCTAGCAGGGGGGATTTTTGGACTACTCACCGCTTCTCCCTCCAATGTAAGCGATTCTCTTCGCGGCATGGATGTCCTAAAAGCAGACCTGCTTCGAGATAAAGGGCAGTTGAAGACATGTAACGCCGTCGGTACTGAAGCCTTAATTTTTTACATCGCAAAGAACCAGAGACTCACAGCTGATCGAATAATCGACAGAGGTAGAGCGGACAATCCCGGATTTGCTTGAGATCAATAGCGAGTATCTTGGTATTTTCAGCCCTGGCGAATGAGCTCAGCACGCTTCTCACCCGCAGGTCAAGGTAAGGACTCCTAGTAAAAAGCGGTTCTCTGATCGGTATCGCTAGACCGTAGAATGGAAGGACTTTCAGTCATCACTTAGTTTTCTGCACAGTAGCTAAGACTGATGAATGTGAAGTCGTTGGTCGCATCTGATCTGAGAATCACGGGATTTAAACCGAAAAAGCCGCCAGGACCGCTCACGATTTCTGAAGCTCCAACCCAACAGGGTAATGGTTTCTGATCGATAGAGAGTTCTCATGTACATGATCCGAGTTTGGCAAGAACTAAACAATTGGGGCTGTCATTATGTGCTTTATAAACGGATTGCTAGGAAAATTAGCAGCAACTACGGGCCTTGGCTGATTGCTGATTGCTGATTCAGTTTAAGGACGAATAGGGTCCGACGCTCTCCCGACGAGTGCTCCGGTCAGAGTGCTGGCACACTAAAGACTAGATCCGGTCTCTTTTTGCGGCACTAGCTCAATGAACTTTTCTGTATTCGCGCGGCGGCCGGAGATGATGTCGTCTATGTTGACAAACTATGTAATAACAATCACACCATCAAGCGCCAGAGGTCAGAGGTTATAACCAGTGATTACAAAAGAGACGGAGTCTCACCACGAATGACCTGAAGTGCGTTAGAAACGACTGCTCGAGGCCGTGCCCTGAATCCAGTGGTGTGCGTGAAGTGATTTCATTACTTCACAAGTTTCGTTAAGATTTGTAAGGGAGAGGTCCTTTTATCGTTGATATACGATGTGGCCGACAGCTATTGAGGCTGCCAACTTCACCCTTGGTTTCGAAGTATTTTTCTTCTAAACTCATCCCGAGTGTCAGCGCCTCATGCTCAACTAATAAGAGATCGTTGCTATTAGCAATTTGGCTCAACCCTCTAAGGTTCAATGGGTTGACTAACAAGTCTCCCTTGTTATTTCCGTCGTAGTGTCGGTCACGGCGCTGGTGATGGCGTTGAAATCAATATTGAACTTGTCTAAGTCTAAAACCGCAAGGTAAAGCCGGCTGCCGTGACAAGGTAACGAGTAGTGTTCCACAAAACCTATAGACCTACTACTTCCGCACGTTATTTGAAAAACCCAAAGTGACGTATTGTGATGTGAGACGTCGAAACGAGGAGATTCACCGAACTTCCAAAATTCAACATTACCGCCTGATTTGACCCGAACTTCTGAGCAACAATACTTTCGAACTCGAGTACTTTTTCGACCATTGTGAACCCATTTGTTCTTGTGACGTCCTGAAGTATCCCGATCTCTTTTCAATTCCGAGTGAAGGTTGCTAAAAGGTAAACACAGTCAACATCAAGACCCGGGTCCATGAGTTCTACCTAAGTCGAGCAAGTAATGTTTTAGTATGTTGTCCACTTTCCGTTGGGCATCCATCCAAAATTATTGATGCAAATTAATCTATCCGACAGTCCAGGTGTGCCCTTCGGATGTCAAGACGCAAATGCTCAAGAGAAAAAAGAAACTGCCATCGGTTGTTCTCGTGTCTTCAATTTCAAATAGTAAGTAGGCAAATTGTTTGTGCTGTGGCGTCCCCCTATATAGCCACCGTGGTGAACATGGCGTTCCCGGTTGTCGTTTTATTCCATGCTCAGAGCCAAAATATGGCTCATAGCTCGTGTTATAGTGAACAAGGTTTTTTACGGGGAACGCCAACGTGTAATTATGTACCGCTTAATTTTTCAAAATGGCTAGATAAGTTTTATGAGGAGAATTTGAATTGGGCACAGACACGATCAACAATCCTAAATATTTCTTCACACATTTCAACACCAGGGGTATTTTCTCGCTGCTGGAGAACTCCGCCATTGCGCATTACAAGAAGCTAATGGGCCTTGACTTTGTGACACGCCGCGGCATGGACCACAGACGACTGGACTTATACGTGCTGCTGGCCGCGTTTCAAGTTTTTTCTTGTTACGTTGTTAATCTGTTCAAGTTTCGCAATGGCAGGCCTTACTATCTTTTCAACGTAAAGGACGTAGAAGTTGGAAAGTACATAACATCGAGCGTATTAAGAGACGTGAGAACAAATCAAAGCCATCTTAGGTTTGTATTAAGTTTTCACGTTTCTATGGTGAGATCCATGTTTGTACTAGGGGCTGCATTCAGGAATGCGAGGAAAATAGACGCATTTTATCTGGGAGACCTTTTTTATCTTGACGGAATATGGATCGATTTCTTTTTGCAAAGAAAAGACGTTCATGTCTATCTTAACGACTATACATACGGAGCACTTTGCGTGACAAAACTATTCAAGAATCTGTCAGCCTTGACAAAAAACCTAGAGGCTAGTCGTGCTAGTCACCGCCTCGACGCACACGAGGAAGTAAGTAGTTACATGGAGAAGAGGCTGAGAGATCCTGAAGGGGAAATTTCATATTATGGAGCCCGCTCTGATGGATCCGGACTGGGGCTCGCAACACCCAAAAGCAGTAAAACGTCCGTAATCGTCTATGCCCACTCTTTCACAGACGCTCAGATGGCACGTGGTTATGACGGGTTCAAAAGTGTCTATGACTGGTTGAACTTCACCCTAAGGGTTCTCGGAAGGCTTAACCAAACGGTCGACGTATTCCTGAAAGTACACCCGAACTTTTATGCCTTTCACACCGAATCTGGCGAGCCACACGCTGCTGTTCTTGACCGTGCAGTGTGGCAGTATTTTACTCAAAGAATTTCGAAAAAAATTACGGTGATTGACAGCGCCATTTCTAACTACGAGTTTTTAAATGATTTCTCCAAAGAAAGAACAGTCCTGATTTCGCATCATGGCAATGCAATTGTTGAGGGAGCTTTTCTAGGTTACGACTCGATCTCATCAATGTCTTCCCCTTGGTCCGAGAATTACGAATTTTCGCGAGTTTGGAACGGCAGGAAGCAGTACAGGCACTTACTCTTACAGCTCCGAGCTCCCCACATTCAGACTAAGTCCCAGTTTGAGAGTGTCCGCAAGTTCATCTCCAACGCGTACCTACAAGACAGAACATCTCCTTCAAATGATTCGTTTGATTTAAATGTAATATCTAAGCACTGCAAAGTCCCAGTGAGTGAACTAATGAGTTTTCCTTTCGCAAGCATCAACTGCTCAGCACAAGAACTCGAGGACGCTGAGCAAGAATTATCCTCAAACATCACAATCGTGAACTAAAAAAGTACATAAAGCGCGGTCCTTTGAGGGCCTTCAGGCTCCGAAATCTAAACCAAAAAAAATTAGCTTGAAAGGCGTTGTTACTTCCCCAGTAATTCTTTCCACTCATTAGAGTTCCAGCACCACAAATTCACAGAACTAGAAGGCCAACTGGGTGGTGGCTCAAAAAAATAAAAACCCTGTGTGTTCTGTTTAACTATTCATTCAAGGGGATAAATTCGAATCTCTGGAACTCGTTTCTGAATCCTTGGGGTAAATCCCAGCATAGCTCTCAGTAAATAACCGCCTAGAGCAAACAAGATCTAGCTTGCTGCTAGCTTTAGACGACCAACGTGAGGAGAGATCTAGAATTATGGACAGAAAGAGAGTTCTTGTGGTCTGCATGCTCGATAGTATTCATTCTGCGCGTTGGCTGAGACAGTTCAAAGACCAAGGAATCAACTTCCTCCTCTTCCCTAGTTCGCCTCATCGAGGGCTTCATCCCGAACTTGAAGAACTGCTCGCTAGCTCCGAGTCAACAAGCTTTAGGTTAGCTGCACACGCTCGTTACTTTGCTCTTCCTCTTTGGGTTCTCGATAAGTTTGCCAATAACTTTTTTCGAGGATGTCTTTTGAGAACAGCGATCAGAAACTTCAAGCCAAGCGTGGTTCACGCCTTAGAGCTTCAGAATGCGGGCTATGTTACTCTCAGGGCTCTTTCCGCTGGCAAACCAAAAGGCCTTAATTTCATGGTCACAAATTGGGGCAGCGACATTTTTTGGTTTCAACGGTTCCCAAAACACAAAGCGAAATTAAAAGAGCTTTTACGTTTTGCAGACGCTTATTCTTCCGAGTGCGAGAGAGAGACGTCATTCTTGCAAGAAAACTGGGCTTCTCTGGTCGAGCCATGCCAGTGATCCCCAACGCGGGGGGATTTTGCGCGGCCGACCTTTCGATTCCCCGACTGGGCCCGAGCGAGCGTAAAATAATTGCGCTCAAGGGCTACCACGGCTGGGTGGGAAGGGCAAAAGTATCTCTCCAGGCAGTTAGCGAGATGGCTGAAGAGCTCCGGAGCTTCCAGATAGTTGTCTACTCGGCCAACCGATCTGTGTTGAAGCTAGCGAAACAAGTCTCCAAGCAGACTGGACTCGAAATCACTGCGTTCGGCAAAGGGGCCATGAGTCACAAGCGGGTTCTTGAGATGTTCGCAAAGTCAAAGATCTATGTCGGCCTTTCTGAGAGTGACGGAATAAGCACTTCTATGTTAGAGGCCATGGCAATGGGTGCTATCCCAGTTCAAACCTCAACCTCTTGTTGCAACGAATGGTTCGGCGACAGCGGCGTGGCGGTGCACGAGATCACTGTTTTAGCCGTCAAGGGTGCAATCAGGCAGGGCCTCAAGTTAGCCGATGACCCCGCCAACTCCCAGAAAAACCTAAACACCATAAAGAACAACGCGAGCGCAGAGATCGTCAAGAAAGTCGCACTCACGTTCTACCATTAGGACGCTTGCTGGGTACTGAACCCGCATTTCTTTGCGTGCAATGGAGGCTTGCACCTGGCCCTTCAATAACAATTTCCCGGAAGATGGGCCGCAAAATAGTTGCCCGTGATGATAGCTTCGGAATCCCCCTAGAAGGACTGCTATTTTGAGGGAGCTGTTAGCCGGAGTTGTTCACCCCCAGTTTTTACAGTAGACCGGCTCGTCGATCCGAGCAATGTGCGAGCTCGATTAGGACGAGAATGCCGCAGCAACTGCAGTTAAAGATTTACGCCCCACGCGCATGGCTAATCCCTGGTTTCGTTTCATAATCAAAAAATCATCGATTCGCCTGAAAGGCTTGAAACGGTTCTCAACTGCCTGGTTGCAGTTCTCGACAAATGGAATTTACCCGTGTCAGTTCCGACTCACCCTAGAACTGTAGCTTTTCAAGACGCTTTTAACATCAAGGGCAGAGATGCCCAAATACTTGACATGAGTCATCAGTTACCTTGACTAAAGCAAGCTTCCCTTAGTGGAGACGTAGTTCATTTTGCACTCGGGACACTCGGGACACTCGGGACACTCGGTAAAGACTTATTGACTGCAGGTTTCAGCGCAGTTGTTCTTAGGGAGTCAGTCGAAAGAATTAGGGCCCAAGATGCGGCGTCGGTAAAGATAACCCGCTCCCAACCGTGAACCCGTAACCGGCGCGTGGGCAGAAGTACATAATTCATGAGGGCTATGAGATGAGAGGTTTTTTCCATAGTATTTCGAAATTCTTATTTTCTAAGACAAAGAAGAGTGGGGGCCTGAAGGACATCCGGCACTTGTCTTGAGCCTTCTTCGATGGAACACCAAGATCGGCAGTTCTCGGGAGTCAAAAGCAAAGTTTGCGGGGAGCATTTCTAAAAAGAGATAGGGACATTAGTCGGAAACTTGACCTCAGCGACTTCTTCTAGTTTGTGTAAGTATCCGACTGCATTTATCTTCAGGCTAGAGACGCGGGCAAGAACCATCCGCCACGACAATGAGACCAAATGCAAGAGACCTCCACCTTGAACCCTTTGGGCTGGCCAAATCCAAGTTTAATTGCGTTAAGTCCTTATGCCGGGAAGACAGTAAACATCACTAGCAAAGGAAGAAAGCGGCACTCCCCAGAGGCACAGTTTACAAAATCGAGGACCCTGACCGGATCCTTGCCAAAGGCAGTAATTTTGAGAAGCAGCTCTAGGGCGCTCAAAATCCCTGGGGCCACTCATTGACGTTGGCGCGACCAATTCCGCCGCTTCAAGCCGGAGGACGATAAAAAACTGGAGGGTCCGAAGAAACAAAACTTGCAACTCAAGAAAATGCTTGCTGAGGCAGAGTTTGAGTAAACAGTTCTGAGGAAGCTATTTAAGGAAGGCTGTTAGCCACAGGCTGGTGAACGCGGCAGTTCAGGAGAACTGGTGGGAGGTGAAGCAGAAAGCAATCCGGCGTCTAAGGGGTAGAGAAGGCCTTCAGGTGGTCGGGAGGCGCCGCTAGAAAAGTGCGGGTTTTCTAACTTTCCCACCATCATTCGGGCGTAAAGCAAGGGGAATTTATGGGCTAATGATTTCCAGTTCGACTCGAAGATTGCCGGGGAACCGCTCAAGTCTCTGTTCGTAGGTTATCGATACACCAGGCAAGCGCTTGGCAGAAAAGAGCAGCATCCCATCACCATAAAGGATGTCATGGATCAGCTTGATGCCCTCGTCATCCAACACGTTGTGCCGGAAGCCCTCCGCATAAATAGGGAGCCAAGACTCAACTCAAGAGCCCTTCACGAACCAGCTATCGAGGAGGATTTGGTGTTTATCCCGTCAGGGCAACCCTGGCGAAATGGGGTCATGGCCTCTCTCACGGCAGCTTCTGGGCCGAACGTCTCTGTGTCGTACATTTTTTTAGCCTCCCGTCCATTCGAAAGGCATCTTCGGGGCCTGGAAGAAGTATTACAACACAATCAGACAGCATTCTTCACTTGGTACTTGGCCTCAACGGATTAGGCCCAACTTTGCACCCATCAAGAAACTAATGACGATTCCCCCGAAATTAGACCTAAAACATGAAGAACAGGCCACGAGCATGAAAGTCATCACCAATCGAGAAAACCACACCTTCGGCTAGAGCGAAATGTTCGCAACTTTCTAACTCTTGGGATACTTGCCGGAGGTCTCTTTACGGAGGACGGCAAAAACTCAAATTCCTAGGGCGCGGAACTTAGAAGTCAAAATCTGCTCGTTGAGGCGAAGCCTAGAAAGTCGAGCTCAATTGGTCAGCTCACATGCATTTTGCCCCACTGCTAGGCCTGGGTGGGTCGGGATTCAGATAGTAAGTAAATTACTTATCATCGAGCAAGTTTGTTTTCTCGATTTGCGCCATTCGCCCTTTGAGCTAAGCCTCTTCCAAGGAGAAAATATCCCGACTGGAAACCCAAGAACTGGAAACTCTCTCTCAGGCTAAAGAGGATCTCGGCAGAGCTCTCAGGATGATAGCTGGCTGGCAGATCGCAAGATTGTTAAGTGCCCTGGCCCGAACTCAAAATCTAGCTCGCGTTAGTGAACTAGCAGCAGGTGTCTTGCGGTTTCAACACCCTTGCAGCCCAGGCAATTGATCCGAATCAACAGCGCTTATCATTGCACCCGCGCAACTGATTGAAGATACGCGCAACGATTACTCAAATTTACGTCGGATGATGAGCAGAATGAGATGCTTGAATCTCTCTCCAAGCTTAGCCAAATGCTATTACAGGGCAGCTTCTCTCCGAGTGAGATGAGTTCTAAGCAGGAATTCAGTCGCCATCTTTGTAGAAACTCCCAGTCCCTGACAGGCCCCAAGCGAGCTGGTACCTAGGGTTCTGAACGATTATCCGATTACTCCTGGGGTGAGATTCAATAGGTTTGCCTTCAGTGGCCGCTGAGAGTCATAGACCTGATAGCGTTCCCAACGTGGTCTAAAATAATAGATTGGATTTAAGGCTTTGACTATTGCCGTTATTGTGCGTGGCTCTTTGAACCACAGAGGGGCGAATGTTGAATTAATAAAGGACGATTACCAAAAAATGCGTCAAATGGCCCCCGGGGTATTCTTTGGACTTGTAACTTCGTCCACCCTAAATCCCGTTTCCATAGCAGCTCTCTCTGGAATCTTTGACTTAATCATTACATCTAAGTACAAAGCGGATAGTGCCCTAAGCCCGGGGATGAATTCCATAATTAGGCAGGCAAAACAGGTCGAGGAAATGCTAGCTCAGGTTCCCGATGATGTTGGCCACGTTCTCATGTTGAGGACAGATTTTAGGATACTAAGCCCAGAGGTACTTTGGGCAAAAACCACTAGTCACTTTTCTAAACTGAAGGGTATTGGGGTACTCAACTTCAATGGCGCGAGACTCCCCATCATGCCTATGCCCTACCACATATCAGACTTGATGTTCTTAGCTACTCTCAGTGACTTGGAGCGCCTCTGGGGCGGGGTATCCAAATGGGACACTTCGAAAGAGCAGATTTCTAGATGGAATTCGAGACGGTTACTGTCCTATGTTGGCCAGTCTAAGTATTCTGCTGAGCAGATGCTCTGGAGGGCCTATTTCATGGGTTCTCCTTTTCCGCCCAAGGCCTCAAGGCTAAGGGGAGGGGAAATAGAAACCGCCTGGAAGCAGACTCAGAC
>Ga0307980_1001170_pt1 | contig 10611 bp, 9 predicted proteins | sample OrgLakmetage1060_FD_201817 | JGI IMG/M metagenome (GOLD analysis project Ga0307980, IMG submission 201817) | Saline water microbial communities from Organic Lake, Antarctica - #1060 | ecosystem: Environmental > Aquatic > Non-marine Saline and Alkaline > Saline | place: Antarctica: Organic Lake... | reverse complement strand
TAGCCCAGAGCGTTCCGTCTTCACGGACGGTGATTTGTGGGACGCGCATAAGGGTTTCGGAGGTTCCGGTTTTGACGATTGCGAGGATGTTGATGGTGATCATGGTTGGTGTTGGTTACGGGGATAGCTTGCACCCTATTTTGATTCCTGTCAACATCTTTTTTCAATCTTTCTCATTTTATTTTGCCGCCCCCAACAAGATGATGAACAAGACGCTGATGACAACGGCGATGATCCGCTATCTGCAATCGGAGTCTGTTCCCGCCGCCCCTCAGCTAAGTGTTCTTTAGCGAGTATCTGGGAATAAAAAAAAGCCCACCCCCGGAAGGGCAGGCTTTGAAGTAGTGTCCGAGGCGGATTAGGCGTCGAAGTTATGGGCCAAGGCGACGAAACGCTGATTAGCGGATGGTGCTTCCATAGGCTCGAAAGCCCGGCGGAAGGAACCAATCACTTGGTTCATCTGCTTGAACTTATTGACTTCCATTTCCACGGTGAAGCCACGCTTCACACCAACGATGAACGATGGCTTGTGGACCAAGAGGAGGGAGCCTTTGGTGGTGGTGGTGCCATCATAGGCACCCCCGGCAGCCAAGTCTTCCCGCATGTTCTCGGAGATCACGATAGGAACCCCACCGATGGAGGGGGCCATACCCGTAAGGATTCGAGCGTTTTGCGGTCCAACCTTATCAGCGGTCAACGTCTCCTCAAGCTGGAGGATGTCGTTATAGGCACTGACCCCGGCGATATACATCAAGTCCGAAGGACGGATGCCGTATTTACCGAGGGCCTTTTTAAGCCCACTAAGGTTAGCGGCAGTGATGCCACCCGTTGCAAAGGAGACTTGCAAAGCGGCGACTGTGGTAGCCAGCTTTCGGAATCCTTTGAAGAGCTTCCGGTGGTCGTTTGCGGCGGTCACATCGCTGTCGATGTGGGCGAAGGAATCGTCTCCGTTAATGAAGGCGTCTTCAAGGGCGAAGGCGGCACCTTGTCCCATACGTTCCTGCATCCACGGAAGAATCGCGATAATCGCATCCTCTTCGGATTCGTAGGAGTATTCGCACACACCGATGAGCTTTTTAGCGTCAAGGGTAAGGTCCGAAGTTCCGGGGTCGCTGTTCGTGGTGCTACCACCTTCGCTTCCCTTGTAGAAGGTCGGGCGAGTGGTGGAGAGCGGGTATTTGAACGGGTTGGTTGGCATCTCGATCTCGGAGGAGACAAGCTGGGCTGCCACCTGGGAAGACAGGTAAAGGCGGTTCATGATGTCGGAGGAGAGATCGGTGTTGATCAATTCGGCACCCGTTCCGGCTCCGCCCGTGGTGATGGATTTGCCACCGTAGAGGGCTTCGTGTCGGGCTTGCTTGGAAGCAGCCATTCCCCGGCGTTGGGCATCTTGCAACTGGTCATCGGTAATGCCATCAGTCAAGGCCTTGGGGCGTTCGATGCCACGGCCACCATCAGCCTTGCCGATGATCTCGGCGGGGGCGTGGATAAGGCAGTGGTTGAGAAGCTGCTTTTGCGCGACTGTCAAGTTACCGGAACGGTGTTCGATGGGGTAGTTGCCTTCCGCTGGGAACGACATCTTGGACTGCGAACGGGTGTTCTTTTGCATGTCCTTTTTGAAGTCATCGAGCAAGCTCTTCACATCGTCCTTGGAAAGAACGTCTTTTGGAAGCTTTGCTTCGATGGCCTTAACGATGGCGTCCGGGCTGGCCCCTTGCCCACCAACTGCCTTTTTAATGGCTTCTTGGATGGAGGCTGCGTCAACGGTTTTAACGCCGTCTATGCTTTTTTGGATGTTGGCAACGGTTTCCTTTTCGAGACCAATGTCGTCGAAAGATTTGGAAACTGTGTCCGCGATGAGAGTTTTTACTTCTTCGGGGGTCATGCCTTGATCGGCATCACCATCCCCATCTCTGTCATCCCCGGAACCGTCTCCGGCTGGGGTAAGGTTTTTACGCTCTTCTTCCGAAGGAACGTAACCGTCAGTGACCGCAAGGGCCGTGAGCTTGTGAAGCTCGATAGCCTCTGGTCCATCTAAGTCATCGACAGACTTAGCAAGGAGTTCGAGGTAACGCTTTTTCTGGGCTTTATTCATTTCTGATATGGTTTTTTGATTACGATCCGCTTCGGAAGGCGGGCTGTTTTCCCCTTAATCCTGACTGAGAGTTTCAAGTTACTTCGGCTCCCCTTCGTTTGCAGTTGACTATCCCTGTCAGGGTTTTGAAAAGTTTTCAAACATAAAATGAGGGTAATGACAAAAAACCGCCACCCGGTAAAAGGTGGCGGTCTTGTTTTTTCCTAGGAAATCCGAATGTAGGTTCAGCGTAATACTATTCTTCCGGCGGTGCTTTTTCCTTCCCGGTGGGGCTTTCATCCGCCGGGGGGGCTGGACGGCGTTTGGGTGGTTTTGTTACCGGAGGGAGTTCTACCTGTGGGCCTTTGGGTGCCTGTGGGCCTTTGGGTGCCTGTGGCTGCTCAACGGTGACGGGGGCGGGTTGCTGGCCTTCGATGTATGTTGCGGCCAAGGTAACGACCCGGCGGCGAAGACGGCCAGCGAGGGCGGCGATGGGTTGGGTGCCCACTTCTAGGTTCCTCTCATTCGTGGGGATAGAGAGCATGATTATTTTCGTTCCCGGCTCAAGTCCCTTGAACTTTGCGACCCCGTGCTGGTTTACGGTGACAATCTCTCGGAAGGCGAAGGGTGTAGTGGCGTCCTCCTCTTCCTCGGCTTGGGCTGGGGAAGCCATTTGGGCCAACCCCTGCAAATCACCCTCGTTCAGCTTCCGCCTCCCACTCTCTGCCTCCGGCGAAGGGGGCTTGGGAGTTGCCGTTGGGTCTGGGTTATTGGCGAGTCGGTTATTGGCGAGGCGGCGAAGCTTTGGGATGGCCGTTCCGCTTTTGGCGGAAAGATCGGAAAGCTCTTTGTTGAGATCCTCGGTAGGTAACTCCCCTTTTTTATTTGCCCGGATAGCCTTGGCGGCGGCGGTGACTGCTTTTGCTGGTTTCATAAAAAGTGCTTCTAGGAAGAAGAATCGTCGGAGGAGTTAGATTCACTTAGCCCATCGTCAGACGATCCTATGGCTACCACTTTGACGTTACACTCTACCCCGTAGGTCTCCACTAGGAAAAGCTCGGCATTTTCTACGAGTAGGCCATTAGGCCAAGCCCACAAAACGAAGGAAGTATTTCCTTGCAAAGCGGCGTCTTGGTCGGCCACCGATTGGTAATCTACGTCATTCGCATCCGGGGTGCGGTGCTGTGCGTTTTGGACCCGTGCGATAACTTGGGGGAAGTTGTCACCCTCGAAGCCCTCAATCGAGATTAGTAGCCCGTAAAGGACCGCTAGGCTTAGGGGTCGGTCTTCGGTGTTAAGTTCGCCCACCTCGTTAGATGCCTGTGACAGGTCAAACAGATCCAACAAGATATTCGCGTGCCCGTCAATGTCATACTCTTGGACTGAGATTTGATCAATGTTATTGGGAAGGGCCAGCTTGTGGCCATTTACTCCGACACGATAGTTGTCAAGAACCCCCGGCTCGGTAGGTTCTACATTGGCGAGCAAGGAGGCGGTGATGGATATGTTTCGTAAGTTCATTTTTTACAGGATGGAGAAATAGCGTTTCATCATTTTAGCAGCCGTGACCACGGTAAGGGATCGGGACTGGAAGATGGCGTCTGGGTTTGCCGGGATGGGGGTAAGTGACCCTTCAAAAAGGTCCACCGTTTCGATGGCGTTTGGATCATCGAAGTTGAAGCGGAAAAGCCCGCCCATGGATAAGGTTTTAAGGTGCCCTTCGGCAATTTTGAAACGGGTATCAATCAGCCCCGGCCCATCAGATACTTTGCCCTCTACAAAGAGGCCCTGTGCGTTTGTTCCGATTTTGGTAAAGGAGCCAGCCAAGTGGTCCACCGAGTTACGGTGGTCCATAAGCATAACCGGGTTACGGCGAAACTGCTCAAGGGTGTTTTTGAAAGCATCGGGCATGACGTACTCGCCGTCCCGGTCTTCCGGGGTGGTGCCTACGAAGGTCGAAAGGAATCCGGAGATTTTGACGTTGGTGTAGTCGACGATCCGGTCCCCATCTTTGACTTCCGTTGCGCTTTTGCTGTCCTCAATCTGGGCATTACCCGTCCACTCCTTGACGCGAGAAATTCGGGCATCGACTACGAGTGAATCATGGGATTTCAACGTGCCACTTTCCAGAATAACAAAAGAGCCAGTTTTGAAAAGCAGGCGGCCGGTGCCGGGTAGCACCATCTCCACCCGGTGGCGATCATCGGAAACTGCTTTCTCGATAACCCCGACCACGGGATCACCTTCATGCTCGAACACGACCACTTCCCCCGCCCGGCTTTTTACCTTAAGGGGGGTGGTCTTACTGCCCGGCTTTTTCCGGTTTCCAATGAAGAATTTTTTAGCCATCTGGATGGATCGTTAATGGGTGGGGTGGGATTACCCGTTGGCCTTGGCAGCGGCTTCGTTACGGGCCTTCTTAATGAGGTGGATGAGTTTGTTTTTCCCGGCGTTGGCCGGAATAGAGACGCCCTCACGCTCGGCAATGGCGGCCAACTCGGAAACGTCCTTTTTCTTCAATCCCCCACCGTTGCCTTGTGGGTTTTGGTCCCCCTGTGGCGGCTGGTTTCCCTGTGGCGGCTGGTTTCCCTGTGGTGCTTGGCGGCGTTTAGGGGCCGGGCTAAGGATCTTTCCGGGGTTGTCATCGGACTCCACTAGTTTGACGAACCCTTCTGGGTTTTCTTCCCCTTTGGGAAGTTTCTTGGTCATGTATTCCCAGTCCTGCCAGCGAATACTCACTTCGGCGTTGGTGGTGAGGAGACCATAAGACCCGATATTCCCATCTGGGCCAGTGTAGCGAGCGCGAACGAATGCTTTCATGTGTTCGTGATTATCAGGCCCCGCACGGGGCCACAAGTAAAAACTTGGCAGCCCTAGGTCAGTTCCCCCGGTGGTAACTGGATGGGCGGGTCAATCTCAAGGAACTTGGAAGGAACGATGGTGCCCGTGTGGTTTGGGTGAAACTCCAGCTTATCCATGTCCGCGATGGGCACGTTGGCGATGTTGCACGTGGACTCTCCCCGGTAGCGGGGTGATCCGGGTTCACGGGCCTCGCACCCGATGACGGAAATATGGGTCACTGCCCCCGATTCGTGAATGGATTGCTTGCGAGATTCATCGGCAGCCATGCCCATCTCTGTTCTGGCAATGGTGGCGACACGGCTCTGTGACATGCCGTTAGACACCGGGTTATCCCATAGCAGTTGAAACATTTCCGCGACAGTAAACTGGTCACCGTAGATACCCTTCTCCAATAAGGCCCGGAACTTTGACCGAGTGGTTTCCTCTATTCCGGTGATCTTGGAAGCGATTCCGTTGGCCCGCTGGTTTAGCCGGGCTTGGGTAAGGGCGGTTCGCTGGGTTCCCATAATGAGGCTGGTCCCGTAGTAGGTGACATCAATAACGGACTGAGCAGCGTTGCGTATCACACTCTCAAACTCCAACCCGCTTTCCAAAAGAACAGATTCCAAGGCGTCAATCCATAGGGCCTCATGGGGTCCGGGGTCCATACTGATCTCGAACATATTCTTGGTGTCATGGTTGGACGACTTTCTACGTCCTACGATGTTGAAGTAGCGTTTTTTAAACTCGATAAAAACGGCTTCCCGCTGCCACTTGAAAATCCTGGCAAGGTTGGGGGAGACTTTTTGAATCCCGGCCTTCACTGCCACCCGCTGGATAAAGCCCATGTCCCGGTAAAGGCGGCGAAGGCGGATTCCGTTGAAGTTAGAATCCCTCCAACCCCCCTCCGGGACACGGGTGGTAATTCCACGCTCGATGATCTTGGTTGGCGAGGGTGCCCGCTTTACCTGTGGGGGTGAGGGCTTTGGTGGTCGGTAGGGCATAGCTTTACCTTTCTTCGGGTGGTGGCTCCGGCGGTGCTGGTTCTGGTTCTGGCTCCGGTTCGTCGGTGGGTAGGAACCCGGCCATTTCCAGCGGGATCAAAGATGAGCCGACAAAATACTGATCCATCAAAGGGTTGTTCACCCTTTCAAGCCCGCACAACTCACGAAGCTCGTTTGGTGTCAGGGCTGCTTTATCGACTAGGGGGCCATACTCTTTCACCGTCTGCTCAACGTCAACGAGACCGGACAATTCGTAAGCAAGCTCCCACTGTGGGGAGAAGGCTTTGATAAGGCATCCCTCGGAGTTTAGCTTTCCGATCAAAAGATCGAGAAGGGGGACGATGGAGTATCGGCGGAAGTTGATCTCGTCCTGCTTGGCGGTGGCGTAGTTGGCAGCATCTTTGATGCCAGCGAGAGAAAGAGGGACGCCGTGGTTTGTGAAGATTTGCTCCACGGACCACTTTTCCGATTCAATGGATTGCATCTCATTTTGCGTGAGGCCGAGTTGCTGGTAAGTCCAATCCCCGTTCAAGAACGCTGTTTTCCCGGCGTTGCGCTTGCCCTCGTAATTCGTGACCCACCACTCCTTCAAACTATCCCAGTCGCCCTCGTCTTCGACGGCTTCCTTTTTAGTCAAGATACCGGATGGCATAGCCCCGTTCTCAAGGAATTTGGTCTCAAGCTCGTTGCGGGCGATATAATTCTCGTAAAGGTCAGCCGATGGCTCGATCTCACCAAGGCCCTCAATCGTGTGGCTGGGGTGGGGGCGGCGAAAGTGAATAATTTCTTCCGGCTGGAACACGATTACCTTCCCATTCACCCGGTATTCATACCCCTTGATCCGGTTTGTTTCGTGGGGGATGATCCGCACATACTGAGGGATTAGGGGGTAGAAGTGCAAGGGCTGCCCGGCGGCGTTGATCTGGTCTTTTACCCAGAAAGCTTTTCCGGTGAGCTTCATGTGGAAGACCCACTGGTAAAGGATCTCCTCCCAAGAATCGAACGGGTTGGGGCGGGATAGCAATCGGTCAAGCTCCGGGTGTTCAGCCTTGGCACCCGTTGCTTCCCCGCGAACCATGAAGTTGGTGGAGAGTAGAATGTTGGCGGACAGGTCACATGAGCGAAAGGAGGCCCATACTTTCTCCGACCCGACCCGTAGGTGGTTGGTAGTGTCCCGCATCGACTGGATGGGAACACGTAGAAGGTTCTCGATAAAACGCCGTTCTTTGCGGTCAGGAATGCGGGCGTCCTTTACCTCATCCGCTATAAAATTCCGCTTTTTTCTAATCCATGCCATATCGTTCTAAACCAAAGGACCACAAAAACACGCTCGGGACAAGGAATTAACCACCCTTGAAAAGTGGAAGGCCGGGAAAGCATACGCTCGCCCGACCTTCCGGTTTCTCTACCTACCGAGCAGCCTAGTCACGCCTCTGACGCGATTTCCAGACCACAAGGAAGTTCAGCCAAAGCAGCGGGCCACATGCTGCAAAGAAAATCTTCTCGATAAAGGGGGCAAGCTCCCACTCGCTTCGGAGGTAAACCCCCCACGCTGCCAGCCCGGAAATCAGGTAAACGGCAGCGATGAGGATAGTGATTATCGTAATGGGTTCCATTTGAAAAGTTTTCAATTATTGGATTGTACGAGAGCGGGCTGCTGCTGGTTTGATGGTAGCAACTGCCCGGCTAATAGTGTCCGGGCAATCAACCCCTAGAAAATCGGCCACCCGGCCAACCTCCCCTTCTGGGTCATCAAGTAGCTTGTAAAAATCGACCTTCAATAACTCACCGGGTGGGGTTTTCTCGGCGAAACTCTCAATAGCTTGGAGGCGTGGCAAGATATTCCTTTCAGCAAATTTTCGGGCACCACCACCCCAGCCAGCTTCCATGAAGGATTTGATGCAATCTTCTGGGTCACGGTAGGCCCAAATCCACTTCCGGCGAATGCCCCGGTGTAGGAGCATATCATTCACCTCATCCAAATGCTCGGAGAGGGTTGGGTTTTTGAAGCCCCAAACCGTGTGTCGGCAGGAAAGGTGATGGAAATAGTCGTCAAGCTCATCGTATAGCCGGGCCTTCACGGACTTTGGCTGTGGCCGATCCTCAAGGCCAAACTGCCGGGCGATACGCATAAGCGAGGCATCCTCAAAATACCCATCCGGGTTCACCCGCTCCATTTCCCCGGTGGGCTTTAGCAGGCTTTGGCCCATGGGGACTCCAAGAGTTTCGAGAACCTGCCCCATGCACGAAGAGCCGGAACGGGCGGTAGTAACCACGCCAACGGCTGTTCGGCCTGCTACCCGAAGGCTGCGTTTCCTCCCTGATTGGTAATAACGCCTCCCAGAATTGTGAATCATCCGGGTAAGGCCCCACTTTCTAAGGAATACGGAACGGAATCTCACCCTTTTCCGGTTTTTTAGGTAGGGGGCGGGGCTGCCCTTATCCGGGCCGGGGGCGTGGCCAATTAATGCGCGGGGATCGAATAACACGTTCAGCCCTGCCATTTTGGCCTTCATGAAAAAGTCAGGATGCTCGGAGACGATGGCTATGTTTTCATCCCACCCACCCATTCGGCGAACAAGGGCGGTGTCGGCGATGAAAAAATTGTGAACCATGTCCACGTTAAAGGGTGCGTCATGGTCCTTGGGTAGCGGCTTTCGGAAGCGTAGGGTGCTATCCGCATCAAGCCGGATGTTGCAATGCCATTCCGTGATTACACCCCCGGCTTCTTTGTAACTCCCCCCCAGAATGTGGCAGTTGGCCCGCTCCGAGAACCTGCGATACATGGATAGCAGGGTGGACGCTTCTAGGAAAAAATGATCATCGTCGATAAGGCAAAAGCAGGGGGTGGAGACTACGGCAAGGGCGGCGTTTCTTGCGGCGGAGAGGTTGGCCACCTTGGCCCGGACAACGGTGTGGTTCGAGGGCCAGTTCTGGGTCTGGGCCAGCTTGGCCACCGTGGGTCGGGTAGAGCAATCGGCTACCACCACATTCACGGCCGGAAATAGCTCGCGAATACCCTCCATCAGGAAGTTCAACTTTTTCGGGCGGTTAAAGCAGGCCAAGATGATGGTCAGGTCATCAAGCATGGCCGAGTATTTGCTCTCCCCTTTCTGCTCGGGCGTCATAAGCCTTGGGGGGGTGCCTACTTCGTAGGGCCTTATCGTCTTTCGGAAAAGGGGCACTCGGCCCTCGGGTTCGCATGGGTAGTCCATTGGTTTAGGTAGAGGTTCAACTTTTAGCACGTTTGTCATCCTACGCATAGAGCAACTTTTGCTTCCGAACCAGCGATTCCCACGCGATGGATATTGCGTCGATTTGGTCATCGTGTTCTCCCTCGGGAAACTCGGTAAGCTCGTCGATAAATGACTTATTCCAATCACCCCGGCAAAGGAAAATCTTCCCAGCCTCCAAAGCGTTGAGCCAGTCTTGCGCCCGCATAAGCTTTCCCCCTTTTCCGGGGTTCCGTTTTTCTATTTTCACCTCGCCGGATAAGGCCGTCCGCAACTCCTGCAATCCAATCTCAAAGCCACCAACGGCCTCGACGCCCATCCGGTTGGCGTTGAACTGCTTCTTGTCCCGCCGGGCTAGGGCCAAAAGTTTGGGCTTTAGTTTGGACCACGATAGTTTTTTTCGGAAAAGGTGAACGATATAAAAGTCCTCAGTCTCACGGTCGTAGGCGCAAAGGGCACCCACTGAAAAGTCGGATGTTTGCTTCTCCGTGAGGGCCAAATCCCACCCCCTGATCCTTGGAAGCTGGATGGGGACTTGCTCTTGCTTGATTCTTTTCAGCTTGGAGACATCCGTTTGCCCCTCGGTAATCGACTGAGGATTTCCCTGATACTGGGAACGCCATTCGTAAATCGGGATTGATGCCAGCACACCTAGGAGCCACTTCCGGTTCCGCACTTCCGGGAAAAGGGCCTCACCCGGCTTCCTGCCCAGCGGATCTCCCTTCCTTGCCAAAGCCGGGAGGTTTGTGATTTTAAACACCATGTCGGCATGACCGGAATCCTTGAGGGTGTTTACATAATCGGGGTCAGAGATTCTGCCGATGAGATCTTTTGGATGCCACCGGGTGCCAATCATGAACACCTTGGCACCGGGGGCCAAACGGGAAACGCAATCCGCAAAATACCAATCTCGAACCCGGTTACGTTGGGTCTCTGATTCGGCTTCGGCCCGCCCGGCGTGGGCATCGTCCACCACAAGGAAGTCCACGCGATCACCTGTGAGTTTTGATCCTGCTGATTTTGCGATTAAGCTTGAGCCATTATGGAGTTCCCACTCCCCAGCACGGTCCCTTCCCGACAAAGGCGATCCAGCGGCGGGAAAGACTAGCTTATAAAGTGGATGCTGTGTCCGATCCTTCACCTCCATGGAGAAACGAACCATCAAATCGTATCGGTGCCCGGTGATGGCTACCTTAATCCCCGGATCTCGGCCCATGATCCACGACATGGCCTCTTTGCATAGGATAGTCGATTTTCCGTGCTGGGGGGGAACTGATACCGCCTGCAAAGGGCTAGTGTCGCCGTCAACCACCTTTTGCACCTTCCGGGCAAGGAAGCGGTGAAGCTTCGACATGCAAAAGTCGGAAGTTTGGGGGTTATTGAAGAGCAGGACGTAGGAAATGAAATCCGTCCTCGCCAGTTTAATAAGGGCGGCCAGCTTTTTCTTTCCGTGCTTGGT
>Ga0307980_1001166_pt1 | contig 10643 bp, 11 predicted proteins | sample OrgLakmetage1060_FD_201817 | JGI IMG/M metagenome (GOLD analysis project Ga0307980, IMG submission 201817) | Saline water microbial communities from Organic Lake, Antarctica - #1060 | ecosystem: Environmental > Aquatic > Non-marine Saline and Alkaline > Saline | place: Antarctica: Organic Lake... | reverse complement strand
ACAAGGCCTTTATGCCTGCCTTTGCGTCGGTCACTTGCGTTCCGATCCAAACGCCGCCGGTTAAGAAGCCGACTAGAATAACCCACGCAAGCGATTTGGGCAGCGTAATGCCGCGCTCGATATTTTCAATCATCTGTGTCATTTGCCTTTCACTTTTCGCAGCGTCTTTTCCGCGTTTTCGATTTCGCGTTGCCATTCCGCCGCGCAGTGATCCGGTTGCCAAAAAAACATCGCGTTGATAATTCTCCGCGCTCGTAGCCAGCCCGTGTTTGTCTCAATGTGCGACCTTGCGCTTAATGTCTGGAATGTTGAGCCGCCGGGGAGTGAACCGTTAATCGCGCGGCTCACCAGCCCGACGAACATCTCACCGACGCGGCAAGCGATATAAAGAGGGCGGGGCATACGTATCACGGCCATCCGCTTTCAATATCCACAGCCGCCAATTCCGTTTCATTGGTCGCCGCTTCAATCTGCGCGGATAGCGTGGCCTCATTCGCAAAACACGCCTGAATGTGCGCCTCGATAGCGTCTGCAGCCGCGATGATTGTTGCCGCGTTGAGCGTTGAGAATACACCCGGCCCAGACTTCCACGCGCCAATTCCATAGGCTGGATCAGCCGCCGCCTTGACAAATGCCGCCGTTATTTTCCCTTGCGTTGTTCTGTCCGTCGCAAGGGGATTGCCGCCTAGAGTGGTGCCGCCTTCCTCCGCTTGCCAGCGGCGTGTGGCGAGTGCTGCAACCTTGTCCCTCCGCTTTTCGCGTATAGGGTAATCATCAAGGACAACCCAGACATGGCCGCGCCATTGGGCCACTTGATTTCCGGTTAGTGCAGGTGGATCGTGCGGGACTTCGTGGCGGTGACGTCCATCTTTATGGCCGACCTCACGGCTTTCGCCCGTCCATACCCCGCTTTTGTCTGTCGCATATACCTGCATTATATTTCCTCCGCTTTGACGGCATATTTAGCGTCTAAAACAGGAGGGAACTCGTTTGGTATTTCTATTTTTGTCTCGTCTGCGTTGATTATTACTGTCAGTTTATTACCTCCAGAATGAGCCACTGCTAATAAGTCACCGTCAGGCGAGAACGCCGCGCCTCTTCCTGTCCCAGATAGTGTTGGGGTTCCACTTACAACGCTCCAATCGGAAGTGTCCAAGATTGTCAGGTTATTACCGCCAACATGAGCCACTGCTAATAAGTCACCGTCAGGCGAGAACGCCGCGCCTAATCCTGTGCTAGATAGTGTTGGGGTTCCACTTACAACGCTCCAATCTGAAGTGTCCAAGATTGTCAGGTTATTACCGCCAACATGAGCCACTGCTAATAAGTCACCGTCAGGCGAGAACGCCGCGCCTACTCCTGTCCCAGATAGTGTTGGGGTTCCACTTACAACGCTCCAATCGGAAGTGTCCAAGATTGTCAGGTTATTCCCGCCAACATGAGCCACTGCTAATAAGTCACCGTCAGGCGAGAACGCCGCGCCGTATCCTGTGCTAGATAGTGTTGGGGTTCCACTTACAACGCTCCAATCGGAAGTGTCCAAGATTGTCAGGTTATTACCGCCAACATGAGCCACTGCTAATAAGTCACCGTCAGGCGAGAACGCCGCGCCTCTTCCTGCGTCAGATAGTGTTGGTGTTCCACTTAAAACGCTCCAATCTGAAGTGTCCAAGATTGTCAGGTTATTCCCTCCAAAATGAGCCACTGCTAATAAGTCACCGTCAGGCGAGAACGCCGCGCCGTTTCCTGTCCCAGATAGTGTTGGGGTTCCACTTACAACGCTCCAATCTGAAGTGTCCAAGATTGTCAGGTTATTACCGCCAACATGAGCCACTGCTAATAAGTCACCGTCAGGCGAGAACGCCGCGCCGTATCCTGTGCTAGATAGTGTTGGGGTTCCACTTACAACATCTGAAAAGGAACTAGGTCTCCAATTCGGAAACGCAGCCGCCAATTCTGGATAGCTAGTTGTTTCATAAATAAGCCCGTCTAGGTCCAGATAGCCTAGCCTGTCCTGTGACGCGGGGTGTATTTCGATAGTTCCGATGGGGGTGGCTACATCCTCCGCCGCCGCAGTCACAAACACCACCGCCGACCCCGACAGGCTCAACAGGCTCCCCGTGCTACTCTCGCCAAGCCCCCGCGTTAGTGTCGTGCCGGACGCCGTATAAACGCCCGTGCCGATCTCCCACGCGGTCCCGTCCTCTATTGCGTAGCGCACGGTATCTCCGTCAGACACGCCCGCAGCGGCTGCGGATTGCAGGCCAGCCCCCGTGAACACAAGCGTAATGGTTCCGGTGCCAGTGGTCGCTGTCGTGGCGGTCGCGGTGCGTAGGTCTTGGATACCACCACCACCGCCCGAGGGCAATTCAGAAACGGGCGCCTTATACAGCGTCCCGCCCCTCTCAATCATTAAAAGATCAGTTGATGTAACAGCCATTTTACGGGGCCGATGTCAGATTGGAAATAGAGAACGATAGTTCCTGCGTTGATAGCACAATCGGGTTATTGTTCGCGGTCCCTGCCGTGGTAGCCGCTGCGTGAGATGCCGCGAGCAAGTCATCAAGATCAACTGCATCCGTGACCGCGATATGTCCTGCCTTAGTGAATTGCGCGGGAAGCATCAGGCCCGCGTTGGTCCCGGTGGCCGCTGGTAGGGTTGCATTAGTGCCTGTCGATGAAGTGACGATGCCTTGTGTGGCGCTGGCGGTGTAACCAAGGCTTGCCCCGCCAACAGTGACATCCAGCCCCTCAGCCTCAGCCACTTTTGTAAATGCCGATCCGCGCCAAACATAAATTGCCCAGCCGCTCTCTACTGTTGAATCTGCGGATGCATCGACGACGAACACGCGGTCGCCAGTAGATAGCCCCGAGAGAGCATTGCGCGCCGCAATGTCTGCCACGTCATATTCAGATGTGCCGATATTGGCCTGCACATATGCGAGAATATCAGACGACAAAACAGAATAAACTGTGCTGCTGCGCTCAACGATGAATTGGTCTGTGCCTTGTAGTGCCATGATTAGGCTCCTGTAAGTGATGATATATCGTAGCGAATTTCTGTGCCGACGAGCTTGAAGCCGGGCCCAACCGATGCACCTGCACCAGCCGGACCGGGAGCGCCAACCACGGATGCAACCGCCGTTGTGCCTCCTCGTGCGATGGTCGCGAGGGTGCCTTGCGTCTGCCCGAACCACTCATGGACAACGCCCGGCGGCTGGAACCATTCGACGGTCATACAGTGACCCTCTCTGCCAACTTGATCGCCAAAGGCAGGGGGTAGTCCACGACGCCGGATGAATAGACGACCTTTGCATCCGTGATGTAGATCTGTGCAGCGAGTGCTGCCGTCTGGGTGGGTGTAAGATTGAACGACCAATAGGCGCGCACGTTACCAGCGGCCTCCACGAAAGAAGGTGTGATGCTCGCAACGGTTGCGGCTGATGCAGGTGGCACCCTAGAGCCATTGATCGCCACCTTAACATCGCAAGTTACTGTTTCAGTACCATCATAAGCAGGGTCAGACCGCAGGCCGAAAGATACGGTTTCCCCGCGAATATGCTCAATTATTGCAACCGCGTTGCTCATTACCAGCCTCCCTCGATGTCAACAGCCGCCAATTCAGCTAGGTCCGCCGCGTCTGTAATCTCACCTGATAGGCTGGCCTCGTTGTCAAAACACGCCTGCACATGCGCCTCGATGGCGTTGGCCGCTGCAATTATGCTCGCCGCCGTGAGTGTTGAGAATACCCCCGGACCAGACTTCCATGCAGTGATCTCAAAGCCGTCATCTGCGACAGCCTTGACGTATGCTGATGTGATTTTGGACTGCGTGATCCGGTCTGTTGCCAGTGGGTTGCCGCCCAAAGTGGTGCCGCCCTCTTCTGCCTCATAGCGACGTTGCGCGAGTTCCTGCAGGCGCGCCGATTTCAGGTTAGCTAAAGAGACATCTTCAAAGACCGCGACAGGCGGCGTCACAGAGCCATCAAACTCACCTGTCCATCGCTTACCTTTTGCCGAAGTATCGACATCATAAATGTCAAATTCATTGGCACGGCCTTGGTTAAGAATGGTGCGGAAATTGGCCCTCTCGGTGCCGTCCACACTGGTCAGCGTTGGATTTCCTGAGATTGGCGTTAGTGTTTCTTTTACGATGTAGGTCATTTCCTATCCCCTTCCGTGAATATAGATTTTTTCCGAATCAAGGTCACAGCTAATTAGATTTGTTCCGTCAAAAGCTAGGCCACCCGGAGTTCCATCTGGGCTAGAAAAGCTACTTAAAATTGTGCTGGTGATCCCATCGTGAATATAGAATAATTGCGAATTAACGCCACAGCTAATCAGATTTGTTCCATCAAAGGCTAGGCCAGTCGGAGATCCATCTGGACTTGCGAAGCTACTTAAAATTGTGCTGGTGATCCCATCGTGAATATAGATTTTGTTAGAGAAAAAATCGCAACTAATCAGATTTGTTCCATCAAAGGTTAGGGCATGCGGAGCGAGACCCGGACTTGCGAAGCTACTTAAAATTGTGCTGGTGATCCCATCGTGAATATAGATTTTGTCAGAGAAATAATCGCAGCTAATTAGATTTGTTCCATCAAAGGTTAGGCCACTCGGAGATTTATCTGGACTTGCGAAGCTACTTAAAATTGTGCTGGTGATCCCATCGTGAATATAGATTTTGCGCAAACCATAGTCACAGCTAATCAGATTTGTCCCATCAAAAGCTAGGCCGCTCGGAAAGCTACTCGGACTTGGGAAACTACTTAGGATTGTGCTGGTGGGCATAAAAGAAGCCGCACCACCACCATTCATAATCATCGGGCCAACAAAATCCATCATGCCCACTCCTTGTTTGAAACAAGAATTTCCGTGGCAGAAACTGCATACAGAAACAGCGTTACGAAAGCGGCGTTTGTAACCGCCACTGTTGGTAAGTCACCTTTGTATTGATTGCCAAAAGTAATTGTGCGCTCGGTAGATGTGCTGGCCTTAATTGTGACCGACCGCGTTGAGCCGGGAATAACATTCGTCGGGTTTGACAAAACCCTGTTTGCAGTCACTACCCACGTAGACGCGATAAACGAAGCCCAATCCGGTGCGAAGTTCGATCCACCGGATGGCGCTGTCGCTACCAGAGCGTCAAGAACCTTTTCTGGCGTCATTGTGTTTGCAGTGGTGAGACTCCGTACCTGTGCGGCAGTAGCAACGGCTGGCAGAGAAGAGGCTGGCAGAGCATTATCGGCCAGCGTGCCTTGATCGGCAGTCGCGAAGTCGCCAGTGGCTGCCGCCGCTGCCGTGCCAGCGTCTGTGATGTTGGCAAGCGTGTGATTATGCGCCGTCGGATCACGGTCGTCAGCAAGGCGCGTGTCGTCACCCTTGACCACCTCGCCCGACGCTGCGTCACCAGTCGCTGCTACGTCAAGCGGTGCTGCCGTGCCAAGATCGCCGGGCTGTGTCGCGCTGTCGGCCAGCTCCAAAGAGGCGATTGAGGCGGCGTCTAACGCCACTGTGCCTGACGCTGTGATCGGCCCACCCGTAAGGCCCGTACCCGTCGCAACGCTTGTGACCGTGCCTGCGCCTGTGCCATCAGCACCGTCCGCACCATCGGTTCCGTCAGATCCGTCCGCGCCGCGCAGATCGCCAGTAGAAAAGCCAAGTCCGTCACCGCTGGTAAACGTGACAACGCCCGTTCCAGCCGTGTAAGTGCCGCCTGTAAAACCATCACCCTGTGGCCCCTGAACAGTGCTGTCCGCACCGTCAGAGCCATCGGCCCCGTCCGCCCCATCTGCGCCCCGCACATCGCCTGTTGCAAAGCCCAGTCCGTCTGCGCTCGCAAAGGTAATGACGCCTGTGCCAGAATTATACGAGCCCCCTGTGAAGCCGTCGCCGTCTGTCCCATCTGTTCCGTCCGTGCCGTCTGCCCCCGCGTCGCCCTGCGGCCCGCGAAGGTCGCCAGTTGCAAAGCCCAGCCCATCCGCAGACGCGAACGTGAGCACACCAGTGCCAGCGTTGTAAGTGGCTCCGGTCCATCCGTCGCCGTCTGCCCCATCATCACCATCCGTGCCTGCTGCACCCCGGATATCGATGGCGTCGGCAATAAGAGATTCAAGCCCACTTGCTCCGATGTAGTCATTGACGTCAGGCTTGGTCGCACCTGTGCCACCGCCCGTCCAATCGGTGATCTGTAGAACCCGGCGCGCCCCATCAGATTGCACAGTCAACTCAGGCGACCAACCCTGCGGCCCCTGCCCTGCATCCACGGCAGATTGCAGCGTGCCTCTTAGTCCGTTGAGGATGGTCACAAGCGTGGCGTTTGTCGTCTCAAGAACGTCTACGCGATCAGATAAAACGGTCATTCGGGGGCCTCCGGCCAGTCAATATTGTGGGGGTCTGGTGTGTTGGCAGGCAGATCGCGCAGGACTTGCCGATACTCGCGCCAAGCTACTTGATCAACGGGGGCGTCGGGCATTTGAGTCCAGTCCGATTGCGCCAGAAGCGCCGCCCGCATTGATCGCAATTTTCGGGCGGCGGTTGCCACCTCCTGCGCATCAATGTCTTTGCTGCGCTTTTTAATAATCCGGCCATTGGCGGATACGCGATGCGTCTTGGGATTTATCTCTTTGGCAATAAAGCCCTGACCGTCCAAAGCAGTCGAACCCATTGCCCCCATTTGGCTTTCTGGCGCGCTTCCGGTTTGAACAACTTCGCCAGTTTCAATGTTGTAAATTGCGTAATGAGTCATCGCATCACCGCCAGGACAGTTAAGTATGCTTTAGCTTTAATGTCGCTGTTTTGACCGTTCCAACGTAGCTGGGCATTGAATGTCCCGGCAGGTTGATTTTTCACAAGCGTTTGACCTGATGGATAGTCGTTACCAAACAACATGCCTTCACGGGTGTCATAAGTCGTAACTGTCGATGGGTCCCAAAGTATAAAACCCCAAGTGGGAATTGTGTCTGTATATTCCTGCTCAAAAGACCAAAGCATAAGGACGTCCGAAATTACAGGCAAAGAAATAGAAACACTCACCATTGTTTGAAAAGTTCCATTTCCAGTTTCCAGTGAGCTGGCCCCGGTAACTGGAATCGTTACAGAATTTTCTTTTATTTTTACAGTTTCGACTGCTTCATCTTTAATTTTTACAGTTTCGACTGCTTCATCTTTTATTTTTACAGTTTCGACTGCGCCATCTTTAATTTTTACGGCTTCGACTGCGCCATCTTTAATTTTTACGGCTTCGACTGCGCCATCTTTAATTTTATCAACTGTGACAGCATTCCCGGCAATATTAAGTGTATCAACAGTCAGATTCGATATAAATCCGGTATCAGCCGCGAGGGTGGTAATCACAGCATCATCAATCTGGGTCAGGCCAGTGATTTGCACATAGTCCGCTGAAATTCGGGCCGTGCTGACTGGGGTGCCGCCCACTCCATCTTGAACGCTCACAAGCTCAAGAATATTCGAGTTGTTCAGCTCGAAGACATAGCCAGATTCGATGCCGTCTATAGTCGCCTCAGCAAAAGCCGTAGCCGTTGCCATTGCGGTCAGTGATCCATACGTGGCGCTGATCGCAGTCTCAACCGCCGAAACCGCACCGGCGGCAGTCACCCTTGTTGCCTGTACTTCGGCCACGGTCGCACCGATTGAAGTGCCGTTGGGGTCTTCAATCGTTGCCTTTAGCGTCTGCACCGCCGTAGATATGGCGCTGTCGGTATCAACCTCCGTCCGATAACTCTGCGCCAGCGTGGCACCGATTGATGTGCCGTTGGGGTCTTCTAGTTCCGCTTTGAATGTAGTTATCTGCCCCGCTATAGCCCCGTCGGCATCAGCCGAAGTGTAGTAATCATTCGTAATGGTCGCATTTGTGGTTTCGGTGAACTCCCGCGAGATAACCGTCAGGGCGGCTCCGGTTACATTCTGCGCAGCCAAGATCGCGTCCGTAATCCGCGTGTCGTTAAGAAGCTGAAAAACACTGCCGCTCGTGAGCGTTTCGAGCGCCTGATCGTGACGTTCAAAAGCCTGATCAACGCGGGCGTTGTAGGCGTCCACAATGTCCTGCGCGGTGAGCCTCACATCGCCAGTTGTAACAGCGATCCAAGCGGTCCAATCCGCAGGCATGTCAGTGACGTACTGGGCGCGCACTTCGTAAATCGTGTCAGAAACCAGACCGTCAGTCGTCACCGTCTGGCCTTCGCGCGCGCCTACCGTGCTGGATGTGGCAAGGTTGACCGTGTCGCCCGCCAGCCTGACTTCGTACTTCAGCAGGTCAGCACTGAGCGCTTCATCAGCAGGCCATTCGATCTTGATCGCAGGGCGGCGGGCCGTGCCATCGCCATCTCCAATGTTGAACGCGGTGACAGTGAGTGTCGGCACGATCCGCGCGGGGATTGTCAGGCCGTTAGTCGGGTCCGGGGAGGCCACATCGTCGCCAGTATCCCATGCAACATCGCCCGCCTCGCGCTCCCGCACCGTAACAAACTGGTTGAGCGTGTTCGGGCGGTCCTCGACTGCCGTGATTTCAAAAACCTTCGACGTGTAGCCATTCGCCGCGCTGGTCCAAGATATCGTGTCCAGCGGCTCCAGTAAGGCGAAAGACGGCGGCAGGACCATGCGATGAACACGGAACCGCCGCTGATCCTTGATGTAGGCTGTGAGAAGCTGCTGCGCTTGGCTCTTGCTACTGACCGCGGGCAGACCCACATCAACGGTCAGGCGGCGACCGCCATCGTCGGTTTCCCACGTCGAGTTCAGTATCGCGTCGGCGCTGCGGCCCTCCCACACGTCGGCTGGCTCAACATAGGTGCCGGTGATCGCATTGAACGTGTTTTGCAGGCCGGGGAATGGGTCATAGCTGGCCGGTTCGGTGATCATAAAGTCATCATCCGTCAGGCTCATTACGGGCGACGCAGGCGCACCAACACGCACCCGAAACACGCCACCAAATTCGCTGATCTGCGCAAAGCTGGAGCGGTTCATTTCCTCAATAACTTCGACCGGCTCCATTGCCCCGGTGTTGATTTCAAATCCTGCAACGTACTGCTTGCGATCACCGATCAGCACGTCGCACTCATTCATGGCCGCGAACCAGTTATCCAGCGGCAGATCCTCGGCGAGCACTTGGCCGCCGTAGATATCGCCGCTGGGCAGTGTGATGCCGCGCAGGATGTTGTAATTGATCACCTGCGGATTGCCGCTGTATTCCCAAGTTGACGGTGTGGCAAAGCGGTGCGTGCCGGATCCACCCACACTGGTGTCTTTGCGCGGGTCGTACAGTCTGATGCCCTGAGCCTCAAACCGAACGCTCGGCAGGCCGGTGTATATCTCGCGGTTGAGCGGAAATTCCAAAACCGCGTAAGCAGTGCCTTCTAGGATGTGGTCATTGGTCCACGGGCGGTCAGGGTGCGATGCATAGCTTTCCACAAGCTTGAATTGCGCGGTAGTCTGCGTGCCGTCGTAGAACCATAGCCAGCCGCGCGGGTTGCCTGCATCGTCAAAGCCCAAGCCAGCAAAATCAAGCCGCGACGCATCATCCGACCCCTCAGTCAGATCGGTGTACTGGCCGTCAATAATAATCCGGCCTGTAAGCCCCTCAATCGGTATATTCGACACTTCGATGATATAGGTCAGGATGCTGTTGTTGTTGCCGCGCGAATAAGCAGGCGCGACAGCGTGACCCTCAGCCGCATATGTGCCGACGATGAATTTCTGCGGCGTGGTGTCGCCAGCCGTCGTCTGTTCCGTCTGGATGCCGGTCGGCTTGATGCCCTTTGGTTTCTGCGCCAATAGCTGGCCGACAAGAGACAGGGCCGCGCTGACAATAATATTGGTGACGAAGGTAGCAATGGCGCCCATTGAGCCAATCCCGGCGGCTACAGCCGTGAAAAAACCCGCGCCGCCAGAACTGGCTGCAAAAAACACAGCAAAAGCTGTGGATATAGGCTCTGCATGGGCCAGCCCCGGCGCGCAGATAAAGGCAACGAGGATAGCGAAAAACATGGTCATACGGTAAATGCCCTTTCAGCCTTTAGGCGCGACACATGGGCCAGCCCATCAGGGCGCAGCACGAACACGCGGTCAGCGGCAACGATCCCAAGCGCGCGGCCTTCGACCACGGCCAAGTCACCGATCTGCGCAAGGGCTGGTGGAATCTCGGTCAGGATTGATGCGGCAAGCTCGATGTGGCTTTCAAAGCCCTCAGATTTCAGCATTTCATCGCCGTCGCTCAGGCTGGCGTAACGACCGCGCCATTGCTGCGCGTGGTCAATGCCCGTCGCCACGCGGACCCACCCGGCAACGTAAAGTGCGCAATCATGCGAGCCTGGAGCAAACCGCCGCGCACGCACAGCCTCAAAATAAGCGTTCAGCTTTTCCACACGCGTCATCATCGCCCACCTCCTCGGCCCGGATCAGTGTTGGGATTTCCCACTTCCACCGGCGCCACCACGGTCGCAGGGGCAACAGATTTAGTGTTCTTCATGCCCCAGAAGACACCAACCGCGCCGGATATAGATGCATACTCCCGGCCTCGGTCGGTAGCGCTTATGCGGCGCTGCGCCTCGTCTGACTTTTTGATCGTCAGTGTTTTGGTCAGCGCTCGGGACGCGGAAGCGACTGTCAGCGTAACGCTATCGGTTC
>Ga0307980_1001165_pt1 | contig 10655 bp, 7 predicted proteins | sample OrgLakmetage1060_FD_201817 | JGI IMG/M metagenome (GOLD analysis project Ga0307980, IMG submission 201817) | Saline water microbial communities from Organic Lake, Antarctica - #1060 | ecosystem: Environmental > Aquatic > Non-marine Saline and Alkaline > Saline | place: Antarctica: Organic Lake... | reverse complement strand
AACGAACTAAATAAAAAGATTGATAAGCAACCAATAAATATAAATAAAAGTTTCATTTATATTTATTGTCCGAAAGAAAATTGTTTTAAAAATCTTGTGGGAGAAAAAATTAAAAAAATTTGATCTAATTTGTTTCCTCTGGAAAAAAAGAAAAAAAAAGATTTTATTTCCAAAATAATAAACTTTTAGCTTTATAAAATACAATAAAGATGGCAAAAACGTTAAATCTTGTTGTTGTGGAGTCATCCACTAAAGCTAAAATTATAGAAAAATATTTGAACACCAGTGCAGAACTCAAAGATTATGGAACGTTTGTCGTTATGGCATCCCAGGGTCATATACGAGATATTTCAAAAGAGAATATGGGAATAAATCTCGATAGTTTCAAGTGTGACTTTGTAACCATTCCTGAAAAGAAAAAAATTGTTTCCGAGTTGAAAAAAAAAATAACACAAGCAAGTACTGTATATTTAGCAGCAGATAACGATCGCGAAGGCGAAGGGATCGCTTGGCATATTAAAGAGCATTTCAAAATTAATCCTAAAAAGTATAAGCGTATATTATTTAATGAAATCACTCAAAAAGCACTAGTGAAAGCTGTACAGAACCCTCTTGATATAGATCAAAACATGGTTAATTCGTATATGGCAAGAAGAATTCTGGATCGTCTGGTTGGATTTATGATAACAAAATTATTGTGGAAATCGTTCAATAGTAATGTAGCTCTTTCAGCTGGAAGAGTTCAATCCGCCACTCTGAATATTCTTATACATAAAGAGAAAAATATAAAGGTTTTTACTTCAACACCTACATGGACTGTAAAAGGTAATTTTGGAACGTTATTAACAGATTCTACATTATACAAAGATGGGACAATCTCCAAATTGGAATCAAATGAAGACGTTAAAAAAATGCTCGAAGATACTTTACAAATCAAAGATTCTTTCTATTTGAAAAAGGCAAGTGTTGATACAGAAAGTAAGAAATTAGTTGATTTAGCACCTTTGCCATTTACAACCTCCACATTACAACAACGTGCATACAACGAACTGGGAATTTCAATTAAACAAACCATGAAAATCGCTCAAGAACTGTATGAACTGGGTGCTATCACATATATGAGAACAGACAGTACAACTATAAACGTGGAGATGTCTGGTAAAATTCAAAATTACATCGAAAAAGAATTTGGAAAGGAATATGTTTTATCAGAAAAAGATAAGAAATGTTCCAAAACAAAAATACAAAAACATGCTCAAGAGGCACACGAAGCAATAAGACCAACCTCATTAACGAAAGACTTAACAAAAGACAGAAAACCAACCTCTGAACAAGTAAAACTATATGACCTTATTTTCAAAAGAACCGTCGCTTTCTTTATGAAACCTACATTGTATCATGAAGCAACTGTCGAAGTTGAATGTAATAATTTACCTAACTGTAAATTCGTCGGCAAAAATAAAGTTATATTTTTTGAAGGATGGAGAGCAATATATGGTGAAAAACGTTCACTTATTGTAGGGGACGCGTTGATTGAACAATATAAAGAAATACAACAAATTATTCCTGTTACAATTATTGGAAAATGTAATTGGAACTCCCCGCCATCCAGATTTAACGAGGCATCGCTAGTTCAACACCTTGAAAAATTAGGGATTGGAAGACCTTCAACATATGCTTCTATTATCAATAAGTTATTGGATAAACATTATGTTGAGAAGACTTCAACTAAAGGAATTGAAAGAGCTTGTACAAATCATATATTGGAGTTTAATACGACATCAACAACAATGAAAACGGAAAAAATTGTAACCATAATTGGAGCAGAAAATAATAAAATGGTACCACAAGAAGTCGGAGAAATTATTGATAAATTTGTTTCTGTCAACTTTCCAAACGTTACTGATGCAACATTTACGTCAAATATGGAAGATGCACTCGATAATATTGCCAAGGGTGATTTGGATTACTTGAACTATTTAGAAGGATTTTTCAAAGATGATTTTATAAAAGCGTATGCGTGTGTTTTAAAAAACATACAAACAACGGATACAAAATTATCAAAACAAAAACTAGGACAACGAGATCTAATTATTGAAGATCCTCGTATTGACGAAATTCTCGGATATAAGTCACTCACAGTCGTTTGCTTGACAAAGTATGATGAGGCTATAAAGATAACTGATATACAAAAGGATACAACAAAATATATAAATTTGAAGGTTTATATGAACATAGTGGGAAAAAAAATGGAAGAGATATTAGCAGAAGATGTATTGACATTGCTAAGTTTTCCACTCACGGTTTCATACAAAAACATAGAGTATGATATTTTGTACGGACGACATTCATTCTATATGAAAGAAACAAAAAGTGGACAAAAATATACCATTAACAAACAACAAACTCATCTACTTTTCAAAAAGAAATACAAAGAACTTTTAATTGCCATGAAAATTGTTAATTAGAAAATGATTTTCGAACTATATTTTAATAATGCAGAAAAATCCATTTTAATGTATTTTTATCCTTAAGATTCACATAACATGGATATATTCTATAATTTTCGTGTGTAAGTCCATGTTTCTTTTGAAGCAGTATTTCATCATAGGTGTATGGTCTTTTTTTTGAACGAATTGTTGCTTCGTAATATCCATTTTCGTTGATAGTTATCTTATTAGGACCACGTCCTTTTGTAAATGTAGCGTTGTAATACGTTTTGACCTCTTCCTGAGTAAGGAACTCTTTGATGATTGGAACATCTTCGTTAATATCGGGTGGATCGTTCTCTTTATTTGAAGAGAAACCAACATATATTTTTGGATCGTTGAAGGTATTTTTACCTTTTAATTTTCCATTTGAAAATTCTGTTGTTTTTGAGTTCCAATGGATAGTTACATCGTCAAAGTTACTATTCCACATTCGTTCGTATTTATCAATACTTTCTAAATTAGTGTAACAAATAGATACACCGTTATCATCGTATCCGGTGGAACGTCCAATAAGACCTTGTATGATGGAACTATCATCAGGATTTCCACAATGTCTTTCATAGAGAATTCCTAAATGTTCCTTGAATAAAGACTTTGCACATCTAAGAGATTCTTTAATCAAAATGAAAGTATGTTTTGTTGGTTTTTTTCTGAGAATAAGATTAATATCTTCTATTTTATTCGTGCTTGATGTATTTTGGTCGTGTTTTATATAAATAAAATTTCTTGAACTAAATATTTCCTTCAAATTTTGAATTGTTTTCGTTTGTTTGGTTCCAAGATTTGTTCTTATAATATGGTATTTCGGAGTATCAAAATGATTGTCTATATCATATTTAATTTCTCGTATATTTGTCCAAACTTGTGGATCGACTGAGTTTGTTTTTTTATCGTATCCGCAAAGTTCCTTATATTGTCTTACACGTTTCTGCAAGACTAAATTACTTGCGCTTGTATATCCGTGACCTGGTTCGGCTTGTAATTTTAAAGACGCATCCTTCCATTTCATCAAATCATAAATGGTACCATCTGGTGTTGCTGTATATTCAACAATTTTTATATCATTTTCAAGTAAATTCTGTTTATTCAATAAACCAGCTTTATGAAAACTTTTATATATTGTTTGACCTTTTTTAGCAGCAACTTGAATCTCGTCCATGATTATCAACACGTTTTTTTTATTTTTTAATTCATTCACGAAAGAAGTCAAGAGATCACATCTATGAAAAATGCGTTTTGAAATACATTCTGGAACTCGTTCTTTAGTTTGTTCTTTCCACTCACACGAAGACATTCCTGTTAATATAAATATATTTTCGAATGGAACGTCACATTTTTCAGGACTTTCCAAATACTTCTGAATAATACTACACATACTTCCTGTTTTTCCGGATTGTGTTTTAGCAATTAACATTACGTTAATAATTGCTCTATTCGCAAACGCTTCACAGATCTCATTGGCTATTTTCTCTTGATTCGGGTGAATAATTGAGTTTTCTGATAATTGAAAAAGTCCTAAATCCGCAATAGCTCTCATTTTTTTGAATTGTAATGTTTTTTCTTCAATTGGTGTATAGGTTACAACACTTCTCTGCTTTACATTTTCATTCATTTTTGTGAGATGTTTCCAAAAAAAATATACTTTATTCGATTTTAATGCTTATATCCGCTTCAAATCAAATTTTTAAATTATATTTATTTTTTTGTTAGTGCATAAAATCGCATGCGTGTCGCTAAAACGTGAAAGATTCATAGCGTTTGTTAAGGGCATGTTATTACCAGGTCTAATATTGTCGGGATATTGATATTGAGCACCGGGTGGTGGATTTGCTGATTTAAGGTTAACGGTATGTAAATATAATGAATCAGCCTTGGAAGGGTAGTTTTTGTAATTATTACTTTCGTCAAAAGGTTCACCTGTATACAAACCACCATTCAATGACGATTTGGGTATATAAGCATACGATGCGAACCCGTAGTTTATAACCATTTCGGCTTTATCGTAAGGTACAATATTCATTTTCTATTTAAACTATTTATATATTTTTAATTAACGAGTTTTAAAATATTTAAAACTCTCCCATGTATTGTATATTTAAAAGTTAAATCATGTCTCGCGAAGAAGAACCGTTTTTGGAAGAAATTATTACAGAAATTGTTGGAGAAACTAAAATGAATGAAGCTGACAAGATTAAATATTTTGTTTCTAAATATCCTATCACATCTGACAAGAACCCAATGCTCATTAAAAAAGCATGTGGAGAAAACTTTGATATGAACCGGTTTTTATGGATGTTACAAATGTCTCAAAGTGTAGATAAAAAAACAATTTCTCAACACGATGCCAGTGTTAAAGTGGGAGAGATGTTAGTGGACCATCATATAAAACCATTATTAAATGTTGTGTAAAAGATTATCCAACAAAAAACATATTACATTATCAAATAATCTGAGCACCATTGTCTGCACTTTTCAAGGTTATAGTTCAGTATATTTTCCATTTTTTCTTTATTTACAGACAACGTTAGCGTTTTTCTTATATGTGATATTTGTTTGAACGTATAGTAGATGTTATATTCTGTTATTTTTTGTAAAAATATCATGAAGGATAACGTTTCGCATGTTTTAGTATAATCGGGTACAAACACAATATCATTTTCATTTTTTTGAATAAACGTTTTCATATACTCTAAAATTAGTTTATGGTTATGATCTAAATGATTTACGTAATTGCAAAATAAAATGTACTTTTCAGAATTAGCTGGTCTGCTTGTGTTAGGTTTAATGATATACATAAACTTATAAAAAGCCAAACAATCATGTAGTAAATGAATTGTTTTTTCAGAATATAAATCAAATACTTTCAAAATGAAGAACCCATTTTCTTTTTGCAATGAAAGTGCGCAATATATTTGAGACAACATTAGTCTGTAATTCTGATTTTCTTGATTGTTAAAATCTGAACTAAAATCAAAACCACCATCCGCTGTAATAAATGAAGAATTCTTAGATATTGATCTAACATTGTCAATGAATTTTTCTACAACACCTGAATTATACAAATTACCTGATATTTTATCGTGTAATTCTATATTATTACGTTTCAAAAAGCTATCATTTAATTTCCATGAGGGGACTTTTGTTTCGTTGGACATAAGCGTTATGCCATGAATTTTATCATGGATAATTCTCTTTTCTTTGTAATAATCAACCAAACAATCTATAAACCCCCCGGGTCCTTCGGCCAAGTGAACAGATGTTGGACAATTATCGTTTAATTTGATTTTTTCAAAAATGGGAAAATCCATCAAGATTTCCCATAACTTAAAATATGCTCTACTAATTGGTTTTTTTTTTAATGGATTTCTACAAGAAAAAATTTGTTCATATTGATTGGACATTCGTTTGGAACAATCCCAATTTTTATTAAGTCTTATTTTATCTTTCCAATGTGTGAGTTCATCATTAAGTTCGTGATTTATTTTTAATAAATTATTACGTTCTTCGTGATTTGTTTTGAATTCTTGTGCTGTGATGTCAAACCTATTTATTTTGAAACAAAATTTCAACCTCATATTTTACCCAAACAAAAAGATGCTTTAAAGATATAGCGTTAGTCTTTACAATATATCCAATGGTTTTTAAATATATTATAGACAAAATCAATTTATTTTTTCAAAAACAAACCATCTATTCAAGAAACTATATTCTTTGAGAACATCACACATTTCAGTAGCTGCGCTTTCTAAAGCCCAGTTAATTTTATTTTTATTTTTTTTGTGAAGTAGAAGATCGTCAAACAACTCTTTAAAGGATCCGGACTCTTTTAAGACTATATTATGTGTTAGAAGAGCTCTTTGCAACATTTCGAAATCTACTAGATATTCTGGAATAATCTGATTTATACTTTCAACATAAACATCAATTTGCTTTCCAAGATTTTCATCATTTTTAGAGGACGATGCGAATGTATCATATTTCTTTTCAATTTGCCAAACAACTTTATCATTGATATTACCTCTAACAAGGGACTTATTTGACAAGAGATTGTCAACCAATAAACCATCCAGACATGTTCCTATAAATTCTCCTCCAACAACTAATGAATTATTTACATTATTAACAAAGTTTTCGAATTTGGTTTTGTTTTGAAAAAAGTAATGTATAGCAAATTGACAACTCACCACATCAAATCCTTCATTCAATACGTTATGAAATTTTTTTATTATAGGATTACGTTCATTTTCTTTGTTGCTCACTCCCATAATTGTTTCACCCAAATGTTTTAGTTCTTTCGATTTTATATTTTTTAATGCTGCTTTTTCCCATTTGACACCACCGTCCAACATCACAAATATCATCTTTTGTTTGTTAAAATCGAGACGAAGGAATTGATTATTCGACCCAATCAACTCATACATCCGTTTATAAATACCATGGTCACTGTTTAACAAATTGTCTTCGTTATTATCAACACCCACAACCAACGCAAATTTATTATCTATCCATTTTTGAAGATCTCCGCCTTGTCCACATCCAATCTCTAACAGTTTAAGATTCTTGAATGTATTGTGCTTTCTATCATGATATCTTTCAAAGAGAGTTCTTTTCTTAATCCAGTGATTATGAAAATGTAACATTGGTCTCAATAAACTTCTATGTCTAGAAGTATCTCGTGCATAATACATGTGTTTAGTATCTAATTGTGTGTTTTCCTCAGTAAGTTCATCAATTCCTTTGATCATTTCCAAAGTAATAGGCTCATTAATAGACATCCAAACATTCATTACTGTGTTGTAATTATTTGCTGTATTTTCTATCTTATTTGTTTTGTTGTATAAAGACGTTTTGTCCTTTCGTACTCGCATCGGTATCCATTTTCTGAAGCTGGTTAAGCTATCATCATTGTATCTAAACTCAACTATAGTATTGTCCTGGATGGGTTCACCTGATTCAGTAATTGGAACCTTGTTATCACCGGTTATCGGTAGAAATATTGAATCGTAAAGACGCTTTACAACTTGGTTGGAGTATTTTTGTATATTTTTCTTTTTATATATATTATCATATAGATTTAATATATCAACGGTTTCTTCCAAGTTTCCGTTGTGACCAACGAATAAATCAACATTCATACTCTTAATATATTCATCTTTGTGTTTCACTATTGATTCATTTCCTAAACGAACAAGCACATCTATACTATTCTCATTGGAGGGTTTCCATTTGAAAACCTTAGACCACGTTCCACCAAAATTTCGCATAGTTGTATCGTTCTTATACAATGCGCCCGGTGACAAATTGAATGGTGTAAATATCAAACCATCTGTTTCATACGGAAACTTGGACAAGCTTTCAAGAATTGTCTTTATATAATTGAAAATATTTCCCTTCTTGTTATTTTCGTCATCAAAATAGAACTGTTTAACTTGTAAATTCATTTTGAAATTTTCTCCTGAAATATCCCAATTATCTTTATCCATTAATTTTGTCAAAAGGGAAATACGCTCCTGTAAACTTTTCTTTCTTACATCTATACAATCCTTGAAATATATATCAAATCCAAGATATAAATTTAAAACAACTCCAAGCTTTCCTTGTTTTACAAATTCCCCGTCGATAATACATGAACGTGCTGTTTTATGTACAACTCCAAGTTTGTTGAACATTAATTTATTATTTATACTGTACATATTTCCATCCTTTGCTATGTACAACAACATTCTCTCTCCATCCGCTTTTTCAGTTACTGAATATTCATTGAATATCGAAACTCGCTCAATTGACATCGGAAGAAGATTTTTTCTCATAAGAGTGACTGGTTGATAACGTACATAATAATGTGAAGGATTTTCAAAAACCTTCTCAATAGAAATCTCTTTAAGTACATCCTTATCTACAAGATTAACATAGTCTGAAGCGATAGTGTGCAATTGTTTAAGACCAATTAAATAATCAGTTTGTCTTTTTTCTTTCAAAATATTTGCGGTTGTGTTTAACATATCCTTTAAAGTATCACTTTTTCCACCATTTAGAGCTTCAATTTCAATTTCAAAACTTTCATCAGAAGACAATACTTTCGATATTTTCATATTTTTTGCCATTTTTAAACGTGAACTTTTAACAACAGATAAATCAACTCTATGAGACGCATGTATGAATGAAAATGTTTTTTTATATCTGAAGAATTTACTTGCGTTTTCTAACCTTTCAAAATACTCTTTTCGTTCACTTTCGGATGAAACCTCTTTTTCAATATTTGAATTAATACGAATATTGTAATCGGGAATTAGAATAGAAGGATTGTCGATTTTTGCCCGTTTTTTAATGATAAGTTCTACATTGTCCCCATTTTTTTCAAATTTATTATATTTACAATAGTTCAAAATGTTTGATTTTCCTGTTACAGTTGCCCTTATTGATGCCATAGAATCATTTACGGTTCTAATATCCAATCTCTCTCTTTCAAGTTTTTTTTCCATTTTGTACTTTTTATTGGACTTATTCGAAAACAATGAGATTATTCTTTGAAATTCATCAGCAGTAATTGTATCCTTCACCAACATTTCAAACTCGTATTTATTTACGTTCGATATTTCTAAAAGCTTACGCATTGAATCCATCGACTCGTTAGAAATGTCCATGATATGTTGTTATATTCTTTACAATTTATCCACATAAAAAAAATAATATTTATGTTTAAATTCAATTTTTAAACTTTTTTTTTAAATTAAAAAAACGTCCTTAATACATTTGACAAGATCTGCTTTATTTGTTTTTGCAGATATGTTTGTAATTTTGAGATTGTTACAAATTTTACGTAGTTCATCCACCTTCAATATATGTAATTTATTCACATCAAATGCTTTATTATACTCCAATGATTGATTGTATATTTCGAAACTTTTTACATGTGTTGTATCTACGAATTCGAATAGAGAATATTGAGTATCTTTATATTCAACAACTTTATATTTAATAATTACAAACTTATTATTTTCTGAAGCACATTTAATTTTACATAAATAGGAATGATACATCTTTTTATTTGTGTCAAATACGTATATATCCGCGTCCAATAAACATCCCCAAAACAACATAAAATCTTTATTTAAGTACGATGTATCAAATATTTTTCCAGAACTTCTATTAATATATGCTGATATTGTATTGTGAAGCAGTACATGACGCGATGTCACTTCTTTCAGTAGATGTTTATATTTATCTAAGATTATACAAAAGTCTATAGTTGTTTCTTTTACAGACATGGAATAACCTGGTTCTACTAATTCTAAAAGAACTTCGTGAATAGTGTTGTAGGTTACTGTCGTTATATTGTACTTGCTATTTGATTTACACTTTAATGTGGTATTCACATGTTGTGTATTGTTTTGTGTATTGTTTTGTGTATTCACAGATCTGGGATATTTTTCGTTATGACTATTTTCAAGTTGTTTACAAATTCGTTTATGATCACCTTTCAAATCAATAAAATTTTGTTTTATCAAATTGTAATGTGGAGACTGTATAAATGTATTGCATTCAATAAAATTCTTAAATAATTTGTTTTCTAATTTAGAAATTTTATAACATATATCATTAAATGATGACATTTTACTAAAAAATAAGTTATCACAATATATTAACTAATATTTTACAAATTAAGATTATTAATGTTTTCTTAAATAATAAATTGAATCAATTTTTTTTTTTTTTAAATTGGTTCTTCAAAGTCTAACATTTCCATGACATTTTGGCGCTTTGTATCTATACAAAACTGCTTACTGAATTTCTTTTTAGCTACATTAAATTTATTTAGGGAATTCTTTTTCACAATATACGTTTTATCTTTATCTATTTGTGACCAAATCGTGCTTACATTTGGTTTAGATTCAGTTGGAAGAATTATATGATCAATCATCGACACACATTCTAAAAAAGAACTATTCTTCTTCGCTTCTTTTAGAGCCTTTGTCGTATCTTTAACATTATTATTGTTTTCATTCTTTTCGTTATTATTACTTTCCGAAAGATCTTCTGCTTCATAAATTTCATTGCAAATATTTGTGGTTGCATTTTTTCTTTGTTCATTCACTTTAAAATATTGAAAGAGTTCTTCAATAGCTTCGTCTGAAACACTTTCGAAATCAAAAAAAAAACCGT
>Ga0307980_1001154_pt1 | contig 10723 bp, 8 predicted proteins | sample OrgLakmetage1060_FD_201817 | JGI IMG/M metagenome (GOLD analysis project Ga0307980, IMG submission 201817) | Saline water microbial communities from Organic Lake, Antarctica - #1060 | ecosystem: Environmental > Aquatic > Non-marine Saline and Alkaline > Saline | place: Antarctica: Organic Lake... | reverse complement strand
AAATAACATCCCTCGCAACTACGGTTGCGGGGGATATTTTTTATAAACTTACCAACTCCCAAACCACTAGACTTATAAAACCATTGCGTCATTAATGGGGCATGAGTAGAACCGAAGCACCAGAGGGATTTGTACCAAAAACAGTAAGTGGGCCGGTTGTGATGAAATACTGTCTCTACGCTCGCAAATCAACCGAATCAGAAGAACAGCAGGTGTTATCTATAGACTCTCAAATAACAGAGATGCTACAGATGGCACAGCGAGATAACCTTGAGATAGTAGAAATAAAAAAGGAATCTCACTCCGCTAAGGAGGCTGGTACCAGGCCAGTGTTCAACGAGATTGTAGATGAGATAAAAATAGGGAAGTTTAATGGAATTCTGACCTGGGCACCTGATCGAATTTCTCGAAATGCTGGCGACCTCGGACGCATCGTTGATCTGATGGATTCAGGAGTACTGCATGAAATACGAACCTATGGGCAGAAGTTCAGCAACAACCCAAACGAGAAGTTTCTCCTGATGATTCTCGGTTCACAAGCCAAGCTAGAGAATGATAATAAAGTGGTGAACGTAAAGCGGGGGATGCGAGCGAGGTGTGAGATGGGACTGTTTCCATCCTTGGCTCCAACTGGATATATCAATAGCAAGAACGTCGACAAAAAGTGTCTCAAAGAACCAGATCCAGAACGAGCACCGATGGTAAAAAAGATGTTCGAGAAAATAGCGTACGAAAACTTTACTGGTAGGCAGCTCTACTACTGGCTTAAAGACGAGATGGATTTTAAAACTAAGAATGGTAAACATCTATACCTAGGCAACTTATACCTAATTCTACGCAATCATTTCTACTACGGCACGTTCCAGTACCCAAAAGGTAGTGGTGAATGGTACAAGGGCATACATGAGCCTCTGATAAACAAAGCACTATTTGATCAGGTACAAGAAAAACTAGACATAAAGAATACTCGTGGCAACGGTATGCAGACCAAGGAGTTCGCTTTCACCAAACTCATCACTTGCAGACTGTGTGGATCAGGTATCACTGCCGATGAAAAATACAAAACTAGGAAAGACGGCAGTGTACATCGCTACGTCTACTACGGCTGCTGCAAGTCAGCTGATCGGAAATGCAAGTCAGGCTACGTAAACGAAGATGATTTAATTGATCAACTCGCAATACTGATGGATGATATCGAATTCAACGAAATAGGTATGCGACAGAAAATCAAAGCTGAGATCGAGCGACATAAGAAATTCCAGTCGGGACTACTCGGTGAGAAAGAATCAAAGATCAAGGTGAAAAGTATCGAGGTGCGAAACTACGCTAAGTACATTTTGAGGGATGGGGAAATATATGAGAAGAGGGAGTTGTTGGGGTGTTTGAAGAGTAAACTAGTTCTTGCTAATAAGTTAGTGAATCTTAAATAGCTATACATTCTCAATAGATAGAGTATACTCATAGAGATGATTAAAAAAAGTACCCCCCTACAACAAAGTAGGGAAGCGATAAAAGAAATGTCTGAAGCAATTCAAGCTACTTTTTCTGACTTTGAGGTGCCCGTTAAGATTGTCGATGCCGTTGAGGGGTATCGACAATTTCATTTTTATCTTCAACCACAGAAGCCAGTACGTATGAAATCTATACTGACATTCGCAGACGATTTGCGGTATGCATTAAGTAGTGACAAGGTTGAAATAGAAGCGCCGATCCCTGATCAAAAGCTTATTGGGATAACTGTTCCCAAAAAAGGACCATTCCCTGAATTATCATGGTCTGATCAAATTAAAACTAAAGAGTTTATCTCTTCTTCCAGAATTACCGTTCCGGTAGGAATAGATGAGTTTGGTGAATCAGTTCTTATAGACTTAGGCAAAATGCCACATATGCTCATTGCAGGTGCATCTGGTTCTGGAAAGTCTGTACTTTTACACTCTTTTATTAATTCATTGCTTGAAAAGAATACTCCAGAAACTCTCAGGTTAATTTTGTGTGATCCAAAGCGAGTCGAGCTAGCAATATATAACGATTTACCAGAGCTGTTAACGCCAGTAATTTTTGAACCTAAAAAAGTCCTTCGCGCACTATCTTGGGCTATAAAAGAAATGGAGCGTCGGTATGAGATTCTGGCTGCAGAAAAAGTACAAAACATTTCTCAGTATCATAAGGAGGTATATGAGCCATCATTAAAATCAAAGAAAAAATCAGAAGAGCTTCCTGAATCACTCCCGTTCATTTTTATATTTGTTGATGAGTTGGCTGATGTAATGCATGCTTATCCAAAAGAAATGGAAGCAATCATAGTGCGACTAACTCAAATGAGTAAAACGGTTGGTATACATTTGGTTCTTGCCACACAAAGACCATCTTCAAGTGTTCTCACAGGCGCTATAAAATCTAATATTCCATCCCGTATTGCACTCAGTCTGGCTTCATATGTTGATTCTCGTATGATCATTGATCAAAACGGTGCAGAAAAGCTAGTAGGTTCGGGCGATATGCTCTTTATGGATAATGATACTCCTCAGCTAAGACGTCTACAGGGATATATTGTATCTACTCCAGAGTTGAGCGCACGAATGAAGCGTCTAAAGAAAGAGAGTTATGATGCATTTACGCTAGATTTAGATCCTCAACCAGAAGCATATTTCTCAAGGGATGTTGATGTGGAGGATATGTATGAAGATGCGAGGCGAGCAGTAATTGAGGTGGGTAAAGCTTCAACCTCTTACCTCCAGCGAAAACTTCGCATTGGTTATTCTAGAGCAGCGAGACTGATGGATCTTCTAGAAGAAGGTGGAGTTATTGGTCCGCAGACTGGTTCGGAGCCTAGGGAAATACTAATTGATAAAGAATAATATGACAGTTACGAAAGGAAATCTCGTCGCAAGAATTAAAAATTTTCAAAAGTTCTCTAAGCAGGATGTTTTGGTTGCTATATCAGAGCTAAAGAAAATTAAAAAAGATGAGAATCGAAAACATTTACAGAGATTAGTCTATGCAAATCTTGTTGATCGCTTTGATATTCTGGTTGATGAGTTAATGTTGGAACTTGCAGTACTAGAGGATAACGATTTTCATAATAGAGTTTTAGAAAAAGTTTCTAATATAAATGTTTCTAAAAAAGATTACTTTGAAACATTCCTTGCCGAAGAACCTAAACTTGTTATTGAAAATCAAATAAAAGATGTTGTCAGGGGTGAGTTTTTAAGAACCAGACATTCTCAAAAACTTAGAACACTTCTGCAGGATGGATTTAATGTTTCTAAATTAGATCTTGATAAATCTAGAGTAAACGCTAACGATGGAAGGATTCAGACAACTTTTTCAAGGAGGGCAAAAACAATACCTTCTTCAATAATTGGTTACTCAGATTATTTATACGCAAAAAGAAGCGGAATTGTACACGGTACCGGAAAGTCTATTTCAAAAAATGACGCTGCCCACCTTGTAAAAAACTTTTCTGCAAACACAAACATTATCGGGATTAAGATTGGTTCCATTGCATCAGCTATCCAATTCTATAGCCATCTGACAGACTATATGCTCACTTCAAACTGGCCACCTAGTAGGAATCATAAAAATTAATATGTCATCAAATTTAGAAAACAGTTTCAAACGGATAGATAATATCCTACGCAATGACGGAGTGGGTAGTCATAGTGATTATATCGAGCAGATTTCTTGGATGTTGTTTTTAAAGTATCTGGAAGATTTGGAAACCAGAAGAGGTGTTGATGCAGAATTAAACGGTGAGGCGTATACACCTATTCTAAAAGAAGAGTTCCGCTGGAATGCGTGGGCATCACCACGTACAGCAGCGGGCGACAAGGACGTCACTGCAACCTTAGTGGGGAAAGATTTAGTAGAATTTGTGAACAATGAACTGTTTCCATATCTGCAAGAGTTTAAGACTGTTTCAGACAATATTAAGACTATCTCATATAAAGTTGGAGAGATTTTCAGTGACCTTAAAAATAAAGTTCAGAATGGTGCTACCCTCCGAGAAGCATTGGATATTATCGATGAGCTCGAATTTAAAACTCAGGATCAGTTAGATGATCTCTCACATTTGTTCGAGGAACGACTCAAGCTCCTTGGTGGCGCTGGTCGAAGTGGTGAATACTATACGCCACGGCCATTGATTAAAACCATCATCAAAGTCCTTGACCCAGAGCCAGGCAAAACTATCTACGATGGTGCTGCTGGTACGGCGGGGTTTCTGACTGAATCTTTTGAGTACCTTAAAAAGAAGAAACTGTCGGTTAAAGAACTTAAGTTTCTTAAAGAAGAAACATTTACAGGTAAAAACAAAGCGGCCCAACCGTATTTGCTTGGAACTATGAACATGGTTTTGCATGGTATTGAAGCACCAAACATGATTCATACAGATACACTAGTGGAGGATACTGCAGATGTGCAAGAGAAAGATCGGTTTGACTATATCCTGGCTAATCCTCCATTTGGGGGAGGGATGAGAAAAGAAGTCCGCCGAAACTTCCAGATTGATAGTGGCGAAACAGCCTACTTATTTTTACAGCATTTCGTGAAGCAACTACGCGCTGGTGGTCAGGCGGCAATTGTTATTAAAAACACCTTTCTTTCTAATGGTGACGCGTCACCTTTGCGTAAAGATTTGTTAGAGAGCTGTAATCTGCACACTGTGCTCGACCTACCAGCTGGCACGTTTGCTGCCAACTCTTCTACTGGAGTAAAAACAGTTGTGCTATTTTTTGAGAAAGGGAAACCGACCAAGAAGACTTGGTTTTATCAGCTTGATCCAGGGCGAAACTTAGGAAAAGCCGATCCACTCAATGAAAAAGACTTCGCTGAATTTGTGAAGCTGTATGATAAAAAAACTGATAGCCTAAATAGCTGGACAGTAGACATCGCAGGGCTCGATCAAAAGACTTTTGATTTGTCGGTCAAGAATCCTAACGTTGTTGAAGAAGTACCACTACGATCTCCACAGGAGATTGTTAAATCACTACAGAAGTTGGATAAAGAAGCGCAGAAAATCATTCAAAAACTATAGTATGGCGTATCTGTTTATTGATGAAAGCGGTGATTTGGGTTTTAGTAAGGGGTCTAGTAAGTGGTTCACGTTTACAATTATTCTCACAACCAACAAACGCCCGCTTGAAAAAGTAATTAAAAAAGCTCGCACATCATTACGCAAGAATCATAAACGAGTAAATGAACTACACGCCTATCACGCCGACGAAGTGACACGCAAGCGAGTTCTCAAAGGATTGTCTGAGCTGGATGACCTTAGGGTGTTGTCCATCATCTTGAATAAAGAAAAAGTGTACGTAGACCTACAAAACCAGAAAAACTATTTGTATAATTATGTAGCAAACATCCTGCTTGATAGACTGCATACCAAAGACATCCTAGCTGTAAACGAACATCTTGATATTTGTTTTGACCGAAAAGATACCAAGAAAAACCTGCGCGATAATTTTGTCTCGTATTTACAAACTAGCCTGGGTGCCAAACGAACTGGAAACATAGATATCACCCTGAGTGCATCTCATCAAGAAAAAGCCTTGCAGGCAGTAGATTTTGTATCGTGGGCTATCTTTCGCAAGTACGAACGAGGGGATTACGAGTACTACGAAATTATTAAAAATAAAATTGTTGAGGAAAACCTACTGTTTCCCTGAGAAAAAGAAAGCCCCTCGTTTTGACGGGACGCCAATGGGTATCCCAACACGAGAGGTCTTACTTCTTGTAAAGTGATAATACCAGAAAAAATAGTTAAAGTAAATACTTATACACAAATAAAATATGTTGAAAAATAAGGCTAAAGTAGAGATTAGAGTCTGGATGGAGTGTCTAAAATGGCTTTAGCCATTTTAGACACTCCATCCAGTGCTGTCAATAGCATTGAAATTTGTACGAGCAACAAAAACCAAACTGAGATTCCAATTGATGATTTGTATGATGGCATAAAGGTTTTAGTTAGGTATATTATAACAAAAAATAAAGGTCGAGAAAATATGAAAAAAACAACCACCAAAGATTGGGAAATAAAAACACTGGAGGAGGTGTGTGAGTTTATTTCGCGTGGAATTTCCCCAAAATATACAGAATCTCAAGGATTAGTTGTTGTGAATCAAAAATGTATACGAAATCATGTAGTAAATCTAGAGCTTACTAGACTGCATGACAACAATTTAAAGGCAGTTTCTTCAGAAAAGTTTATTAAAAATGGTGATGTTTTGATAAATTCAACAGGCACAGGAACGTTGGGTAGAGTGGCTCAAGTGACTGAAGATATTAAAGCTACTGTAGATTCCCATGTAACTATCGTGAGACCGAATACCGAAATTTTCGATAAGCGATTTTTTGCATGGGTATTGTTTAGCCTTGAGAAGGAAATAGAAGAGAGTGGTGCTGGTGCAAGCGGTCAAACTGAGCTTTCTAGAGATACTGTAAGAAATTTTATAGTTTCATATCCAAAAGATAAAAAAGAACAAAAGCGCATCGTGAAGATTTTGGATGAGAAGTTTGGGGTGATTGAGAAGTTGCGGAATATTACCAAAAAACAGATTGCTGATGCGAAGGAGTTGTTTGAAAGTCGGCTGGATGAGGTGTACTCGTCTCCAGATTATAATTTTGGTAATTTGGGTGACTCAGTTAATATCAAAACAGGAAAATTAAATTCAAATGCAGCGGTTGTAGGAGGTGACTATCCGTTTTTCACGTGTTCACGGCAAGCAAGTCAGATTGATTCATATTCATTTGACTGCGACGCAGTACTTCTTGCTGGTAACAACGCAAGTGCTGATTTTAATGTGAAGCATTTTAAAGGTAAATTTGATGCTTATCAGCGAACCTATGTGATTACAGTTTTAAATAATGCTGAACTTGATATTAGATTTGTGTATAATTTATTGCTACATGGACTAGCTAAGTTTAAAGAATCTGCTGTAGGAGCTGGAACAAAGTTTTTAAAAATCGGCATGATTCAAGACTTTCAATTACCGTTGTTTACATTGAAAGAACAAAAACAAATTGTAAAAGAGCTTGATGAATTATCAGTCAAAACCAAAGAACTAGAAACAATCTTCCACCAGAAAATTGCTGACCTGGAAGAGCTTAAAAAGTCTTATTTGGCTGATGCCTTTGCAGGTAAGTTGTAGTAATTATGTTATTTTATAGCTATGAAAACTGAAGCCGACACCAGAGCAGAATACATTGACCCGATGTTGAGCGAGTCTGCTTGGGGTCATAATTTGACGCCTGGTTCTCAAATCTTGCGTGAGCATTACTTTACCGATGGGCGGATGCTTTCTGGCGGACAGCGAGGCAAGCGCAAGTTCGCTGATTATATTCTTGTTCATAAAAATCAAAAACTCGCTATTGTCGAAGCCAAGAAAGAATCAGAAGCACCGACTGAAGGACTAGAACAAGTTAAAGACTATGCCAGACTTCTCAATATTCGGATTGTGTACGCCACGAATGGAAAAGAAACCTACTATTTTGATATGGAGTCTGGCAGAGGTGATTATGTTGAGGCTTATCAAAAGCCTGACGAACTATATCGAATGGTTAATGGTGAGCAGTCGGATATAGCAGAGCGGGTCGTAGCAGAACCATTTCATAAAACTAAATACGACCCGAGGTATTACCAAGAAAACGCGATTCAAACTGCGGTGCGAGCGATTGCTGGCGGTGATGATAGGGTGCTACTTACACTTGCTACCGGTACTGGTAAGACGTTTATTTCATTCCAAATAGTATGGAAGTTGTTTAACGCCAAATGGAATAAGCGGGGTGATGGTAGACGTCCGAGGATATTGTTCTTGGCTGACCGTAATGTGCTGATCGAGCAAGCGATGGGTGACTTTAATCCACTGGAAGATGAAATTGTCCGCGTAGATGGTGAAGCTGTGCGTAATCAAGGAGGAGTGCCAACCAATGCCAATATATTCTTTTCTATTTACCAAGCGATGACCGGTGGTGGCGATACTCCGTACTACAAAGATTATCCAGTAGACTTTTTTGACCTGATTATTATTGATGAGTGTCACCGTGGTGCGGCCGGAGATGAAAGTAGATGGAAAGATGTACTGACCCATTTTAAGGCTGCTACACAGCTGGGACTAACAGCTACACCAAAGCGAGACAAAAACACAGACACCTATGATTATTTTGGGGAACCACGTTACACATACTCGCTACGTGACGGTATTGAGGACGGCTTCCTGACTCCGTTTAAGGTAAAGAAAGTAAGCACAACGCTTGATGCTTGGTCGTATGCACCAGGCGATGTTGTTTTGGAAGGAGAGGTTGATAAGGAGCGTTACGAAAAAGAAGAAATGAACCGTTCAATCATCATTCCAGATCGAGAAGAGGCGCATGTAAAAATAATGCTTCGAGAAATCAATCAGTCACAAAAAACTATTATATTTTGTATGAATGAAGCTCATGCTTTGATGGTGCGTGATTTTATCAATAAGCATAAGACAAGTAACGACGCAGACTATTGTGTGCGAGTGACAGCATCTGAGGGAGTAATTGGTGATCGGTGGCTACGAGTATTTCGAGATAACGAAAAAACGATTCCTACGATTCTTACGACATCACAAAAACTTTCTACTGGTGTTGATGCTCGAAACTTGCGATATGTAGTACTGATGCGGCCTGTAGGGTCTATGATTGAGTTTAAACAAATTGTTGGTCGTGGGACTCGGGTGTATGAAAATAAAGACCACTTCACGATTGTAGATTTCTACGATAACTATGAAAAGTTTGATGATCCAGACTGGGATGGTGAGCCAGCTGAGGTTGAGCCAATTACTGATGTTGACGTGAGTGGAGACATAGAAAAACCGGTGAAGGATAAGACTTTGAAAGAAACATTGGATGATGTTATGGGTGAAGAAGGAGAACAAAAGCAAAGTAAAAAAATTAAAATACAACTAAGCGAAACTCGAGCGATTGAAATTGATTCAATGATTGAGACGTTTTACTTTGGTAGTGATGGTAAGAGAGTATCGGCTGAACAATTTATTAAAGATTTGTTTACTCGATTACCTGAATTTTTCTCTGACGAGGAAGCACTGCGGGATGTTTGGTCTCATCAGAAAACCCGTGACGAATTTATTGATCAGCTGGCACAACGCGGGTTTGATATGGAAAAGCTATTGACGCTACGTGAAGCGTTTAAGGCTGAGGATTCAGATGTGTACGATCTACTTCGGTTTATTGCTTTTGATAAGGAGATTATCAGTCGGGGAGAACGGGTGGGTGTAGCAGACATGTCATTTATTGGTTCAGAGAATGAGCAACTCAGCGAGTTTATTAATTTCGTTTTGCTCCAGTACGAGCAAAATGGTTTCGAAGCCTTCAATGACCTGGCTGCCTTGATTGCTACTAAATATGGAAGTAACAGTGTAGTCACAGAAATGGGTGGGGTAGAAAAGGTTCGAAGTAGCTTTGATTTATTGCAGGAGGCGGTCTATCGATCGTAAATAATAAAACCACCTAGTTAGGTGGTTTTATTATTTAGCTAGACTTACCGAGGTTAGTGAGGTGTTGACCTCTCTCGGTAGGTGTCGCTAGACTGTGCGCCTTCAAGGGCTCGAACCTTGGACCATCTCCTTAAAAGGGAGCCGCTCTACCAACTGAGCTAAAGGCGCATGTTTTATAAATATGCCACTGCTTAATCAAGAGGTAGATAGTGTGGAGTACTGTCTACGCTACCTTGACTACAGGCGCATATTTTTTGTGCGCAAACTATAACATTTTACGTTATAAAATCAAACGTTTCTTGCGGTTGGTCTGTTACCCTAGGTGTCATGAAGTATCTCATTATAGAAAATGTCCGTAGTGCCTACAATGTTGGGGCAATGTTTCGCACTGCTGATGGGGCAGGTGTGACGAAAGTATTTTTAGTTGGGTACACCCCGCACCCAATTGATCGCTTTGGACGAAAGCAAGCAGAAATTTCAAAAACCTCGCTGGGTGCGAGTGAAACTATTGCCTGGGAGTCGGTTGATACTAGTGCAGCAGTAATTGAAGAGCTGCAGGCAGAAGGATTTACCGTGGTAGCGATTGAGCAGTCGCCTGTGTCCATCTCGCTTAAGGACTTTGTCGCGCCAGGACAGGTTGCATATGTCATGGGTAATGAAGTCATTGGGGTAGAAGAATCTACTTTAGCGGTCGTTGACCACGTGCTAGATATTCCCATGTTAGGTGCAAAAGAATCACTCAATGTCTCGGTTGCTGCTGGTATAGTTATGTATCATGGCCTGGTATAAATACGTATTTGGGGTACCAACTATCATTGGTTGCATGATTGGCAGTGGGTTTGTGGTGCCGGCCTTTTGGTTTGTGAGTCTAGCTGGTGTCGCTTGGTGTATTTGGTATTGTCAGCAATCGACTTCACTTACACTAGGGTTAGCTGCGGCGTGGTGGACGTGGACAATCAAATCACTTTTTCCTGTATCGTATTTTTTGTCAGCGTATCCGATTGACTGGCTAGGGTTCTCGCTTGGTCCGCTAGAGCCAGTGGTAATCGCATTTTACTGGATCACAGTAGCAGTTTGGTTGGGGGTAGGAGGATTGGTGCTGTATGGGGGAGTGTACGTTGTACGGGCTGCACCAAACTGGATTGCGTACGCTGCAATCCCGGTGATATGGCTCTTAGCAGAGCTGTTTGGTGCATTATCATTCTCTGTTTTTACTTTTGGTCCTGGAGGCGCAATTAACA